>Ga0073928_10007540_pt1 | contig 14030 bp, 14 predicted proteins | sample PaiPotPPA55metaG_FD_76969 | JGI IMG/M metagenome (GOLD analysis project Ga0073928, IMG submission 76969) | Iron sulfur acid spring bacterial and archeal communities from Banff, Canada, to study Microbial Dark Matter (Phase II) - Paint Pots PPA... ... | reverse complement strand
GTTTGTCGAAAAGACCTTCAACATTCGGCCAGTCGAAGCCGACCTGCGCCGCCCGGGAGCTCAGCTTGCTGGCCTCGAGCAAAGCCGGCATCGCCGAAGAGACCCCGGCGAGAATTGAGGGCTCTTTTTCGCTCTTATCGTGAGCAAGATCTCCTTCCGCTGCTGTGGTTTGCCGCTTCTTTCTCTCTTCTACCTTCAAGGCTTCCCAGTTGCGTATAACCTCGGCGGAAGTGTCCGCCTTCACATCGCCAAACACGTGCGGATGACGGTCGATAAGCTTGCGCGAGAGACGGTCGAGCACGTCGTCGATGGAAAATAAGGACTGTTCCCTCGCCATTTCAGCGTAGAAGAGCACCTGTAAAAGCAAGTCCCCGAGTTCTCCGGCGAGTTCGGGCCAGTCGCGATTGTCGATCGCTTCGAGGACTTCGTAGGTTTCTTCCAGAGTGTAGGGCTTGATGGAATCGAAAGTCTGCTCCCGGTCCCAGGGGCAGCCGCCCGGGGCGCGCAAACGCTCCATAATCGAAACCGCCCGCTCGAATCGTTCTCCAGTCGTGGACATGCGGCAACCAATGTAAATGACGGTGAAGGCGGCAGGCAACGCGCCGACGCACGCGAAACACTCTTGCAAATTTTTCGCCTGGCAGGCGCGCGGCAAAAAGCCTCGCCGGGACCTTGCCGGCTGTCGCGGGGTCATCCTGCCCTGGCACGCGCGGGAGAGGGCGCTAATGCGCCAACCGCCGGCAATGAGGTGGCATCCTAAGTCCGTGCCGAACCCTTCCCGCTCATTGGCTAACCAATATCTATCCCCAAATTCATCAAGGAGACGCAGAAAATGACAAACGGTAATCTTCAAGGAAAGAAAGTGGCAATTCTCGCCACCGACGGCTTTGAGCAATCGGAATTACTAGAACCGAGAAAAGCGTTAGACGAAGCGGGCGCGACCACGCAGGTAGTCTCTCCCGCAGGCAAGAAAATTAAAGGATGGGACCAGAAGGATTGGGGGAAAGAAGTCTCCGTGGACGTTCCGCTGGATTCCGCTCATGCCGAAGAATTCGACGCTCTGCTTCTGCCGGGTGGAGTGATGAACCCCGACCAGCTGCGCATGAATCCCACGGCCGTTCAGTTTGTAAAGCAGTTCACGGATGCCGGCAAACCAGTAGCCGCGATCTGTCACGGCCCGTGGACGCTCGTCGAAGCGGGAGCGGTTCGCGGGCGCACGATGACCTCCTGGCCTTCGCTGAAAACCGATCTCAAGAACGCCGGCGCCAGCTGGGTCGACAAGGAAGTCGTCAACGATCAAGGTGTGGTTACAAGCCGCAGTCCCGACGACATCCCAGCCTTCAACCGTGAGATGATTCGCCTGTTTTCGGAAGGCCAAGGCAAATCGCGATCGACCCGCAAGGTCGCCTAACCTGGTCTCGAAGGATCTCGTACCGGTTTTGTTCATCCGGCCTGAGGCTGTAACTTTGGTGAAAGTGCCCAGCCGGGCCGGATGAAATCTCCAAACAGGAAACGGAAGGTTACTTTCGGAACCAGTTTTTCGAGAGGTCGGGTTGAAATCGGTTCGAGAGCCTGCTGGACCATCGTGACCTTCATTTTCTTGCCTTGGGCGCGCAGAATGGAACAAGTGGGGACTGTGCTCTGGGGCATGGCCATCCCGCAAGACTCTGACACCCTCGCATCTAATTTAATTACATGAGCTTAACCGTCAAACCTCGACCCTCGGTGGATGGGCAGCATTTCCACGTGGTGGTGATCGGTGGGGGCATCAACGGTGTAGCCGTGGCGCGCGAGTGTGCCCGCGCCGGAAAACGCACGTTGCTGGTGGAGCAGAACGATCTTGCTTCCGGCGTGACCAGCCGGTCGACCCGCATTATTCACGGAGGTTTGCGCTATCTGGAACATGGCGAACTGGGCCTCGTGCGCGAGTCCGTTCGCGATAAGGAGCGGCTGTTGCGCGAACGATCGCACCTGGTGCATCCGGTTCATTTTTTGTTTTTGCTCAACGAAACGAGTCAGCGCAGCGCAATGAAAGTCCGCGCCGGGTTATGGCTTTACCAGCGCTTGGCAGGAAAGACATCCAGCGTCCTGAGCGAGATGGAATTGAAGCGTGTGGAGCGGACGCTGGACGCCGGACATCAGTGGTCGATCTTTAATTACGAAGATGCACAGTGCGAGTTTCCCGAACGCCTGGTAGCCGAGTGGGCGATCGAAGCGGCCGCGGCTGGAGCCATCATCCGCAATCATTCGGAAGTACTCGCCGTCGACGTCGCTGCGGGACGGGCACGCGGTGTGCTCCTTCGCGACCGCATTTCCGGCAAAGACGAGCGCGTGGATGCGGGCTGGATCGTGAATTGTACCGGCCCCTGGGTCGACCGAATCTGCCAGCGCTCTGCGGTACGCACCAGTAAGCCACTGCTTGGTGGTGTGCGCGGCTCGCACATCGTTCTGGCGCCATTTTCGGGCGCGCCCAGCGCTGCGCTGTACACCGAGGCGGCGGACGGCCGTCCGGTTTTCGTTTTGCCCTGGAACGAACAGGTGATGGTGGGTACGACCGAGGTTCCAGACACGGGCGATCCCGCAAGAACGTCGCCCTCCAACGAAGAAATTGAATACCTGCTGCGCACCGTGTCCAAGCTGTTTCCGAAGGCAAAGCTTTCGCAGCACGAAATCAAGTACGCATTTGCAGGAGTGCGCCCCCTGCCGAACTCGCCTGGCAACAAGGCCTCGGCCGTGACGCGCCGTCATTTTCTGCATGACCATACTTCGGAGGGTGCAGCGCGGCTGATCTCCGTGATTGGCGGAAAACTGACCACTGCGGCTTCCCTGGCGCGCGAATGCGCGCGAAAGATTGGCATCACCGTCGCCGAGCCGAGCATGGTCGCGATGGGGCCGGGGAGTTCGCTCGATCCCATGCTCGACCAGGAAGTTTCCGAGATCGCGCGCGCCGGGTCCGTGAGCGAAGAAACGGCTCGCGGCATGATGGAGTGGCACGGCCAGAATGCGATGGACATCGCCCGCATGGCACTGGTGAGTGCGGAACTGCGGGCGCCGATCTGCCCGCACACCTCGCACATCGTCGCTGAGGTGGTGCAAGGTTATCGAAAAGAGTTTGCGGTCACGCTGGCCGATGTCCTGTTGAGGCGCGTTCCTGTGGCCCTGGGGGCGTGCTGGTCGGAATCCTGCAGCCGTGAGGCGGCGTCACGTATCGGCGCAGTGCTGGGCTGGAACGAGCAGGCGCTGGGAGCGAACCTCGAAGCCTTTGAAATGGAACGTACCGCGTTCCTCAAGAAACCGTCCCGGGTCTCCCCTCTGGAAGCGGCGGCGGACTAACAACTAACCCCTTTGTGGGTGGTTCGTCTCCACCTGGTGAAACCAAGCTAACTCACCGATTTCTTCTCGAACTGGCGCAACCCAAGGATCAGCAGCAACGTGTCAAAGAAAAACAGCGCAATCAGCACGGCCGTCATCGACAAGTGCGAGAACTGCGGAACCAGCGTGGCGCGCAGCCCCTCGCTGGCATATACCAGCGGGTTGATGAGCACAATTTTCTGCAAGACGGGGAAGGTTTTCAGAGCGCTCCACGGATAGTAGGTGCACCCAAAAAAGATCATGGGCGTCATGACCATGCTGAACATCAACCCAATATGCTGCTGATTGATGCTGCATCCTAAGGCCAGTCCTCCGCAGGCGGAAAAAGCCGCGACCAGCACAATGATCAAAGCGAACGTAAACGGCGTGCCAATGCTGATCTCCACTCCGGGCCGAAGCACGAGCCAGGCGAGCGGAATGACCACCAGCCCGGCAACCACAGCCTGCAGCATTCCAGCGATCACCTTCTCAATCGCAATCCAGGCCACGTCGATCGGGGCGAGCAGGCGGTCTTCGATTTCGCGTGTCCACTGAAATTCGGCAATGAGCGGCATGGCAACCGCCCATATTCCGGTAAAGACCATGCTGATCGCGATAATGCCAGGAAGCAGAAGGCTTTTGTACGCGGCTGGCATATAACCGCTGCCTACCATCACCCGGCCGAAGATGAAGACAAACAGTAGCGGCTGCAGAAACGTCTGCATCAGGAGTTGGATCGCGTTCCGCCGCGCCACGTGGGCGTCGCGAGCCAGCATGGCAAAAAAAGTTTTCCAGTTCAATCGCGCAGGCTCCTTCCCGTATGGTGCAAAAACAGATTTTCCAGGCTGGGCTCCAAAATATGCACGTCTGACAATTCGGCGCCGGAACTTGCGGCTAAACTCGCAATCTCGGGGATCAGCGAACCTCCGCGGTCCGCATAAATATCCACACCCATGTCGTCCGCGGAGCGCACTTCGCGCACTCCCGCCAGCGATTGAAACCGTTCCAGCAGTTCTGGCGTCTGGTTGCCGAAACGAAGGCGTAGCACGAATCCTCCGGGGATGGTGGCCTTCAACGCGCCCGGGGTACCCACCGCGATTACGTGTCCGTGGTCAACGATGGCCAGGCGCGCGCACAGCGCGTCAGCCTCCTCCATGTTGTGGGTGGTCAGCAGGACGGTCCTGCCCGCCTGGTGATATTCGCGAATGATTTGCCACAACAGAATCCGGGTTTGAGGATCGAGCCCGGCGCTGGGTTCGTCGAGGAACAGAACTTGCGGATCGTGCATCATGGCGCGGGCAATGGAAAGCCGCTGCATCATGCCGCCGGAGAAACCTCGCACCATCTGTTGGGCACGCTCGGTGAGCTTGAACTTCTCAAGCAACTGGTCGGCACGCTCGTTTCTTTCCTTGGATCCAATACCGAAATAAGCAGCGTGAAAGACGAGAATCTCGCGGGCCGTCAGGGAGAAATCCAGGTTGGGACGCTGCGGCACAACCCCGATCAAGCGCTTCACCAGCGCCTGCTCCTGCCAAACATCGTGCTCGCCAATCCAGGCTCGGCCGGACGTGGGCCGGACCCGCGTGGTCAGGACTCCCACCGTGGTGGATTTGCCCGCGCCGTTTGGACCTAGAAGGCCGAAAATTTCTCCGGGAAACACTTCGAGCGAAAGACCATTGAGGGCCGGGACCTCCGACTTCGCCTGCTTCCCTCCCTTCGCATCGGCGCGCGCAATAAAACCGCCGCCAGCGCCTAGGGGCGGCGCGGAACTATAGACCTTGCGAAGGTCTTGAGTGCGAATGCCAACCGCCATGCGATGTATCCCTCGGGAACTTACAGGTTTTCAGAAGTATATCTTAGACAACGTCCTGATCGACGCCTGCTCAGACAGCGTGACGGGCGCCTTCATCCCAACTACCGCCATCAATGCGGACTCGGCAAATTATCGTTTACGTCTACCGAACGTCTGATCCCGGGCTTCTTTGCGCCGACCCATCTGGTTACCAAAGATTCGCTTCAGGTTGGCAGTGTGAGGTCACGACCTTGCGTCATCTAGGTTTGGAGGGTTTGGAAAACTACACTGACGCGAGGTGTGTCGGATTTCGCGATAACAAGGGGTCAGTACGATGTTGATTCCTATCAGGCACGAGAACATGTCGGCCCGGCGTTGGCCGGTGATCACTCTAGGATTGATCGCCGTCAACGTAGCAGCCTTTCTCTTTACCATGTCGTCGGTCGAGACTGAGTCGCCACACCTGGGCGAGGTCAAGTCCCACATCCTGATTTTGGCAGCCTTGCATCCTGAGTTGAAGATGCCGGCGGAATCACAGCGCATCGTAGACGGATTCAAGCAGAGCGAACCCGATCAGTGGAAACTGATCCAAAATCCTTATCGCGACCTCATCAACGCCTACGACGCCAAGATCAAATTGATGGAGGATACGTCGAAGCTACAGGACGAGATGGATGCGCTGAACACTCAACTGCTAAGTCTGTCTACTTTGTCTTTTGCTGAGCAGTATGCCTTCGTGCCGGCGCATCCCAGCGCGATCAGCTACATCACAGCGAATTTCCTGCATGGTGGCTGGCTTCATTTAATCGGGAACATGTGGTTTCTGTGGCTGGCCGGATTTGTTCTGGAAGATGTCTGGGGCCGCTGGCTGTATTCGTTGTTCTATTTGATCGCCGGAGCGGCTGCCCTGCAGTTTCATGCCTGGTCGAACCCCGGCAGCATGACGCCAACATTGGGCGCGTCGGGTGCGGTGGCTGCCTTGATGGGAGCGTTTCTGATGCGCTTCCCGAAGATGAAGATTGAGATGGCGTGGCTGTTCTTGTTTAAGCTGTATCGCTTTAAAGCGGCGGCTTACTGGCTGCTGCCGCTTTGGTTATTCTGTGAAATTTTCTACGGGTCGCTGTTCGGTGCTTCGAGTGGAGTCGCGCACTGGGCTCACGTTGGCGGATTTTTGTTTGGAGCAGGCGCCGCGCTGGCCATTCAGCATTCCGGCGTTGAGCAAAAGGCGGACAAGGCCATCGAAGAAAAACTTGCTTGGACCAACGATGCTGAACTCGAACAGGCCAGCACTGCGATGGAACATGGTCAACTCGCCGAAGCGGTGGCGATTTTGACGAACTACATTGTGGTGAAACCGAATTCGCTTGATGCGTGGAACTTGCTGCGGCAGATCCATACGCGGCAAAACAATACCAAGGATTACCTCGACGCGACGGTCAAGACCTGTGCGTTGCATTTGAGGACGCACCAGGTCGAAGCGGCATTTCAAGATTATGCGGAGTTTCTCGATTCCGGCGGCAGCAGGATGCTGGCGGCAACCTGGCTCGAACTCTGCAAGGGCGCCGAAGAAATTCAAGAGTTTGATCGCGCTTTCACCGAGTACCAGCAACTCGCGCAAGCCTATCCCGCGGACCGGCAAGGGCTGACTGCCCAGCTGAGCGCCGCGCGACTTTGCTTGAAGCGCCTGAATCGCCCGCAGGACGCGTTGGCTCTCTACCAGGCTGCGGCAGGCTCGCCGGTCCCTCATCTCGATTGGGATCAGCACATCCGGGCCGGCATCAAAGACGCAAGAGCTGCCATGTCTCGCGGTAATACGGTCGCGGCTGGAGCGCAGTGAGCAGTAAGGAAGACACGAAGCAACTCAAGATTGACTAGGCGAGAAACGCGGCAATGCCATTGCGCTGAATCACCTATCTTCGCAGCATCTTTCTCTCCGCCAGTTTCTCGGCGGTGACCAGTGCGTCCGCGGCCTTCACTTTTACGTCTGGTTCCACACCCGTTCCCTCCCAGTCAGTCTTTGAGAAAGGATTGACCGGCCTGGTTTCAGGTATTCCCATTCCGAAGTGATCATCGATGCGATACCAAATCCCCGCATGTGCGCTCCCACGGGTCCTCTCACCCACAAAGGTGGCGCGTTTCAGCATTTTCAGGTCGTAGCAAAACTGCTCCGCGGCAGAGACCGTAGAAGTTGAAGTCAGTACATATACCGGCTTGTCCGCCAGCTGGTTTCCTGGAACCGGCGACCGCGTCCAGGACTGCTGCGTCGGACTGACTCTGGGGTCATATAAGTATTCCGGATGGTCGAACAGGTAGGCCGCAATGAACGAGACCATGGGCGCAAAACCGCCGCCGTTGTCTCGCAGATCAAAGATGATCGCTTTAGCCTGGTTCAAAGCAGCCATTGCAGCCATCGCCGTTTGACGGCAAATGGAAGGCTCGGGAAACGAATTGAGTTTCAGATAGCCAACGTTGTGCGGCAGGATCGCGACCTTCTCGAACGTGCAATTCTCCTGCTGCAAGCGTTGTTGATAACGCGCTAGAGCTTCAGGGGTTGGTGTCAGCGGTTGAGCAGGCAGACGGCTCTGACTGTAAACCACCTCCAGGTGCCGGTCGTGGCTCACTTCCCTGATCAGTCCAGTCAGCAGCCTGGCGAAAGTCCCGCCTTCGATCACCCCGTCATAGTCGTGTTGGTGCCCCCGCAACTCATTCGTCGCCTTTCGAGCAACTTCCGGATCAAAGTAGTGTTCCTTCAGATTCTTGATTACCGTATTCAGCACGAGTTGCCGTTCCGCGGCATCCAACTTCACTTCCTCTGCCAACCGGTTCATTGAGCGACTAGCCGACTGCGGCATCAATTGCGAAACCCGCTCTTGAGGAGAACTGGTTTGGCCGACCGGCAAGGGCGCCTTGGACTGAGAATCACTCGGATTCGAAGCGTCAGCCCTTAAGCGGGCGTCGACTGGCTGTCCGGACGCAGCCATTCTCTTATACGCTGTGGTGGCAGCGTGCGACACCGCTGGTCCTGACGGAGACGGACGCGCATCAACCTGAGTTTGCCGTTGGGGGAAAGATGCCCCGTCTCGACGATATTCTCCGGGGTGGCTGAACAAAACCGAGATTCCATAAAGAGCTACCAGCGAGAATAAGGCCCCCAAAAACAGCGCTCCGAAACGGGGCGGTTCCACTTCGAGCACATGGAACGAGGGCGACGCTTCGACCGGTTGCCGGGTTGCCGCTTGGACCTGCGGTTGGCCGTAACGATACTCGCGTGGGAGCGAAATAGCTAAATCGACAAGCAGATCCAGCCAGAGTCGAACAGCCGGGAGAAATCCTTTTTCGGCGCGAGCGCGGTCGCGGAACAGTTGCCGCGCTTCTTCTCCGTACGCCTGGCGAAAATGGGAAGGATAGAGGCGTAGCAACCAGGAATACACCTTGTCAGACATATTCTCCCCTGAATATCTTCTTCACGCGAGCGACGCGCAACAAGTCGGCAAGCCGTTCGGCCTCGGATCGCGCCAACTTACGTCCGGCCGAGGTGAGCCGATAATATCGTCGCCTCTCCTGGCCGAGTTTCTCATCCTCACTTAGACCAACTTCTTCGATCAATTTCTCTGCGAGCAGACTCTGGATTGAACTGTAGAGCGTCCCCGGTCCAAGTCGCATGCGATTGCAGGTCTGCTCCGCGACTTGCCGCATAATGCCGTAACCGTGCAGATCTTCGTCGGCCAAGGCAAGTAGGATTTGGAAAGCAGCGGAAGGTAGGGGATCAAGTTTCCGTTTGGGCATACGTAGTCGATAATCAGTATATCGATTAACGACTATAACGCAATTTCGATCCTACGCACAAGATTTTTTTGCAGCCTGCTTGACGCGAAAAAGGGAACGCTTCAATGCGCGCCCACGGTCCGGCAGAGCAAGCTTGTGTCGTCCGAGATGATTCCGTCAACTCCCGCTTCCGCGAACCGCTTCATGTCGGCGGGAACATTGACAGTCCAGACGAGGATCTTCTTACCCGCGTCTCTCAACGCTCGGATCAGCGCTGCGTTGGCAATTTTGTAGTGCGGGATGACATAATCGATTGGAAGCCGGCTCCAGGAACGCAGCTCAGCTTTCGTTTCGCAGATCAGGCCCAAAGGCAGTCGGGCGCTTTCGGCATGCACGGCCTGGAGCACTTCCGGCAGAAATGAAGAAACGACGAAGCCGCGCCGTGGCGTATGCTCCTGCAGCAGAATTGCGGCGATCTTTTCTAATCCAGGAACTTTGAGTTCCAGGTCGAGAAACGCGCTCTCCTGGTAGCGGGCGAGAACCTGTTGCAATTGCGGTAGGCCGGACAACTGCTCGGCGGAGGCCTGCGCGATCTCAACGCTGCCGGTCTTCGGATCATCGATCCGCGAGTCATGGCAGACCACCGGTCTTCCATCCCTCGTGATCCTCAAGTCGAATTCAAAGCCGTCGCAGCCGTCGGCTAGGGCCTGATCGAACGAAGCCAAAGTGTTTTCCGGAATCGATTTAAGTGCGCGAGCGCCTCTGTGGCCGAGCAGCAGCGGACGAGGGCGCGGTTGCGTCATGCGCGGAGAATCAATCGAGATCGAAGTCTCGAATCGGTTTGCCGGTATCGGGAGTCTCTTTCGCCTTCCGCACGGCCTCCTGGAATTTTTTTTCCAGCAGGTCGGAGGCGTTTTTTTGGGCTTCGACCGACTGTTGGAATATCGATTCCCGGCGGCTGTCCTGTTCGCGCATGGCCTTCGCCGCCGCTTCCATGTCGTTGAACATTTTCGGCTTCACGGCCGCGGTGTGGGCGATGACCGCACGAGTTGCAGTGTCGATCTTGAGCACCGCATTGCAGCAAGGACAGGTTACTTCGAAATTGGGGGATGCCTTCGCCATTTGAGCGAATCATACCGCAAAACCGCGTCTACGACGAACCGTTGGGGATTCCAAGGGAGGACCACCTCCTTGTACGCATTTTTGTGTACGTACAACGCCTGCCGGAACGCTGTGGAAAAACTTCGAGGCTTTGTTATCGATGCTTAAGCTTGATGGGGAACACGTGAAACAGGTTCAGCATCTCCCAGCCCAACAGAAAGACGGACAGCAAAACCACCACGACGGCCATCAGTTCCCCGAAGCTGAGGCCGCGACGCGTAGGCTCGAGCCGTCGCGCAGCGAGGGTGAGAATGTTGAGTGTGGCAAAGCCGAACACAACCGCCCATAGGATGTTGTACACGTCTTCGCGCGAGCCGCGATAAAACATGCTGACGGCCACGCCGAACAACACGCCGGCATAGAGGCGCGCAAGCGGGTAGACCGTCAGCGCGGCCCGCGTGGTCCGCGTCAACCCTGCAAACAACGAAAATGCAGTGGATAGCGCCATAGGCTCAAAGGGGCCCGGAAAGCCGACTCGCGAGCCTTGGGCCGGAATTGATCTTACATCTTTTTAGGATATGGTTCACCTCTGCCGCGAAGCAGGCAGCCTCCTGATAAACCGCGCGCCCCATGCGTCGACTTGGTTAAGATGGATTCATGGCAAGATGCCGCTTCATTTTCTTCGACGTCGGCAACACGTTGCTCTTTCCCAATCGAGCTCGCATACTCGAGCCCCTGCCGAAAGATCGCCATCCCCCCCTCGAGGCCTGGCAGGCTCTCGAACGGCGCACGAAGCAGGAATTTGATCAGGGACTGATGGAGGGCAGGGTTGACCACGGCTTCTGGTGGACGTTCCACACCTATCTGTTGCAGGATCTCGACGCCTTGGATGAAGGCGTACGCGACGCACTGGTGAAAAATACGCAAGACTCTTCCAACTGGGATCAGATCCTGCCCGGTACCCGCGACGCACTGGGGCGGCTTCGCAAAGAGTACGCGATGGCAGTGATTTCCAATTCCGATGGCAAGATCGACGCCGTGCTAGAGCGCTGCGGAATCCTGGATTGCTTTCAAAGCATCACAGATTCGGGGAACGTGGGGTATGAAAAGCCGCATTCAGCGATTTTCGAAGCTGCGCTCCGCGAGATGAAGGCTCGGCCAACCGAGAGCCTATACGTGGGCGATATATATTCGGTCGACTATGTCGGAGCCTGCAAGGCGGGAATGCAGGCAGTAGTGTTCGACGTGGCTGGAACGTATCGCGGGCGTGAGTTTCCGCGCGTGGAGGCTCTCGCTGATCTGGAGGACTGGCTCAAGCAATAACAGAGGAGGCTGGCGTAACATGTTTGATTTCACTCGACTGATTCTGTTTCTCAGCGCGGCCGTACTGCTGGCGATCGCGCCGGGCCCTGGAATGCTGTATGTTCTCGCGCGCAGCCTGGCCGGCGGGAAGCGCGAGGGAGTGCTGTCGGCGTTCGGCACGTTTCTCGGCGGCATGGGGCATGTCTTCGCGGCGGCGCTGGGCGTGTCGATCGTTCTTGCGAAATCAGCAGTGGCATTCGCCACCGTGAAGTACGTTGGCGCGGCTTACCTGTGCTTTCTGGGCGTGCGCATGATTCTTGACGCGCGGAAAGATAAGGTCAACACGGATGACGCGATTCCGCCGAACCTCAAACCCGCCCGCAATCCGCTGTGGCAGGGCATCGCGACTGAGGTTCTCAATCCCAAGACCGCGCTCTTCTTCCTCTCGTTCATTCCGCAGTTCGTGAACCGCGCGGGCGGTCACGTGTTCTTGCAGTTCGTTGTGCTGGGGACGACTTCGGTCGTGATGAACACAACCGCGGATCTGATTGTGATCGCGCTGGCTGGGCCCGTCGGGGAGCGCATTCGCTCATCGTCCGCCTTTCGCCGTCGGCAAAGAACGGTCACGGGCGCAATCATGATCGGGTTAGGAACTTATCTGGCAACCGCCGAGAGCAAATAGAAAACCGTGAGAAGGCTCGCTTCGCAGTGACATTGCGCTTATGCACAAAGGACATTTCTCGGCGATCACGGTCGTTGTTTGCGGCCTCACATTCGTTGCTTTGTCGCTGGCACAGAGTGCACCGGAGATGCCAAAGATTGAGGGAGAGAGCCTCGCCGGACACAAAGTCGTGCTGCCCGACGCCGCTGCGGGCAGAGTTACCGTCCTCATCTTCGGATTTTCCAAGACTTCGAAAGCCCCAACCAGCGCATGGGCGAGCAAGCTTCAAGCTGACTTTAGAGCGCGGCCGGATTTCGCTCTTTATCAGTTACCCGTTCTTGAAGACGTTCCACGATTCGTCCGCAAAATGGTGATTTCCGGGATAAAGAAGGGTGTGCCAGAAGGTTTGCGCGACCACTTTGTTCCCATCCTTCAAGGCGAAGCAGAACTTAAGAAGGTGGTGCATTACAAAGAGCCGGACGAGGCTTACCTCGTGCTCCTTGACCGCGCGGGCAATCTGGTCCGGCAGAGTCACGGTGCCCCCAACGATGCGAACTACGCTGGGCTACGAGGACAAATTGAAGCCTTGCTGAATCAGAAATAACGCCGAGTGCCGCGACTACAGCTCCACGATCTGGTGATCATGACAATCGGGCTGGATGCCGTCGTACAGTCGGTGCAGGAATTCTTCGCCGTAGCGCGCCAGAAAGTAAATGCCGCCGATCCCACGTTCCTGCAAACCTTTATCCGGATAGAGAGCCTGACTCAGAATTTCCGCGTGGCGGCTTACCAGTTCGCTCTTCAACGCTTCCGCGCGCGCAACCTGGGAATGCAGACGTTCGAGTTGGTGTTCGATCTTCGATCGAGCAGTTTCCGCGGCATCCACCAGAGTGCGATCGAGTTTCACGAGCTTCTCTTTCACATCGGCCAGATGTGAATCCACGGATTTTCGCGCGGCTTCCAGGGCGGCCTGCAGATCTTCGGGCAGTCCGCGCTCTGCGAGCAACCGGCGTAAAGCTTCAGGACCACTGAACACGTCTGGCACGTTGATTCCGTGACGCTCGATCAGACGCTGCATCTTAGGCTCAACCAGGGTGGCCGAAAAGCGCGGGATGATGGGCGTTACGCGGCCAAGCAAAGCCTCATATACAGCTGCGGCCTGAGCGAAATAAGCAGCTTCGGCCGCTCCTCCAGTGTATGCGAGCGTTGGTAGCAGATAATCCTGAACGATCGGTCGCAACAGGACGTTCGGGCTGAATCGCTCCGGGTGGGAACTGATACGTCTTAGCAATTCCGGTTGCGAGATTTTCTCTGCTGCCGCATCGGCGCCGATTACGAACTCGACCGCTTCCCCGTTTCCGCTGCGGTGAATCGGCGTGCGTGCGCCCTCTCGCAAAGTAAAAAGCAATACCGACGACGATGTCACTTTCACCTGCTGGTGATAGCCAGCGGCCTCGAGGGCCTTTCCCTGCGCTAACAACGTTTCGTCCAGTTCATCGGCACGCTCAACCGCGGCGCGATAAATCGGCTCAGCTATGCGGTCGAGTTCATCGTCGGAGGCGTCGAGCAGAATCACACCCCATTCCGCAAACACGCGGGCGTAGAAACGCGCGAAGGCCGTTCCCAGTGACGCTCCTGGACGATACGACTCACGCAGAGCCCGCGTCGCCTCGCAATCGCCGAGCAGCGTAGTGGCTTGTTCCACCAGAGGCAGAATTTCGTCACCCAGCCGCACAGCGCTGACGGGCGCTCCGGGAACATCGTGGCTGGGCGTGGTGAGCACCTGGAGAGCGCCGTCCGGTCCCGGTACGGAAACATGGTTCACTTCGGCGAGGTCGTGGTCGTAGGTTGCCAGCCAGAAAACAGGAACAGCATCGACTCCGGCGGCCGTAGCCTCTTCCGCGAGTTTGACCGCGGTCAGCGCCTTATAAATGGCGAACATGGGGCCACCGAAAAGACCGACCTGCTGCCCCGTCACCACTGCGGACGCGCCGTTGCGCAGACGATCAAGATTGGCCAGCGTTTTCGGCGATGCGTCCCAGGATTTGTTTTGCCGCT
>Ga0073928_10007538_pt1 | contig 14033 bp, 14 predicted proteins | sample PaiPotPPA55metaG_FD_76969 | JGI IMG/M metagenome (GOLD analysis project Ga0073928, IMG submission 76969) | Iron sulfur acid spring bacterial and archeal communities from Banff, Canada, to study Microbial Dark Matter (Phase II) - Paint Pots PPA... ... | reverse complement strand
CTTCCAGCCCGTCGACATGCAGGTGGCGACGTTCTCCCTGCCGAGCCTGACGCTCCAGAGCGTGCAGCCGATGCCGATCCCGACCAGTGTCGACCGGCCCTACGGCGCCACGGTCCTGGTCGCGCGGGACGGCTACCTCTATCTCTACGGCCGTGACAACAACCGCGACCAGTACGTCGCCCGGGTCCAGCAGGGCCAGCTGCTCACCGGCACCTACCAGTTCTGGGGTGACCCCGGCACCGGAGCTCAGTGGCAGTCGGACCCGACGAAGGCGGTCCCGCTGGCCGTGAACAACATGCCCGCGCTCCTGCCCCAGCTCGGGACCGGGCAGGGCCCGTCGGCGGAGATGTGGGTCGTCCCCTACCAAGGTGGCTACCTGGCTACGGCCAAGCCGGCCGAGATCTTCAGCGGCACCGTGTCGGTGTTCACCGCCCTGCACCCGGAAGGGCCGTGGACATGGAACGAGAATGTCGCGATCACGCCGCCGACTCCGGGTTCCGGCGTCCCCGACGGGTCCGGGCTGGCCTCGTACGGCGCGTACACGCTCAGCCCCACCGGGACGCCGGTCGTCGTCTACAACACGAACCAGTTCCCCGGCATCTCCAACCCGCCGCCGCTCAGCATCTACAACTACGGGCCGCAGTTCGTCACGCCGAGCGCGCCGCTGCCGACCATCCCGTAGTCGCGCTCGGTTCGGCGTCGGTCGCCGCGGGTAGCGTCCTGGCGGGGACGGGGGCCGGTCGGGGCTCGGGGCCCGCCGGGCGTGTGCGCCCGGCGGCATGCCGACACCCGCGCGCCGAGGAGGCACCGTGGCCCGTCGAGAGCGGCTCCAGCGACACGCCCAGCCCCTGCTGGAATCGAGCGAGGAGATCCAGCAGATCCTTGTCGCGGTGGGCAGCCCGGACTGGCTCGGGCGCACCGACCACTGGGTGATCGCGGTCACCAACGAGGGGATCGCCCTCCTCGATCATCGGCGACCTCCCCTGGCCCGGCGACCCCGGTCGATCGTCCTGCGCTATCCGCGCGACACCGAGCTCGGACCGATCGAGCGGTCCCGAGGGCGCTTCGGGCGGCTGCAAGGGCTGAGCCTCGGTGCCATGCCGCTCTGGGTGCACCGGCGGTTCTTCGGCGACGTCGAGGCCGCCGACGAGGACCGCGCCGTCGGCCAGCGGTCGACGCGGTCGATGCCCCGGTCCCGAAGAGCAGCGTCCTAGGGCATCGCACGCGGTCCGGACGGGGACGGGGCCGCCGCCGCGAGCGCGCGCTACTTGCCGAGGATGACGAGGCAGTCGGCGTTGGCGGAGCCGGCCGGGGCCGGGCTTGGGAACGGCTGGACCGTCGTGCCGGCCCCGACGTTCTTGGCCAACGTCGCGGCCTCGGCCTCGAACCCGGGCTTGCACTGCACCACCGTGCCCTGCTGCACCGGCCCGTCGGCGAGGCCGGTGACCGGGTAGCCCATCCCGCCGAGCGTGAACGCCTTGTTGGACGCCGCGTTGGCCACCCCGGAGGCGTTGATGATGCGCAGGTGCACCTGCTGCGGCGGACGGCCCGGGTTCACCGTCGTCGTGGTCGTCGCGGCGGAGCTCGGCGTGACGCTGGTGGAGGTCGTCGAGCGGTGATGGCTCGCCGTGCTGGAGCTGCCGGTGCTGACGTGCACGTCGAGGACCACGTACGCGGCGGCGCCGGCCGCGGCGACGATGGCCACGCCGGTCAGGAGGCCGAGCAGGAACGCCCGCCGGCGCCGGGCCGTTTGGCGCCGGTGCGAACGCAGGCCCGACTCCGGGTGCTCGGCCGCCGCCGCCTCTGTGACCGCGTCGGCGGCTCCTCCTGCGCCCGCGGCCTCGGTCGGGGCGGCCGGGACCGGCGTCTGCGGCCCCGACTCCCCCAGCCGGGGTGGCTGCGGCGGCGGCGTCCCAGGGTGCTCGGCGAGCTCCCTCGGCGGGTCGATGGGCATGGTCCGCTTGTCGGAGACGTGTCCGGTCCAGCGCTCCCCGTCCCAGTACCGGAAGACATGGCGTCCGCTGGGATCTCGGGCCCACTGGGCGACCGAGGTGTCATCTTCGTTGCCGTTGCCCACGGATCCCCCGAGCAACTCGCACCGCCGGCGGAAACCCTAGTGAGGGTTCCCGCGCCGTCCGTGGACCCGCGGGAGGAGGTGGCGAGCCCGGCCTCGCACCGCGGTCCGTCGGTCGAGCTGCCGAGACTCGATCCCGGGACCTTCGGTCCTCCCAGACCGCGCAGCTGGTGACCCGGGGAGTGTCGCCTCGAGCCGCCACTTGAATGCTCCTGCCGCTGCGGCACCTGCGAGTACGGCACCGGCACCGATCAGCGTGTCTGTTGCCATTGCTGGCCGGTCGAGGAGACACCAGGCGCCAGTTCCTTCCGACGCGTCCAAAGATGACGAGACCTCTGGGCGACAGCGCTCACCTTCGCCGCCGCGACGGGCGCGATCGTCCCTCCGGTGTCTCCTCGTCAGCTGTAGTTGTGTGTTCGGTAGGCGTGTGCGAGTTCGTGTGCGAGTGCGGCGCTGACAAACACCGACCAGATCAGAGCGACAGACACGAGCATGTAGAGCAAGGGCCTTACCCATTTTCGCCGGGGCTGCCAGTTGATGAAGACGGCAAGGCCGACGCAAGACCCGACGACGAGCCAGGGCAGGAAGTCCGCCAGGTACCGAGGAGCCTCTCCAAAGAACGATGCGATCAGCAGAATCGCGACGACGCTCGCACCGAGAGGAACGAGGAGCACTGACGGTCGGCGCAGTATCGCGATGGATCCAACGACGGCGAGCACGGTGAGTATCGGCGTCGTCGCGGAGATGCTCGTCGGCAGCTCGAGACCGTCAAAATGCACGTGGCCGATATTCAGCACTGGCGCGTAGCGCGTCATCCGAAATGCAACCCATGGAAACCGCCCGTCAACGTGCAGCGTGTCTGGCCGCAGGTATTGGACGAGGTTCGTCGGCAGATATCGGATGCCAGTGCTTCCCCCGCGTTCCACGGCCGCCAGCCGCTTCGGATGGGCTAGGTAATTCGCATAGTCCTGCCACGGGGGTTTGATGACGTTGTGGAACTTCAAGTAGTTCACGGAGCAGAACGCGACGAGGCCCAGCACCGCTCCGCTGGCCAGCGTTGCTGCCGGCCGCCAACGCGACCGGTCGCGAACGACGACCACGAGCGAGCTGACACCAACGGCGAGGAGCGCTGCTCCACCAACGGTCGGGCGTGACAGGACCGCGAACGCGGCCGCAAGGACGGCGACGCCGCCCCAGCGCCACTTGGACGTCTCGAAGTACCGGAGGAGCGCCCAAAAGGTCACCAGCGTGCCGGCAACACCCCAAAGGATTGCTTCTTCGTAGACATCGGGACGGGCGATGAGGAACACGGTCGGCGAGGCAGCCAGTACCGCGAACACGAACACGCCGTCAACGATCGGTGGTGCCGAGACCTCCAACCGCCGCCGCACGGTCCGCCAGATCCCAAGCGTCGCCAGCGCCTCGACGGCGAACGCGCCCAGATAGGACCACGGCGCGAGATTCGGATACCCGTCTGGATAGAACGCCATGACGGGAAGCCGCAACAACGCGGGGCCGATCCCGAAATAGCCGTACGTGCGACCGTTAACCGAGATCGCCTCGCCCCCAAGCGATGCCGGCGGGACATCAAGGCGACCGTTGAGGACGGAACGAGCTTGCGCGTCATAGAACAGGGCTTGGGGATCACGGATAACCCGATGGCCTGGGTCGAAGGTGCCCTCGCTCAACAGCCCGAAGAGCAACGTCATCCCCAGCAACGCGCCGGCCCCGACGATCAGGAACGGCGATCCTCGGCGCGTCAGGCTTGGCCAGCCGGGCCAAGCTGATCGGACCGATCCGACCGATCGCACCGATAAATCGAGTTCCTGGCCAGAACCCAGCTGCTCGGACACTGATAGAACCGCCGGAGCCGTTGCGGGCGTTGGTCGGGCTGCCGGGACTCGAACCCGGGACCTTCGGTCCCCCAGACCGACGCGCTAACCAAGCTGCGCCACAGCCCGTGGCGCGCGACACGCGCCGTGTGCATCGTAACGCCGAGGGCGTCAGGTCCTACAGGAGCGAGACGACCCAGGCGACGCCCTGGTAAGCGCGGTACGCGAGGTAGACGGCGAGGGCGACGAGCAGCAGCTTGAGGTGCCACGGCACCGGAACCGCCGGCTCCTCGACCGGGCCACCCGCCGGGGCCGGCGGCGAATCGACCACGGTCGCGCGGTGGGCCCTGCCGGGATCCACGACACGGCCGCAGCTCGGGCAGGTGCCATCGGCATGCACGGTCGACGGCGAGAGGAACCGGTCGCACGGCACGCACCAGGGCACGGACCGATTCCACCAGACGGACGGGGTCGTCCCCCGCCCCGGCTACCCGCCCCGGCGGCGGACCCGGACCTTGAGCGGCGCCGGCCCGAGCCGGAACGCCTCCCGGATCCGGCGCTCGACGTACCGCAGGTAGGTGGGAGGCAGGGCGTCGGTCGCGAACAGGGTGACGGTCGGCGGCTCGGTGGCGCCCTGGGTCGCGTAGAGGATGCGCGGCCGGCGGCCCCGCACCAGCGGTGACGGCTGGGCGGCCTGGGCGTCGGCGATCACCCGGTTCAGCGCCGCGGTCGGCACCCGCCGGCGGTAGGCGGCCTCGGCCTCGCGCAGCGCAGGCAGGATCCGCGAGAGGCTGCGACCGGTGAGGGCGGACGCCTTCAGCACCGGCGCGTAGCCGAGGAAGCCGAGCCGGTCGCCGACGTCCTCGAGCGCCTCCCGCCGGCGCCCGGCGTCGCCGTCGAGCAGGTCCCACTTGTTCAGCACGACGACGATCGCGGTGCCGGCCGCGTCGACCCGCTCCGCCAGCCGCTGGTCCTGGTGCGTCACCCCGGTGCCGGCGTCGACGACGAGGAGGGCCGCGTCGGCCCGGTCGACCGCCTCGAGCGCGCGCACGTTCCCGTAGTACTCGGTCGGCTCCTCGACCCGGCTCCGGCGGCGCAGCCCGGCGGTGTCGACGAACCGCAGCGGGCCCTCGGGCGTGTCGACGATCGTGTCGACCGCGTCGCGGGTGGTCCCGGGCTCGTCGTGGACGATCACGCGCTCGTCGCCGACCAGCCGGTTGAACAGCGTCGACTTGCCGACGTTCGGCCGTCCGACGATCGCGACCGAGAACGGCCGGTCCTCGTCGGGGCCCGGCTCCGCCGCCGCGGGCAGGCGCTCGACGACGGCGTCGAGCAGGTCGCCGCTGCGCCGGCCGTGCAGCGCGCTCACCGGGATCGGCTCGCCGAGCCCGAGCTTCGTGAACGACCACGCGTCGGCCTCCCGGCGCTCGTCGTCGACCTTGTTGGCCACCACCAGCACCGGCTTGGCGCTCCGCTGCAGCAGGCGCGCCACCCCGGCGTCCTCCTCGGTGATGCCGACGCTGGTGTCGAGTACCAGCAGGAGCACGTCGGCGTCGGCCATGGCCCGCTCGGCCTGGGCGCTCACCGCCCGCGCCAGCGCGCGCGAGCCGTCGTCCTCGGCGTGGGGCGGCAGCCACCCGCCGGTGTCGACGATGCGGAACTGCCGGCCCCGCCAGTCCGCCAGCAGCTCCTTGCGGTCGCGGGTGACGCCCGGCTGCTCCTCGACGATCGCCCGCCGGCCACCGACGAGCCGGTTCACGAGGGTGGACTTCCCGACGTTCGGGCGTCCGATCACCGCCACCGAGGGCACGCTCATGACAGGGCCGCCACGAGCGACGCGCCGTCGGTCGGCACCACCTCGACCGGGCGCGGCAGGTCGTCCACCGAGCGGTCGTCGAGGAACCGGTCCCGCGAGAGGACCACGTCCGGGAGCAGGTAGCGGTGGTCGGCCGGCTCCGCCGCCAGCGCCGTCGCGACGTCGGCCCCGGTGAGCAGCCCCGTCACCGCGATGTTGCCGCCGAAGAAGCGGTTCTCGACCGGGACGAGCCGCACCGGCACGCCGGCTCGGTCGGCGAGCCGCGGCACGAGCGGCTCCAGGACCGAGGCCCCGTACTCCCCGGTCACGATCCCCACCGGCGCGTCGCGGCGCGCCGGTTGCATCGGCACGGTCGCGCGCGGCGCCCGGTAGCCGTCGGCCGGCGCGCCGTCGACCCAGGCGAAGAACCCGGACCGGGTTCCCCGGCCCCGCCGATCGTCGCCGGCCAGCGCCCGCTCGGCGTCGGCGAGGAAGGTGCGGGCCAGGCCGACCCCGTTCTCGTGCTGGTCGGCGCAGCCGTCGTATGTCCCGGCGTCGGGGAACGCCCGGCCGGCGAGCAGGTAGTACTCGTCGGCGCCGTAGACGAGCCGGCGGCCGAGCGCGTCCGTGAAGCGGCGCTGCCACGCGTCCACCTGGTCGAGGACCCGCGCCGCGTCGGCCTGCGTGTGCGGGCGCAGGCTGGGCTCGCGCGAGTGGGCGGCGACGCCGACCGGGACCACCGCGACGGTGGCGAGACGCGGGTAGCGGTCGAGGACGCCGAGGAGGGTGTCGTCGAGCGCGCCGCCATCATTGACGCCCGGGCACACCACGACCTGGCCGTGCACGGTGACGCCGGCGTCGAGCAGGGCGGCCAGCCAGCGCAGGCTCATGGCGCCCCGGCGGTTCCGCAGCAGCCGGGCCCGCAGGTCGGGGTCGGTGGCGTGGATGCTCACGTAGAGCGGGCCGAGCTTCTCGGTGACGACCCGCTCGAGGTCGGCCTCGGTGAACCGGGTGAGGGTGGTGAAGTTCCCGTAGAGGAAGGAGAGCCGGTAGTCGTCGTCGCGCTGGTAGAGGCTGCGCCGCATCCCCTCCGGCAGCTGGAAGATGAAGCAGAACGGGCAGTGGTTGTCGCAGGTGCGCACCCGGTCGAACACGGCCGAGGCCAGCTCGACGCCGAGCGGCGCGCCGGCCGGCTTCTCGACGACCAGGCTGCGCTCGAGCCCGCCCTGGCGCAGGTCGAGCTCGACGAGCGGCTCGTCGGCCTGGAGCTGGTAGCGGATGACGTCGCGGACCGCCTCGCCGTTCACCGCGAGGAGCTCGTCGCCGGGGACGACGCCAGCGGCTGCCGCGGGCGAGCCGGGCGCGACCGCCACCACGCGTGCGGCGGTCATGGCTCGAGTGTAGGGGCGGTCAGGAGCGCCGGTAGCCTCGGCGCGTGGTCGAGGAGGTCCTGCTCGCCGAGCCGCGCGGCTTCTGCGCCGGCGTCGAGATGGCGATCAAGGCGCTGGCGTGGATGGTGCGCATCTTCGACCCGCCCGTCTACTGCTACCACGAGATCGTCCACAACCGGCTCGTCGTCGACCGGTTCCGCCAGCTCGGCGTCGTGTTCGTCGACGAGATCGACGAGGTCCCGCCCCGGGTGCCGCTCATGCTGTCGGCGCACGGCTCCGCGCCCGAGGTCGTGCGCGCGGCGCGGGAGCAGGGACGGTTCGTCGTGAACGCGGTGTGCCCGCTGGTGACGAAGGTCCACCACGAGGCGCGGGTGCGGGCCGCGAAGGGCTACACGGTGCTCTACGTCGGGCACGCCGGCCACGACGAGGCGGTCGGCACGCTGGCGGTGGCGCCGGACGCGATCCGGCTCGTCGAGCACGACGAGGACCTCGAGCCCGCCCTCGCCGGCGTCGCCGACGGGGACCCGGTGGCGCTCCTCGCCCAGACCACGCTCGCCCTCCACGACTGGGAGGGGATCATGGGGAAGGCCCAGGCCCGCTTCCCGAGCCTCTGGACGGCGACGCGCGACGACCTGTGCTTCGCGACGACGAACCGCCAGGCCGCGCTGCGGGTGGTGGCGTCCCAGGCCGACGCGGTGGTCGTGATCGGCAGCGCCAACTCGTCGAACACCGTCGCGCTGACAAAGGTCGCCACCGACGCCGGCTGCCCGCTGGTGGTCCGGGTCGACGGCCCCGACGAGCTCGACGTGGCGGCGCTCGGCGGCGCCACCGTCGTAGGCGTCACCGCGGGCGCGAGCGCCCCCGAGGACCTGGTGCGGGCGGTCGTCGACCGGCTCGCGCCGACGCGTGGCGTGACGCCGGTGTTCGTGACCGAGGAGGGCGAGTACTTCCCGCCGCCGCGGGAGCTGCGCGACCTGCTGCCGGCCCTCGACGCCATCGGCGCGCTGGCGGTCGGCGGCTCGGTGGCCGCCGCCGAGGCCCTCGGCGGCCCGCTGGCCGAGGACCGGTCGGCCGACGCGTCACGCGCGCTCGCGGACCTCGCCGGCTAGCGGCGCCGCGGTCCCGGCCCGGACCCGGGCCTCGTCGAAGACCGCCTGCAGCCGCTCGCGCGTCGCCTCGGTGACCGCCAGCACGTCGGAGCGGCGACGGGCGGTGGCGCCGGCGGGCGGCTCGACCGGCTCGCCGATCACGACCACGACCCGGTGCGGTCGCGGCACGACGTGGCCGCTGGGGAGGATCTCCTCGCTGCCGCCGATCCCGACCGGGACGATCGGCACCTGGCGCCGCAGCGCGAGGTAGGCCGCGCCGTGGAAGAGGTCGCCGAGGACGGGGCCGCGGCGGCGCGTCCCCTCGGGGAAGATCGCCAGCGGCTCGCCCTCGACGAGCACCTCGTCGGCGGCCCGGAGCGCGGCCCGGTCGGTGGTGCCGCGCTCGACCGGGATGCCGCCGAGGGGCGGGAAGAGCAGCGCGCCAAGGCGGGACGAGAACAGCTCCTGCTTGGCGAGGAACCGGACGCGCCGCCGGGTGACGAACACCGCGAACGGCACGTCGAGGATCGAGCGGTGCGACGGGGCGAGGATGAACGCGCCCGTCGCGGGGACGTGCTCCCGGCCGACGATGCGGACCCGGAACAGCACCCGGCACAGCGCCAGCACGACCGTGCGGACGAGCCGCCAGAAGATCATCGCGGGGCGCCGGTCTTGGCCCGGTGGGCGTCGACGATCTCCCGGACCACGTCCTCGACCGGGCGGTGGGTGGTGTCGATCTGCAGCGCGTCGGGCGCGGCCACCAGCGGCGACACCGCCCGGGTGGAGTCGAGCCGGTCCCGCCGGTCGATGGCGGCCCGCACCGCGTCGACGGTCGTCCCGTCGGGCCCGGTGGCCTCCTCGTGACGGCGCCGGGCCCGCTCCTCCTCGCTGGCGGTGAGGAACGCCTTCACCGCCGCGTCCGGGAACACGACGGTCCCGATGTCGCGGCCCTCGACCACCCCGCCGCCGGCCGCGTCCGCCCACGCCCGCTGCCGCTCGACCAGCACCGAGCGGACCGCGGGGTGGGCGGAGACGGTGGACACCGCGGCGGTGACGTCGGGGCCGCGGATCTCGCGGCTCACGTCGCGGCCGTCGAGCTGCGTCGTCCGGCCCCGCTGGTCGATGCGGGCCCGCCTCGCCACGCCGGCCGCCGCGGCACCGTCGGTCGGGTCGACGCCCGCCTCCAGCACCGCGAGCGTCACGGCCCGGTACATGGCGCCGGTGTCGAGCACCGACACGCCGAGCTCGGCCGCGACCCCGCGCGCGACGGTCGACTTGCCCGCCCCCGACGGGCCGTCGATGGCGATCACGTCCGTCATGGCGCGGTTCCGGTCAGCGCGGCCAGGTCGTTGGCGAACCGGGGGTACGAGGCGCCCACGGCCGACCAGCCTCCCACGGTGGAGGAACCGTCCATCGCGTTGGCCGCCACCGCGGCGGCCATGGCGATCCGGTGGTCGCCGTGGCTGTACAGCGCGGCCGGGCGCGGCTGCCCGCCCCGCACGACGAGCCGGCTCCCCTGGCCCTCGACGCCGACCCCGAGCCGGCCCAGCTCCTGCTCGAGCGCCGCGACCCGGTCGCTCTCCTTCACGCGCAGCTCGGCGACGCCGTCGAACTCGGTGACGCCGTCGGCGAACGCGGCCGCCACCGCCAGCGCCGGCACCTCGTCGAGCAGCCGCGGGACCTCGTCGGCGCCGACGACGGTGCCGGTGAGCGGGCCCGCTCGCGCCGTGAGCTCCCCCACCGGCTCGCCCAGCCGCTCCTCGACGACCCGCGCCTGCACCGGCGCGCCCATGCGGGTGAGCACGTCGACGAAGCCGATCCGGGTCGGGTTCAGCGCGACATCCTCGAGCACGAGCTCGGAGCCGGGCGTCACGACGGCCGCGACCACGAAGAACGCGGCCGAGGACGGGTCGCCCGGGACGTCGAGCTCGAAGGCCCGGGGCGCGCCGGCCGTCACCCGGACCGTGGTCGGGCCCGGGCGCGTCACCGGTGCTCCCAGCGCGGCGAGCATCCGCTCGCTGTGGTCGCGGCTCAGCGCCGGCTCGACCACCTCGGTCGTCCCGGCCGCCTGCAGGCCGGCCAGCAGCAGCGCCGTCTTCACCTGCGCGCTCGCGACGGAGATCTCGTGCCGGCAGCCGACGAGCGAGCCACCCTGGATCTCGAGCGGCGCGAGCTCCCCGCCGTCGCGACCGTCGATCGTCGCCCCCATCGCGCGCAGCGGCTCGACGACCCGCAGCATCGGCCGCTGGACCAGGCTCTCGTCGCCGGTGAGCACGGTCAGGAAGGGCCGGCCCGCGACGAGCCCGGCGGTGGTCCGCAGGGTGGTGCCGGAGTTGCCGCAGTCGAGCGGGCGGGCCGGAGCCCGGAAGGCGTCGACGCCGGCACCGGTGACGCGCACCTGCGCGCCGTCGTCGGCGATCGGCACGCCGAGGGCGGCGAGCGCAGCCCGTGTGCGGGCGACGTCGTCGCCGTCGGCGAGGTGCGAGACCCGGCTGACGCCGGGCGCGAGGGCGGCGAACTGCAGCGCCCGGTGGGAGATGCTCTTGTCGCCGGGGACGCGGAGCCGGCCCCGGAGTGGCGCCGGCCCCGCGATCGTGAGATCCGTCACGGCAGCAGCCGGCGGGCGTGGTGGTAGCCGCGGTCGGTGAGCGCCTGCTCGAAGGCGTCGAGGTCGCGGGCCGGCAGCAGCAGCACGAGCACCCCGCCGCCGCCCTCGACCGAGTGCGCCATGTCGATGTCGGAGATGTTGATGCCCATCGAGCCGGCGAGGGTCGTCACCTCGGCCAGGACGCCGGGACGGTCCGGGACCGGCACCCGCAGCTCGACCAGCGGCTCGCCGGTCGGCGCGCCCACCGGGAGCCGGCGACGGGCGGCGCGCGCCCGCTCGAGCAGGTCGAGGAGACCGTCCCGGTCGCGGCCGGCGACGAGGGACCGCACCTCGGTGAGCGCCTGCACGTAGTGGTCGAGCGCGGCGACGATCTCGTCGCGGTTCTCGACGCAGATGTCGGGCCAGATGCCGGGGTGACCGGACGCGATGCGCGTCATGTCGCGGAACCCGCCCGCGGCGAGGCGCAGCAGGGTGGCGTGCTCGCCGCCCCCGGTGGCGGCGACGTCCATGAGCGTGGTGGCGGCGAGCTGCGGCACGTGGCTCACCATGGCGACGAGGCGGTCGTGGTCGGCGGGCGTCACCGCGATCACCTCCGCGCCGAGCCCGGCGACGAGCCGGCGCACGGCGGCGAACGCGGTGGCGTCGGTCCGCTCGGTCGGCGTGAGCACCCACGTCGCGCCAAGGAAGAGGTCGGGGTCGGCGCCGTCGAGCCCGTCCTGCTCGGAGCCGGCCATCGGGTGGCCGCCGACGAACCGGGCCGCCACCGCCGGCCGGGCCGCCTCGACCTCGTCGACGATGGGCGCCTTCACCGAGCCGACGTCGGTGACCGCGGCCGCGCCGGCGTCGAGGGCCTCGACCACCAGGCCGGCGACCGCCCCGACCGGCACCGCGACGACGACGAGGTCGGCGTCCCGGGCGACCGAGGCCACGTCGGCCCCCGCCTCGTCGAGCGCGCCCAGGACCCGGGCCGCCTCGGCGCGGGCGGGGTCGGCGTCGTGCCCGGCGACCGTCGCGCCGTCGCGCCGGAGGGCGAGCCCGACCGACGCGCCGATGAGCCCGGTGCCGACGATCCCGATCCGGGTCACTCGGGCAGGTCGTCCCGCAGCGTCCGGGCCGCGCCCAGGTAGACGTGGTGCAGCTCGCCGCGCGGCCGGTCCGAGTAGCAGTGGACGAGGACCCGGATCACCCGGGGCAGCTTGCCGTCGATGGCCAGCTCCCGGGCGCAGAGCAGCGGGATGTCACCGAGGCCGAGCTCGCGGGCGGCGGTGGCCGGGAACTCGGCGGTGAGGTCCTCGGTGGCGGTGAAGATGATGCTGACCAGGTCGTCGTGCGCGAGCTCGTTGCGGGTGAGGAGCTCCTGGACCAGCTGCTGGGTCTTGGCGGTGATCTCCGACTTCGTGTTCTCGTCGCAGGTGATCGCGCCGCGCAGCGCCTGCAGTCTCACGTGCGGGCAGGTTAGCGGGGACCGAAGCGCGCGCCGGGCGTCATTCGGTGACGGTGGCGGCCTCGTAGAGCGCGCGCACCTCGCCGGTGGTGAGATGGCGCCACGCGCCCGGACGCAGCCGGTCGTCGTGGAGGGGCCCGATGCGGGTGCGCACCAGCCGCGTGACCGGGTGGCCCAGCGTCTCGAGCATCCGGCGCACCTGCCGGTTGCGCCCCTCGTGGATCGTCAGCTCGACCGCGGCCGCGTCGCGGTGGGTGCCGACCAGCCGGGCCCGGGCCGGCGCGGTGACCCCGTCGTCGAGCGTCACGCCCTCCCGCAGCTGCCGGAGCTCGCCCCGGGTCGGCGCCCCGACCACCTCGGCCAGGTAGGTCTTCGCGACCCCGTGGCGCGGGTGGGCGAGCAGCTGCGCGAGCTGCCCGTCGTTGGTCAGCAGCAGCAGGCCCGCGGTGTCGTAGTCGAGCCGCCCGACCGGGAACACCCGCGGCTCGGCGGGCACCAGCTCGACGACGGTGCGCCGGCCCTCGGGGTCGTGGGCGGTCGTGACCACCCGGGCCGGCTTGTGCAGGAGGTAGTAGACGAGGTCGGGCGCGGTCGGCACCGGCACGCCATCCACGCACACGCTCGCCGCGGCCGGGTCGACCCGGTCCCCGAGGCGCGCCACCGAGCCGTCGACGGTGACCCGGCCCGCGCGCACCAGGTCCTCGGCCTGCCGTCGGGACCCGAAGCCGGCCCGGGCCAGCACCTTCTGGACGCGCTCGGCGTCCGCCATCGCTCAGCCGTCGACCGTCTCGGTGTGCTCACCGGCCATCGGGTCGTCGGAGAGGCGCAGGCCTCGCTCGAGCGCGGCGACGGTGCCGGCGTCGGGCACGAAGTCGCCGAGCGGGGGCAGGTCGTGCAGCGAGTCGAGGCCGAGCCGCTCGAGGAACGCGGTCGTCGTGCCGTAGAGGACGGCCGTCCCGGGACCCGGGTCGCGTCCCACCTCGTCGACGTAGCCGCGGGCGACGAGGGTCTGGAGCGTGCTCTCAACGTCGACGCCCCGGATCGCCGACACCTGGGCGCGCGACACCGGCTGCTTGTAGGCGACGATGGCGAGCGTCTCGAGCGCGGGCCCGGACAGCCGCACGTGCTGGCCCTCGAGCACGAACCGCTCGACGTACGGCGCCAGGTCGGGGTGGGTCTGCAGCCGGTAGCCGCCCGCGACCCGCGCCAGCATGAACCCGCGGCCTTCCTCCTCGTACTCGGCGGCCAGCTCCGCGCAGAGCCGCTCCACGTCCTCGAGCGCCAGCTCGACCAGCTCGGCGAGGAAGCGCGCCTCGACCGGCTCGGTGGCGGCGACGATCACCGCCTCGATGGCGCGGCGGGCGTCGACGGCGAAGACCGCGTCGAGCGGCGACTCGGCGTCGCTCAACGGCCCGGCTCGGCGGCCGGCGCGGGCGTGGCGGCCGGCGCGTCCCAGTCCGCGATGCTGGCCGCGTCGAGCAGCTCGCCGCTCTGCAGCCGCCGGACCGACAGCTCCCCGAACGTCGTCGGCTGGTCGAGGTCGACGACACCCTGCTTGTAGAGCTCGAGGACGGCGAGGAACCGCACGATGATGTCGAGCCGCTCCACCGCGCCGCGGGTCAGCTCCCGGAACGACACCGCCCGCGCCTCGGGCAGCGCGTCCAGCACCACGTCGATCGCCTCCGCGACGCTGGCCCGGATCGGCGCGATGTGGTCGGCCTCGACGTGCGGGGTCGGCTTGGGGGCCAGCATCCGCCGGGCCGCGTCGCGCAGGCGCGACAGGCGGAGCCGCTCGAGGGGG
>Ga0073928_10007537_pt1 | contig 14035 bp, 8 predicted proteins | sample PaiPotPPA55metaG_FD_76969 | JGI IMG/M metagenome (GOLD analysis project Ga0073928, IMG submission 76969) | Iron sulfur acid spring bacterial and archeal communities from Banff, Canada, to study Microbial Dark Matter (Phase II) - Paint Pots PPA... ... | reverse complement strand
GGTTATCGTCCATCTCTACGAAGACATGGGCGCGGAGTGCGTTCAGAAACTTCGAGGCATGTTCGCGTTCGCTCTGTACGACGAGAGACGCCGTAAGCTTCTTATGGCCCGCGACCGGTTGGGCAAGAAGCCATTGCACTATGCGCTCACGAATGGCCGCCTGCTGTTTGGATCCGAAATTAAATCAATTCTCGCAGTCGCGCCCGAACTGGTCGAGGTTAATCCGCAAGCGTTATTGGAATATCTCTATTTCGGCTATGTTCCTGATCCTATAACGGCGTTCACCGGAGTTCGCAAGCTGCCGCCTGGACATCTGCTGGAGCTGGAGGACGGCAGACTCAGCGTCCGCCAGTATTGGGACCTTCCCGCTTACGATACTTATTTTCCAAAAACTGAAGAGGAGTGCCTCGAAGAACTGGACCGGCGATTATTCGAAGCTACCCGAATCCGCCTGATCTCCGATGTTCCATTGGGAGCTTTCTTGAGCGGCGGAGTTGATTCTTCCACGGTTGTCGCCATGATGGCCCGAGCCAGTTCCGGTCCCGTCAAGACATTCAGCATTGGTTTCGCGAAAGACGATTTCAATGAGTCGCATTACGCCCGCCTCGTCGCCAGTAAATTCGGGACGGATCATCACGAGATGATTCTCGAACCGGATGTGGTTCAGACCGTCGAGCATCTCACCAGTTCACTCGAGGAACCCTTCGGCGATTCTTCGATGCTGCCGACATTTTACGTATCTCAGATGGCGCGGCAGCACGTTACCGTGGCGCTTTCCGGGGATGGCGGGGACGAAATTTTCGCGGGTTACGACCGTTACCGTGTTCACAACGAACGCCGTATCTTTGAACACATTCCTGCGTGGGTCCGGAAGATGTACCGGAATCGGATTTTTCCGCGCATGCCCAATAACATACGCGGCCGGAAATTCAGCTACAACGTCTCCTTGCCATGGCAGGAACGCTACGTCGATGGGCTCGCGTTCGTGCCCGCCTTCGAACGTGACATGCCGTTGCTCTCCGACGGTTTTCGCGAGGTGTTTCACAACAGCGAGGACCCAGGGAATGTGCTGCGGCGGTATTTCGCACAAGCACCGGCGAAGGATCCGGTCAGCCAGATTCTCTACGTCGATACCAAAACCTACATGGTCGCGGACATCCTCACCAAAGTGGACCGCATGAGCATGCTCAACTCGCTGGAGGTCAGGGTGCCAATCCTTGACCACGAATTGGTCGAATGGGCCGCCGGTTTGTCGTCCGCGTGGAAGTTGCGGGGCCGGCATCTGAAATACATTCTGGTCAAGCTGGCCGAACGGGTTGGCGTTCCGCGGGAAGCTCTTTATCGAAAGAAGCAGGGATTCGCGCTTCCGCTCGATCACTGGATGCGCCACGAATTGAAAGACATGTTGATGATGCTTGTCGAGCCTCGCACCCTGCAACGGGGATATTTCGAGCCCGCAGGACTTCGCAAGCTCATGGACGACCACCTGCATCACGGCCGCGCCTTCAGTGGCCGGCTCTGGCGTTTGTTGATGTTCGAACTATGGCATCGCAACTTTCTTGAGAAGTACGTCAAGCCTGCCGGTTTGTTCTCTCTGCCGGTGATTGCAGACTCGCGGAGAAAAGTGAGAAACTCTTCCGCGCTTGCGTCTGCCCGAGCCGGGGAGTAGGCGGGTGGGCGCCACAGCTACGGATATCGCGACTACGACCCGTATAACCACAACCGATTTACCGATCAGCCTATTTCTGATGATCAATACCTTTGAGGTAGGCGGATCGGAGCGCCAGTTCGTCCTGCTAGCGCAGGCGCTCGGCGCGCCAGCCTTCCGAGTTGACCTGGGATGCGTTAACCGCCGTGGCGCTCTAGCCGACGAGTTCGGTGATACTCCCCAGTTTCCTCTCGGAGGCAGCCTGTTCGGGTGGAAGTCGCTGCGGGCCCGGATCAACTTGAAGCGCCATTTGCGGTCGCGTGGCATTCAAGTGGCCCATGCCTTCGATTTCTATGCGAACTTGACGCTCATTCCCGCTGCCTGGTTTTCGGGGGTGCCGGTCATTATCGGCAGCCATCGCCAGGTGGGAGATTTGATGTCCGCCGCGCAATTTCGCACGCAGGCCGCCGCATTTCACTGGTGCGATGCTGTAGTGTGCAACTCGCAGGCGGCTGCGGAACGTTTGGAAGCCGCTGGAGTGCGGCGCGAGAGACTCGTCGTCATCGGAAACGCCCTGCCGGCTTCGGCTTTTGAGCCGGCGTCTCCGTTGTGGCCCAAGCGTACAGGCGCCTTGCGTGTCGGTATGGTAGCCCGCATGAACGCGCGCTATAAGAATCACGCGGGTTTTCTTCGAATTGCCGCGCAGATTCATCAGCGTATGCCGCAGGTCGAGTTCTTACTCGTAGGGGATGGCCCGCTGCGTCCGGAACTGGAGCAACAAGCTGCCTCGATGGGCTTGGCTGATTGCGTTATCTTCCCCGGCGATCGCCGCGACATTCCTAGCGTCCTGGCCTCAATGGACGTGGCCGTTCTGACTTCCGATTCGGAAAGCCTGTCGAACGTGATTCTTGAAGCCATGGCTGCTCGTCTGCCGGTGGTCGCCTATAACGTTGGCGGCAATTCTGAGTTGGTAAACGACGAGCGGGGAGCGCTGGTTACCGCGGGAAATGAGAACGATTTTGCGAGCGCAATCTGCCGCGTTCTTTCCGACGGCGACCTTCGCAAGCAACAAGGTGAGAACGGTTTTCGCTTTGTGAAAGACCGATTCAGCGCCGATCAGGTGCGCCGTCGATATGAGGATCTGTATATCAGTCTTCTCGAAAAGAAGGGCCGAAAGAAACCCGCAGTATGATGGCGGTGGCAAACCCTTCGACGCGCAAGCTCAAAGTCGCCATCGTCGCGCCCAGCCTTCGCTACGTGGGCGGCCAGGCCGTCCAGGCCGATCTGCTTGTTCGCGGCTGGCAGAATGATCCCGAAGTGGAGATCAGCTTCCTCGCCGTTGATCCGCCGCTCCCGGGCCCGCTCGCATGGGCGAGGTACATTCCGGGATTGCGTACTATACTTCGCGAACCTATTTACTTCTGGCATCTCTGGCGCGGCCTCGCAGAAGTCGACATCACGCACATCTTCTCGGCGTCTTACTGGTCATTTCTGATCGCGCCTGCCCCCGCCTGGCTCTTCGCAAAACTGCGAGGTAAGAAAAGCATCATCAACTATCGAAGCGGGGAGGCGAAGGATCATCTCCGCCGCTTTCGAACCGCCCTTCCAATCCTGAAGCGCGCCGATCTTCTGGTGGTGCCGTCTGGATATCTGGTGAATGTATTTCAGGAATTCGGACTGAAGGCGAAAGCCGTGCCCAACATTGTGGACACTTCCCAGTTCAGGTTTCGTATTCGCAAACCATGGCGCCCGCACCTGGTTTGCACGCGAGGATTCCACCCCTACTACAGCGTGGATGTAGTGGTTCGAGCGTTCGCCGAAGTGCAGCGCAGTTTTCCTGAAGCCCGCCTCGATCTTGTTGGCAAGGGACCGGCGGAAGAGGAAATCCGCGCCCTGGTGAAGGATCTCGGAATTCCCGGCATTAACTTTACCGGGGTCGCAACTCGCCAGCAGATTGGCAGATTTTACGATGAAGCGGACATCTTCATAAATGCCTCGTGGCTGGATAATATGCCGGTTTCGATTCTGGAAGCATTCGCGGCAGGGACGCCGGTGGTTAGCACAAGGCCGGAGGGAATCCGATATATCGTCGAACATGAGCGGACAGGATTACTGTCCGAGCCTGGCGATCCGGCCGCTTTGGCTCAGAATGTTATACGGTTGTTGAAAGATGAGGACCTAGCCGCGCGCCTCGCCTCCAACGCGCATGAGGAGTCGAAGCGATACCTGTGGGAAGCCGTCCGGCGACAGTGGTTGGATGTCTACAACTCGCTGGCTGAAGCACCGGAGCGGGCGTGAATCTGGTAAAGAATCTCACTAAGGGAAGCACTGGAGAATAATTGTTTCCCTCGGTGGCGTTCTAGTTTATTCCTGCGATGGCTTTTTCAATGCCGTCAATGTCTGCGCCAATAGCTTTCCCGTCAGTACTCTTGGCCAGCGCTGGGGAAGGCTTAGCACAATTGACGCCATCATCTTTTCCGCGGCATAGGTGATAGTCGCCGTTTCTTCCGTTCTTGAACTCGCGGAAGCCCGCGTCTTTCCCGTCCTTGACCACAACGTTTCCAGGGGGCCAACCCCCCGACCCGCCGATGATCAGGTTGTTGCTGAACGCAGCATTGGAGAAGCAGTTCTTCAGGGTCGACTCGGGATCGCCATTGCCTACGGCGCAATTCGTAGGTCCTCCGCCGGAGCTGGCAATCTCGCGGCTCCCCGCAGAAAAAATGCTATTTGAAACTTGAAAGTCCTCAATCTTGGGTCCGCGGTTCATCAGCGACAGAAGAGCCTTTTGCGGAAATGCGGTCACATGGTCGATGTGTACGCTCTTGAGCGGAGGCTCGTTCGAGATGATAATCGCGAAAGATCCGAAGCCCGAGTAGGCTTCGCCGTCAATATCATCGACCAATAGGTCATGAATGCTGTAGCGGCCTCCTTCCGATGAGGGAGTACCTTTATCGCTTGGGCGATTGGCAATTTCGAGCGCGCTGGCGACGTGGCGCACCAAATTGTAACGGATGGTAATGTCGGTTACGCGGCATTCCGCACAGTGTCCACCTTGGTTCGCGGGCGTCAGCAGAATAGAAAAGCCGGTCTGCGTAAAACCTCCCCATACATTTTCAAGCAGGTTGCCTTCGAAGAGGACGCGCTGTGCGTTCTTCAATTCGAAATGGTTCTTAACGATATAGGGTTTGCCGGTATAGCTTGCGACAAAGCCGGGCGCGCCCATTTTCCAAATGAGTGGCTTAAAAAGGTGATTGTGACGAATCTCGATATCCGCCGGAGTCGCGGTGCCACCAGCTCCGCCAAACAAAATCGACTGGCCGGAGGCTTCGAGGAAGTTGTTGACAATTTTGTAGGGACCGCCGGGAAAATCTCCCGTCCCTCCGTTGACTGCCTGGGCGTCGGTACAACTGCCCTGCCCCGCTATGCAATGCAGATCGCTGATATAAGAATCGACGATTGCCGCATAAGTGACTCCGCTAAGATGCAGGCCGTCTTTGGTCTCATCGGTGGGAGTGCCATGCAGCCAGATGCGGTCAAAGATGAGGTGATCGGCGGTGCCCGCCGGTTCGTCGGGCGCTATCAAGTGGCGCACGTGTACTTCCGGGACAGCTCGAGTAATCTCCAGTCCCATCAAACGATAGTGGTTGGCGCCTGAGGAAAACACGAAAGGGCCGCTATCGCCCTTGTCATCGAACACGATCTTCGCCAGCACATTCTTCGGGGAGGTGCAATTGAAATCCGGGCGTCCCGGCAACGACGCGACTCCGGCGTAGCACGGGGTAATGCGTGTACCTTCGGGCGGCAACGCGTCGTCTGGCGCGCTACTGCGGATGATAATCCAGTGAGCATCGTCGCAGGCCTTCTTGGGAAGATGAAACTTTCCGCTGAACGTCGCGCCGGCCTGCAATTTAAGAGTGTCGCCGCATTTCGCATCATCGATTGCATTTTGAAGGTTGGCACCCGATGGCACTAAACGAACACGACCGGGGGCCGGAGTGTCGCTTAAGCTGCTACTGACGTACACGCGAGGAAGCTCGGCTGGTCCATCAAAGCGAGCTACGGGATCTGCTTTGGACGGATTTTGCGATTGCAGATGAGCGGGCACGCCAAGGATCATGCAAGAAGCCATGACAAGGAACACCGCCCGCTGAAACCGCATGCTTTCTGTGCCTTTCGGAGGGACCGACTCCGAGGATGATAGCACGCTGCAAACAGCGCTGATGGCGCAAGGGAACGCGGCAGCCTGCCTGAAAAGGCTCTTCCATTACGCCGCGCCCAGTAAATCAGTAAACGCCGGATATGGCTTCTTCGATGGCTTCTATGTCTGCCCCTGGATTGGTGCCATCGGTGGCTTTATTCGAATACCGACTCGATGAAAGGAGAGAATAATCCTGCGTGCCGTAGCTTAGGAAACCAACTGCCTGCTCGTCAGCCGGAAAAAAATTTCCGGAGGGCCATCTTGAGGGTGGAAGGCCGGCGGAAGATCCAATGATGACATTATCCTTGAAAATGTACGTGCTGAAGCAATCGGAAATATTAAGAATCGGAAACCGTGAAGAGGCGCAGTTGGTCGCAGCCTTTCCGGCAGAGGCTACTGAATATTTTCCGGAGGTCACGATATTGTTCGTGAAGGCAAAGCCGTACATTTCTGGGTTACTGGTGCTATTTTCCAGAGTAATCAAGTAATTTTCTGGAAACGCTGTGATGTGGTTCATACTGACTTGATTCAGGACGTTGCGGCTCCAGCCGTTAGAAAGATGCACCAGGCTGCCGTGCCCGACAAAGCGTACAGCGTCTATGTCGTCCAAAACGATATCGTGGATGCTGTATCGTGCGCCGGCCAGAGCAGGCACACGGAACCCCTCGCCGTCGGCGAGGCCGGTGGAGATTTCAAATCCTGCTCCCACGTGACTGATGGTGTTGTATCGAATCGTAATGTCGGTCACCTGGCATATCGCGCAAAGATTGATTTGGCCCCCCGGCGCGGTGTGTCCCTTTGGAGTGAGAACGATAGAAAATCCATGCTGAGTGAATCCACCCCAGGTATTTTCCATGATGTTGCCCTCGACAAGTACACGTTGAGCGTTCTTCAGCTCAAAATGATTCTTGATCACGAAGGGATGCCCATCGGTTCCTCCGACGAATCCGGGCTGCCCGGCTTGCCAGATCATAGGTTTGAAGAAGTGGTTGCGGCGGATTTCTATATCCGTCGGCGTGGTCAGCGACGCGCCGCCGCCGAAGAGAAGGCACTCGCTGGCCGCTTCGAGAAAGTTATCGACGATCTTGTAGGGGCCGCCTGGAAAAGTGCTGCTGCCGCCCGCTATGGTTTGGGAGTCGGTACAGGTGCCGCTGCTGGAGGTGCAATGAAAATCGCTGAAATAAGAATCCACAATGGCGACGGTGGTGACGCCGCTGAGCAGGACTCCGCGCCGTGTTTCGTCATGGGGAGTGCCGTGAAGCCAGACGCGATCCAAGATTATATGGTCGGCGTTCGCTTCCGCCGATATCAAATTGACTGTCGGGCCGTTGCCGACGAGTCGAGTGATTTCTAAACCGATCAAACGATAGTGATTTGCTCCCGGTGCCAGAAGCAGCGGACCCGAAAAGTTTCGCTGGACCATAACGAGTCTTGCCATCACATTCGTGGTTGAAGCGCAGTGGAAGTCGGGACGCCCGGGTAGGGAAGCCACTCCGGCATAACACGGAGTCAGTCGAATGCCCTCGGGTGGCAACGCGCTATCGGTAGCGCTAGTGCGGATATATATCCAATGCGAATCGTCACACGATTTAGCCGGCAACGTGAAAGTCCCAGCGAAAGAAGCCCCGGCTTGAAGTTCAATCGTGTCGCCACAGCTTGCGTTGTTTAATGCGCCCTGTAAATCTCCCGCGGCGCTCACGTGGATCGTATGTCCTGGAGCAGGAGTGTCGGCTAAAGCGGATTGGATGTAGACCCTTGGCAGTTCAGCGGGACCATCGAAGGTGCTGTTATTCGTTCCTGATCCGAATGCTTTCGCCGAACCAGTCGCCAGGATGAACGAAAGTAAAATAATCTCGATGCCATAGACCGCAATCGATGTTGAACCGCTATGTGATCTTCGCAGACGGGAGTGAGGCGCAAAAAGGGATACACGGGGGAGCATTGTTACCTCGAAAACTGGGCCATCCACACTCTAGCGTCCTCCGGTAAAGGCGTGGAGATGCCGTTGGTACCTGCCCTCAAATCCATTCGGAAGTGAACTGGAGTATCGGCCAGAGCGTTTCTAGCTTGGGTTGTAGTTCAAAATAGCCAGATTTAAGCGGCACCAATATCTCCCAGGGGGTCTCCGTTTGCAATTTGAATTGTGTATCTTTTGGTCTAAACCATGTGGCTTAGTCTCGCAGGTTACTGTTTTGATGGGTTTAGTTTCGGCGATCCTGGTCTTCGACCTGGGGCGCGCAGTGCGGCACTCCGGTGATGCGAAAAGAACTTGCGCTTACAGATCCTGCTGAAAGGCTTCGGTTGTGGTAACGAGTGTCTCGCTGACGTCCGTCCCCGGCACCAGCGGGTGATGCTCGACACGCAATGCCCTATTGGTCAGTGAAACCCAAAGCAAACCGAGTCCATAGGTGAGTCCCGCCACTAGTAGATGCAGCGCCAGTTGTGGATAGGTGTGGGGGACGAACCATCGGCGCATTAGAAGCATTACCGCCACCATTGGGGCGCAGTTGACCAGCGGCCAGAAATAAGACTGTCGTAAAAAGCTGGTTATACGGAAACCCAATCTCGCGCAGAGATGTCGCGGCATAAAAAAAATCATGGAAAGGGTCAGGGGAATTGCCGTTCCCAGCGCATCCCCAATGATGCCGTATGGCCGCACCAGGAGCACACTCAGGATCAGATTGGCAATCCCCTCGAGCAGAGTGACCTTTGCCCATGTGCCGTGCTTGCCCATGCCAAACAAGATGCGGCCGGAGGCCCCCTGAGCCAGCATAAGGGTCCAGGGGATAATCATAATCAGCAGCACGGGATAACTGGCAGCCACGTAGCGGCGGCCGACCCAAACCTCGATTACGGATTTGCCCAAAATGATGAGGATAGCGGTGATCGGCAAGATCGTGAAAGCACAAACCTGATTTCCAGCGATGAATATCTTGCGCAACCTATGTAGATTGCCGGTAGCCTCGGATTGGCTCGCCATAGGAACAAAAATTTGCGCGAGGCTGGTAACAACCTCGGCGGCATAGTCGACGATGCTTGCTCCGATGTTGAAGTATGTAATGGCGGCGGCGGAAAGAAATGTTCCGATTACGACCTCGTCTGTTTTAAATTTCAATCGGCCGGCGATCATAATCATGAAAGTGACGCCGCTGTAACGCGCAATCTGATGGAACATCGCCCGATCGATGTATTGCAGTCCAACGGAAACCGGCAAAATGCGAAACGCGATGACGCCGCGAAGGATCGAGACCAGGAATGGAAGACCGAGAGTGATAAAGGCAAGCGTTAACAACCCATATCCAAGATTCAGGAACGTGACGATCAACACGATACGCAACAACGTAGAAACGATGTTCGTCCAGTTCAAAACATAAAACTTCTGCAGACCTTCCAGAAAACCATTGATGATTCCCAAAGGGAATCCCATGGCAACCGACGTTCCGACCATCAACAGCAACCAACGCGCCGTGGAGTGTAATTCGGGCGGAATACGAAATAGCCGGTCCACATAATAAAATCCAGCGAGGGTGACAAGCATGCTCAGAAAGCCAACGCAGCTGTATCCAAATAAGCTGGTATTGACCAGACGGGCGAGTTCTTGTTTGTCATTGGTTGCGGAAAACTTGGAGACATAACGAACAATCGAGGACCGAATTCCAAGATCGAAGAGGCCGTAATAACCGGTGAGCGAGAAGATCAATACCCAAACGCCAAATGCCGTGTCTCCCAATCGATGGAGTATGAATGGCGAAAGAAAGACTCCAGCAGCGATGTTGATGCTCAGAGACAACCAGCTGGAACTTACATTCTTAACGATCTGAAGTTTTTCAAATTTCTGCATGAAGTCGGATGTCGTGGCCGGAGCCTGTCTTGGATAGTAATCGCTGGGGAGGCGATACCGCTGTTTCTATTCGTTGTACCCGATTAAATTTGGATTAGCCAAACGGACTGCGGCGGGTTCATACCCGAGTTTTTTCATCAGTTCGCCCCACGCGGATTCGATCTCCGCCACGCAGGCCTCGGGCAGTTCCTGTTTCCAACCGCCGGCTGTCGCACGACGAACGAATGGCTTATCCAGGCGGGTTTCTTTAGTCGAAGACCATAAGTGCCCCTGCGTCTTTTCCAGTTGACGCATCCGGTCCGCAGAGCTTTGTTTGATGGCGAATGAGATGCGGTTCGCATCGGCCGGTACATTCAGGAACGCTGCAATTTTCCCCATCTCCCGCACGCCCTGTGATTGCAGATCTTCATATCGAACCAGGAGAAACTCGGGATCACTCCCGCGAGTGTACAACCAACTCGCAACGTTTTCTCCCCAGTTTCCATAGGGATGGTTAACAATGCCTTGTACGAAACCAGCAACATAAGAGTGTAGGGAGTGGTTCTCGGCAATTGCGCGACGTTTGATGTCGAAGTGATATTCGGAGAGGACCACGTCTCGCGGATCCCTGACTATGCAGATAATCTTCCGGTAGAGAGGGTGGAAGTATTGATGACTCTTCAGAATGCGGGGCCGGGGCAAGCGGTTTAGGTTTCTCTTGGAAATCGCTTCGGGGTCGGGCACCAATTCATTGATATTTGCGAAGTCTGGATTCTTGTCGGGGTAGAGGAGGTTTGCGATAAGAAATCGGGTCCATGTATTGCCGGATTTTGGGTATGAAATCAGGAAGACGTCATCCGGCCAAACTTCCAGGTTGCGGCCGGGAAAGTGCAACCCGAGGGCATGCTTAGCTCCAGCAATCAAACGCCTAAACATTCAGGTCTCTGCGATTTGGGGTTGCCTCGTGGCCATTTCGCTGCAAGAGCGCAGCCTTAAAGGATTGTTGGAGAGCGAGACCTCGGACCCTCGGCATGGGAGCAGTATGGCACAGAGGCATGCGGCTTTCCATCCATGTGGAGATTCGGGAGTGGCTTAGGTAATCTTCATGCCAGATCACCTGTCCCGGAGAGTCCGGTGGGCTTCGGGATTACGCGACACAGAGGAGTCCGAAGTAAGTACTCCAGTGAAGAGATGATTTGACAAGCTGAGATTCCGGCGAGAGCATGAGCAATTACCAGTAGTGCACAATTCCCCAACAACAATTTTAGATTTTAAGAATAAATTTCAGAGCTGCGACTCTACCGATGGCAAGAGAACTTCTGCAGTACGGAATTGGCGTGGTGGTGGTGTGGCTGCTGTCGATGCGGCTCCGTTCCGTAATCGCTCGCCAATCTCTCTATCTTGCCGCCAGTTGGGTGTTTTACTTCAGTTGGGGATCGTGGCTGATTCTTGTTCTGATCTTTAGCTCGTTGATGAATTACGCGTTAGGTGAATGGCTAAAGAAGCGTATTTCGGCGGGCCGGCTGTGGACTGGAATCATTCTCAATCTGGCGCTCTTGAGCGTTTTTAAATACCTGCCTTTGCTGAGCACCGTGGCGCCGTCAGGTTCGTGGCTTTTGTTGCTCAGACGGATGGTTTTTCCGCTGGGCATTTCCTTCTGGACCTTTCAGGCGTTGAGTTATCTGCTGGAGCTGTATCGCGAAGAAGAGTTGAATCCGACGCTCCTGGAATTTTGTCTGTACATGGCATTTTGGCCGACCGTCTTGCAGGGTCCGATCTGCCGGATGTCGAGCATGCTGCCACAATTTCGCGAGGAATGGTCCGTCACCGAAGACGATCTGAAGACCGGAGTGCGCCGCGTTGCAATTGGCATCCTAATGTCGGTTCTCGCGGGGGTCATGAGTACGGGGTTATACGCGGGAACAGGCATTGACGCAGTTTTTGAGACCACACACTTTAGGGGTGCAGCTGCGCGGCTGAGCGGAATCGATGTCTGGTTTCTGATTATTGCTTACGCATTCCAACTTTACTTCAGCTTTTGCGGATACTCACACATCGTGATTGGGGCGGCGCGCCTGTTCGGTATCCAACTGCACGAAAACTTTGACCGTCCGTATCTTTCGACCACGCCGTCCGTTTTCTGGACCCGCTGGCACATGTCGCTGTCATTCTGGATTCGCGATTTTCTCTTCCTACCTCTGGCAACTCTGCGGCGGGAGGTGTGGTGGCGCAACCTATCGCTGGTAATCGCAATGTTTGTTTTCGGCGTGTGGCACAAGGGAAGCTTCCTGTTCATGATCTGGGGCACTTACCACGGCGTGTTGCTGGTGCTCCATCGACAGTGGCAGGAATTCCGCAAGCGGGTGGGATTCGGATGGTCGGGAGCGGTGGCCACGGGAGTTTCATGGTGGCTGACGTTTTCCGCGGTATGCATCGGGTACATTTTCTTTCGCGCGGAGAACACTGCGCAGGCATTTACGATGCTGCGGGCAGTGGCGTCTCCTCGCGCCTACCTGCACTTGACTTTGGACCACAGCTTTTACCTGATGACATTGCTGGCGGCGGCTGGTTACTTTGCCGTTGTCGGTGCCGGCGAACTGCTCGATCGTCTGGGAAAGGCCGCGTGCGACTGGGGAGAAACCGCACAGGGCACGCCGAAAACTCTGTTCGCCAATCTGTTGGGATCTCTGGCTAACGACCGCTGGGTATGGATCACGCCAGTGGTAATTGTCGCGACTATTTACCTGAGCGTGATCTTTCAGCCGGGGCAGGCTGATACCAGCCCCATCATGTATGCACTATTTTAGCTGTCGCGGAGTTACTTCCCTGGTCACGGGCGAAAAGCGAAAGTGCTGTGCTAGCATTTCTATCAATCGCCGGACAAGTGAAGTCCAACCATTTGTGCCATTAACTTTGTGTTACTAACAAAGACTGAGCCGACAGTGGAAAGTCGCCAAACTCCCACAACGCGATACAAATCCCTTCTCAAATACTTTGCTGTGCGTTTGTGCGTTGCCGTGACTCTTGGGGTGATTCTTCTGGGCGCGGTTGAATATTATTCGTATCGCCGGTACCTTCCCGCCGCGCAAGACGCGATGGAACCAGCGGTCAAGCTGGACTTGGCTGAAGGTGGAAGTGCCTCGGAGCGCGAGTACTGGCGGGAATTCGAACAGGCCAACAAAGTCACTTATCACCAGTACGTGCTTTGGCGGCGGAATCCTTATCGGGGCGAAATGCTTTCCATCAATCAGGATGGAGTGCGGCGAACTCTACACACAAAATGTGATGACAAGACCTTCACAGTTTGGATGTTCGGCGATTCGGTCATGTGGGGAGCGGGTTCGCCGGACGGAGAAACCATTCCGTCACTCGTCGCGCTGGACTACGAAAAGGCAGGCAAGCCGGTCTGCATTGTGAACTACGGCGAAAAGGGTTGGGCAAACACGCAGGAGATGATTGCGCTGATCGAGGAACTCAAACACGCTGCGCGAAAGCCGGATATCGTTCTTTTTTACGATGGAGGCACCGAGGCTTTTGCGGCTTACCAGAGCGGACGTGCGGACGTGCACAGTAACTACAATTCGTTCAAGAATTTTTTGGACAACTGGGGCGCTTCGCAGAAAGCAGGCTTTTCTTACATCCGGCAGACCAATACTTATCGTTTTCTAGAAAAGATTGCCGCCAAAACAGCCTTCCACAACAAGAAAGACGCAACACCCACGACAGCGCGGGACACGGAGGGACTCTCGGCCGCAGTGGTCGAAAACTACGTGCAAAACATGGACGTCGTGAACGTCCTGGCGAAGCAACACGGGTTCCGCGCCGTCTTTGCCTGGTATCCCAATATGGCGGTCGGGCACAAAGAACTCACGCCCTACGAACAAGAGGTGCTACGGATGGAATATCAGAAGTTCCCGGACCTAGGGCTGATGTATCAATCAACCTATAAGAAAGGCCGAGAAGTAAGCCATCCGGATTTCTATTATCTCGGGGACATGCTGGATGACCAAAAAGCCTCGCTTTACGTAGGCATCTCGCACCTGAAGCCGGAAGGTAATCAAATTGCGGCCGACCGACTTTTCGATATCCTGGAAAGCAAGAGTTCGACTCCGACAGCCGCACCCGGCGCGGTCTCGAGTATTCATACTAAATAAGTTTTCAATTTCACCTGACCCTGACCCTGGTTGACCGATGAGTCTGAAGAAACAATCGAGAAGCTTGATCAGCGGCTTTCTCCGCTCCCTCCAGGCTGCTCCGAGCGGTCCGGCGCTCGAACTCGGCGAATTGTCGCTGAGCTATGAGCGACTCTGGGATTATGCCGGAAGAATCACAACTTGCCTAAAGGAGACTCTCGACCCGTCGGAGAAAG
>Ga0073928_10007534_pt1 | contig 14040 bp, 10 predicted proteins | sample PaiPotPPA55metaG_FD_76969 | JGI IMG/M metagenome (GOLD analysis project Ga0073928, IMG submission 76969) | Iron sulfur acid spring bacterial and archeal communities from Banff, Canada, to study Microbial Dark Matter (Phase II) - Paint Pots PPA... ... | reverse complement strand
CCCTTCCGGCACGAGCTGGTGGTGCACTGCTATCGGATGCTTGGCTCAGTGGAGGACGCCGAGGACGTTGCGCAGGAAACATTCCTGCACGCGTACCGGAAGTTTTCCTCGCTGCGCGAGTGCGAAAAGTTTCGGGCCTGGGTGAATCGCATCGCCTTTCGTCTTGCTCTGAATCGCCAACGTGGGTTGCGGCGGCGGCTCACTCGCGAGACAGCATGGCACGCGCACGGACCGGGTGAGCCAGTGGACGGTTTGAGGAACGCGGAGGAGGGCGTGCTGGTCGAGCGGCTCCGCAACGAGATCGACGCACTGCCGGAGAAACTCCGCAGCGTCCTGCAGCTCTCGATTGTAGAAGACATGGACGCGACCGACGTCGGCCTGGTGCTCGGCATTCCATCTGGGACGGTGAGATCGAGGCTTCACACGGCGCGAAAGGTTTTACTGGAAGCGATGAAATGAAGAACGACTGCGCGAAATGGAAGAACGAGTTGCTTGAAGCGGCGCTGACGCGAATCGCCGCGGGCGGCCTTGAAGAACATATGTCGAAGTGCGCCGACTGTACGGCGGAGTTGGCCGCGCTGCGTGCGAAGCGGGAACAGATGGACGCGCTTCTGCCCCTCGTGGCGCAAGGGGCGGAGCTGCCGCCGGAATTTCGTGCGCGGGTCTTGGCCGCAGCGGAGGCTGCGACCGAAGCGAAGCATGGACGGCCCTGGCTGGTATGGGGATTGAGCGGGGCAATGGCAGCAATCGTGGCGGCTTTAGTGGTTGGTTTTACGTTGCAGCGAAGGCGAATCGTGCCGCACGGCGAGTTGGCAGCCGCCGAAAGGCTGGCGGAATGGCGGGCGCCTAGCGACGTATTGCTGGAAACTCCAGGGCGCGAAATCCTGCGGACAACGCCGAGACTCAGCGAATCGTATCTGCACATTCCCGTCACAACGGATAGGGAGGAATGAAATGAAGGCTAAAATTCTACTGGCTTGCGCACTGGTATTTTTATGTGCGGGTCTGGTTCGCGCACAACAGCCCGACCAGGATCCGATCGGGCAGAACTTTTTTGCGCCCGATCTCGTGATCCAGCACCAGGAGGAGATCGGGTTGAGCGACGAGCAAAAGACTTATCTCAAGACGGAGATCCGTCAGGCGCAGGTGAAGTTTACGGAATGGCAATGGAAGCTCCAGGACGAGGTGGAGAAAATGGCCTCGCTGGTCAAGCAGCCGCACGTGGAGGAAGCAGACGTTCTGGCGCAACTGGAAAAGGTGTTGTCGATGGAGCGCGAAATCAAGCGGGCGCAGGTGACTCTACTGGTGCGAATAAAGAACAAGTTGACGCCGGAACAACAAGCCAAACTCGTTGAGATCCGCAGCAAGTCAGCGAACAAGTGAGAGGGCAACCTGATTGATTGAGGACTTGCTGCGCAGATCCAGTCGCAAGAAATTAGAATTAGTGGTGAACGCCAACGGTCGGTTCCGGAACTCCGGTCCTAAGCAACGCGGCGAATTGCTGGGGAAGAACCGGCCGGCTGAAGTAATAGCCTTGGGCCTCGTCACACTTGTGAAACTGAAGAAACTCCAACTCTTGCCGCGTTTCCACGCCTTCGGCAACCACTTTCAGTTTCAGACTCCGCCCCACGCTGATCATAGCATTCACAACGGACGTATCGCCGGCAACCGTGGTGATCTGGTGGACGAACGACTGGTCTATCTTGAGGGCATCGATCGGAAACTTTCGCAGATAACTCAAGCTGGAGTAACCGGTGCCGAAATCGTCGACGGTAACCCGCACCCCTTTGCCTCGCAGCGTCTTTAGCACGGTGGCCGCCGATTCGGCACGCTTCATGAGGGCGCTCTCCGTGAACTCCAGCTCGAGAGATTCCGGATCCAGTCCCGTGTCCGCGAGTGCCCCGAACACGCACTCGAGAAAGCGGTCGTCGCGGAACTCCATGGACGAGATGTTCACCGCCATGGTGGCCAGAGGCAGGCCGGCGTTCACCCAGGCCCGCGCTTGCTTGCAGGCCTCCTGCAGCACCCAGCGGCCGATCGGCAGAATCAGGCCGCAGTCTTCCGCGACGGGAATAAACCGCGCAGGAGACACCATCCCTCGAATGGGATGCGTCCAGCGGAGCAGCGCTTCCGCTCCGGTAATTTCTCCGGTGCTTAGATTGATCTTCGGCTGATAGACCAGCGAAAGCTCCTTCCGTTCCAGGGCGCGCCGGAGATTTTCCTCAATCTACTGGCGCTCCACGGCCCGGACGTTCATTGCAGGCTTAAAAAACATGTAGCTCTGACGCCCGTTTTCCTTGGCCTGGTACATGGCTGTGTCCGCGTTCTTGATCAGTGTCTCGGCGTCCAGGCCATCATCGGGAAACACACTCAGGCCGATGCTGGCGGTGATGTGAAGATCGTGCTGGTCGATGGAATGCGTCTCAGACACGGCCTGCAGAATTCTTGCCGCCGAGATGGCAGCATCTTCCGATTGTTCCACTTCGGAGAGAAGCACCACGAATTCGTCTCCCCCCTGCCGGCTCACCGTATCCGAGTTGCGCACGCAGGTTACCAAACGCTTTGCGATGGATTGAAGCAGTTTGTCGCCGATCGGGTGTCCCAGGGTGTCGTTGATGTGCTTGAAGCCATCCAAATCCAGAAACAGCACGGCCAGTTTCTTGGTGTGTCGCGGAGCCAAAACGACCGCCTGCTTCACCCGGTCGTGGAGCAGCACGCGATTGGGCAAACCGGTGAGAAAGTCGTGTTCCGCCGAATGGACCATTCGCTTGGCCATGGCCGGTGTCGTGCTCACGTCGCGGAAAACAATGACCGCCCCGATAGCTTTTCCTTCTCGGTCGTGCATGGGGGCAACCGAGTCTTCGATTGGTGTTTGAATTCCATCACGCCGGACGAGAATACAGTTCGGCGGGAGATGCGTGGTTCGGTTTAGTCCTGCTGCCACATCCGTCGGATTGAAGGTGGTTTCGCGGCTGGTCGCATCCAGAATTTGGAAAACTTCGGCCACGGGCTTGCCTGACGCTTCTTCCGATGGCCAGCCGGTCATCTTTTCCGCCACCAGATTCAGGAAGGTGATGTTGCCCGAGATATCCGTAGAAATAACAGCGTCGCCGATGCAGTTGAGCGTCACCTGGGCGCGCTCCTTTATCACAAACAATGCGTCTTCCATGGCCTTGCGCTCGACGGCGTAGCGCAGAGCACGCAGAAGCCCCTGCGTCTCGATTTGGCCTTTGATTAGATAGTCTTGCGCGCCATCTTGCAGGGCCCGCGCCGCCAGCGCCTCGTCCTCTAATCCCGTCAGCACAACCAGGGGGACGCGCGGCGCAACTGCGCGGGCTCGGCGCACCGCTTCCAGTCCTCGCGCGTCGGGCAACCCCAGGTCGAGCAAGACAACGTCGAACTCGCACTTCGCGAGATGCGTCTCGGCTTCCCTCATGCTCCTGGCGTGCGTTACTTCCGTCTTGTGCGCGCCTGCCTCGTTGAGCATCTCGCGGAGCAAACCGCCATCTCCGGGGACATCCTCCACCAGGAGAAGGCTTTTGAGCGGCTTCCCGATCATGCAGTCTGACTCTGCAAGATAATGTCTGGGCAAGGGTCCAGTTGCGCCTTGCGACCGAACAACCACTTCGTTCTCATCGCACTCCAGGTTGGAGGGGGTTTTTCGGACGCGACGCCGAGGGCTGAAAGAGGGCAGCCTGTGTTCGCGTACCGTTTTAATTCGAAGGGACTTTAAGTTTACACCGGCCCGAGTCGAGGTCAAACAGGGTTTGCCCGCCCGTTTCCAATGGGCTACGTGCTGATCCTCAATTTGAAACAACGCGACCTCTCGCATCCGTGCAGCTCGAGGCATGGGGGCGGCGCATCTCGTTGGCACAACTCAGCGTGCACCACCTTCGTGGGAGCCCCCGACTTCAGTCGGGGGGGAGCAGCGCTTTAGCGCTGCGGAAACGAGAGGCCGCTATGATCGTCGGCTTTAGCCGCGGGATTTCCCGTTCAACCCCGATCGAAAACGGCACGGAACTTGCGGTTCGGGGCGCCAAACTCTTTGTAGACTCAGGGTTGCGAGTACAAGCCCTGAAACCCTGCGTCGTTTGAAAAGGGTGCGCGAGCTCAGGTGTGCCCGATCCTTCACGGTTTTGAAGGGTCCGCGCTTTTGAATCGCCTCTTGACTCTGAACCTCCTGGTTCTAGGAGTTATAGAACTACTACAGTAACTTTATGACTACCCATCCGACGAATTCTGTGCTACCATGACCCGTTTTTATGAACTGCCAAATCGACGGCACGAGACGAAGGAAGGGGCCAGAGTCGCCTATACTTACAGGCGCCCGTGAGAGGAGCAGCACCCTGTGAAATTTAGGTCGCCCACTTACAGGCGCGCATATAAGGAGAGAATTCTAATAACGGGAACGCGATTAGAAATCGCCGTAAGTACCACAAAACAATCAGTCGGAGGTGGTTCTAATAACCGTGGGGCGGGGGGTATTTTTGGAGTTGCGATTAGACAATTCGACGCCACTGCAAGAAACGGGAGAAGACAGACAAGAGCCGCTCTCCTACGCCGTTGCGACTCCTTGCTTCCTCCCTCACCCACGCCCCTCATCCCTGGTCGCCTTGGCGACCCTCACCCCTTCTTTCAATCGGTACATTTTGCAAACGGAAATCCCGCTAAGTCAATGAAAACAAGCGACAGAAAAAATTTCAATCGGTACACTCTAAAGGCCCTGCATAGCCGCCCTTGTCTCTGTCCCCCTCGGTGACTCTGGGGCCAATCTCAGAGGACAGAACCGTTTGGGGGTCGGGCGTCATCTAAAGGACACGATTCCCAGCCTTAGGAGGTGGAGATGTCGGTAGTACCAGCACCCAGTGCGCTCGACGCTAGCACGCAAGCCTTTCCAATCCTGACCGCGGCGCAAATCAATCGCATTCGACCCGGCAGCAAGCTCCGTCCCGTCACGAAGGGCGAAATCCTGTTCGAGCCCGGCGACACGAATGTGCCGTTTTTCGTTCTTCTCTCTGGAAGAATGGAAATCGTGCTGCCAGACCTTAATGGCGAGTCTCCCGTAGCAAAACACGGCCCCGGCGGATTCACCGGTGAGATGACCATGGTGTCCGGCCGGCGGTGCCTCGTGCGCGGCCGCGTCACCGAAGCAGGTGAGTTTCTCGAATTGAGCGGGGACGGCTTGCGGGCGCTAATCGCAAAGAACGGAGATCTGAGCGAGATTTTCATGAGGGCCTTCATCCTGCGGCGATTGGCGCTGGTCAATCGAGGGCAGGGAAGCGTCGTCCTGATGGGATCGCGCTATTCCGCCAGCACCTTGCTCCTGCGCGAGTTTCTCACTCGCAATGAGTATCCTTACGCGTACGTGGATCTGGACACGGACAGCACCTCGCAGGAACTTCTCGACCGCTTCGACGTGAAGTTGGAGGAAATCCCCGTAGTCATTTGCAACAACACGGGAAGGGTGTTGCGAGGTCCGACGATTCAGAAATTGGCTGATTGCCTGGGACTGAACAGCCCGGTGGATGAGTCGCAGCTCCGCGATTTGATCATTGTTGGTGCGGGACCCTCGGGGTTAGCGGCGGCCGTTTACGCGGCCTCGGAAGGCCTGGATGTGCTGGTGATCGAGACCGGGGCACCGGGAGGACAGGCCGGGTCAAGCTCGAAGATCGAGAATTACCTGGGATTTCCCACGGGGCTTTCCGGCCAGGAACTGGCAGCGCGCGCGATCGCTCAGACGGAGAAATTTGGCGCCAAGATGATGGTAGCGCACAGCGTAGAGCGGCTCGACTGCGCGAGGAGTCCGTACAAAGTTGTGCTGGACAACGGCAACCGTCTAGCGGCGCGCGCCATTGTGATTGCCACCGGTGCGCAGTACAACAAGCCGCGCATCGCCAATCTGGTTCTGTTCGAGGGCAGAGGAGTCTACTACGGCGCGACCTTTATGGAATCGCAGCTATGCGAGGAAGAAGACGTTATCGTGGTGGGCGGCGGGAACTCCGCGGGCCAAGCAGCGGTTTTCCTTTCGCAAACGGCGCGCAAGGTCTACATGCTGGTGCGGTCCGGCGGATTGTCGGACACAATGTCGCGATACTTGGTCCAACGGATCGAGGAGAATCCCAACATCGAGTTGCATTACAAGGCGGAAATCGTCGGACTGGATGGTGAGACGCATCTGGAGCGCGTCACGTGGAAAGACAAGACGAGCGGCGAGACTTCCGTCCACAACATTCGCCACTTGTTTGTCATGGCCGGAGCATCGCCGCGAACCGAGTGGTTGAAAGGCTGCGTTGCGCTGGATGAAAAAGGTTTTATTCTCACGGGGCGAGATCTGGATGGCGCTGGGGGAACCGCCGCTTGGAAGCTCGCTCGTTCCCCGCTGATGCTGGAGACGAGCCTGCCCGGCGTGTTTGCGGTTGGCGATGCCCGCTCGGGTAGTGTGAAGCGAGTCGCGTCTGCCGTGGGCGAAGGTGCGATCGCGATCAACCTCGTCCACCGCGCTCTGGCGGAGATTTAGGCCAAGCCCGAAAAGACGCCGAGGTTCATCGGCGCCAGCTTGGCGAATCTTCCCAGAGGATGAAGGGAGCTTCCAGCGGCACGGATGCTCCTGTGTGGTCCGGAATGAGTCGCGGCGTGTAGTCCGCGGCGGGCCGCGTGGCGGGAAGGGTGGCGGCATACGTGAAACCGTTCGCGGCACCCACCAGACGTTCGCCGCGCGTCATCGCTTCTCGAACCGGGGCGCCGCCGTTCGTTCCTTCCGCGTAGAGCTCGACCTTCACCGCGGTGGGATCAAGATCGTCGAGGTAGACCTGAACCTGAAAGAGATCGCGGTCTCCCTGACGGGTTACTGCCGCGGAACCGAATCGCAGCGTTGACCAGTGCTTTGACATCTGAGTCTGCCAATTGAGCAGATCGACTCCGAGCCGACCCCTATTTGCCGCGCGCGCCGCGTAATTCGCCGCCGCCGGCAGGTAATGTTCTTCCGTGTACTGACGGACGACGCGATTTGCGGAGAAGGCGGGAGTCAGCCTGGCCATGCTTTCGCGCATCTTGGCAACCCAGCTGAGGGGAATCCCTTTTTCGTTGCGCGTATAGAACTCCGGGATCACCTGTTGCTCCAACAGGGCATACAGGGCGTCAGCCTCGGCTGCATCCCAGGCCGGGTCGTCGCCGTGTTCTTTCATGTCACCGATTGCCCAGCCTACCTCGGGGGAGTACGCTTCCGCCCACCAGCCATCCAGCTCCGATAGGTTCAGCCCGCCATTGACGAGCACTTTCATTCCGCTCGTGCCACTTGCTTCCCAAGGGCGTCGCGGCGTGTTGACCCAAACATCGACTCCGCGAACGAGGTTCTCCGCCATCAGCACGTCGTAGTCACTCAAGAAGATCACTCTCTGACGCACCTCCGGGCTACGCGCGAATTCGATCCACTGGCGAATCATGTGCTGGCCTTCCAGGTCCTGGGGATGCGCCTTTCCGGCAATGACGAGTTGAACGGGACGGTCTCGATTTGTCAGGATCCTCGTGAGCCGCTGAGGATCATGCAAAAGGAGGTTTGGACGCTTGTAAGTTGCAAACCGGCGCGCAAAGCCCAGAGTCAGGGTGTCGGCATCGAAAGCCTGCGCACCCTGCGCGAGGTCGTCGGAAGACGCGCCGTGGCCCGCCAGGCGTCGAACCAGCTGCTTCCGAACATATTCCACCAGAGACTTGCGCGCAACCGCGCGAAGTTGCCAGAGCTCGGAGTCTTTCGCACCGCGAAAACAGTCTTCGAGGCCCGCCATGTCGCCGCGCCAACGGTCTTTATCGCAAAGCGTTTCCCAGAGGCGGTCTGCCTCAGGGGAATCCCATGTGGGCATGTGGACACCGTTCGTGACATAGGTGACCGGGACCTCGGCTTCCGGCCACCGCGGAAACAGAGCCTGAAAAATGCGGCGGCTCACCTGGCCATGGAGCTGGCTCACACCATTTACGGCGCCGCTGCCGCGAAAGGCCAGGTACGCCATGTTAAACGGCTCCCACAAGTTGTTCCGGTCTTGCCGTCCCAGCGCGAGCAAATCGCCAAAAGAGATCGAGAGTTCCTGCTCGGCGTACGTCTTGAAGAACGGTTCCATCAGCTCGGCAGAAAAGCGATCGAAACCCGCTGCGACGGGAGTGTGAGTGGTGAACAGGTTTCCGGCGCGCGTAATTGTCAACGAGAGATCAAAGGGTTGCTTGTTGTCGGCCATGTAAGATCGTGCTCGCTCAAGGACCGCGAAAGCAGCATGGCCCTCGTTCAGATGACAGACTTCCGGTTGCAAGCCGAGGGCTCGCAGGAGCCGCCAGCCTCCAATTCCGAGGACGAACTCCTGCTTCAAGCGCAGGTCAGGACCGCCGCCGTACAATTCGCTGGTGATGGCGCGATTCGCTGGGATATTGGCCGGATCATTTGTGTCCAAGAGATACAGCTTCGTTCGGCCTACCTGCACCTGCCACGTGCGAATCCAGAGTTTGACGCCGGGGAAATCGATCGAGAAACGAAGCCATTCACCGTTGGGCTCACGCAGGGGACTAATTGGGAGTTGCCCTGGGTCGTTAAAGGGATAAAGAGCTTGCTGGTGTCCTTGAGCGTCGATTTCCTGCCGAAAATATCCCTGTTGGTAGAGCAGGCCCACGCCGATCACGGGGACGCCAAGATTGCTTGCTGTCTTGAGTTGATCACCGGCAACGTTACCGAGGCCGCCTGAGTAAATCGGCAGCGCCTCGCTTAACATGAACTCCATCGAGAAGTAGGCGACTGTTTTGATTGGGGCGTTCCGATGTGCCCTTTGAAACCATCCGTTCGGCTTCTCTGCCGTCTCTCTCTCTCGATTGTGCTCGGCTACGAGCGCCTGGAAATCAGGCTGCGCCGTAACACTCTGCAGTCTTTCACGGGAAACGGTCTGCAGGACGACCCAAGGGTTATGAGTCAAATCCCACAGTTCTGGGTCCAGCCGCTCCCAGATATTGTCCGCGGAGTGATTAAAAGACCAGCGCAGATCTAAAGCCATTTCGACAAGAACGTCAGAACTCATGGCGTCTGGCGAACGATTGCTATCTTCAGGATTGCCCATGATCGGTCCCCCCAACGCGCTTCACCCTCTCGCCGCTGCTCCTGCGCTTCGTGCAAGCGTCTCATTAACAATCGTCTGAGCTTCCGTCTCCATCTGTCGGAGGTGGCTTTGGCCGATGAAGCTCTCAGCGTAAATCTTGTAGATTTCTTCGGTTCCAGAAGGGCGTGCGGCAAACCATCCGTTCTTCGTGATCACCTTGATGCCGCCAATCGGCTTGCCGTCTCCGGGCGCCGCCGTAAGGATTTGGTCGATTTTCTCGCCAGCAACCTCGGTGACATGGACGTCGCCGGGCGACAATCTCCCGAGAATGGATTTCTGCTGCGACGTGGCAGGCGCGTCAATGCGTTCGTAGAGTGGATCTCCCATTTCTCGAGTAAGTTCCCTGTAGATTTCTCCCGGGTCCCGCGTGAGGCGCGCCATGATTTCCGCCGCGAGCAGGCAAGCAATGATTCCATCCTTGTCGGTAGTCCAGACGCTGCCATCACGACGGAGAAACGAGGCACCGGCGCTCTCCTCTCCGCCGAAGCCCAGCCATCCCGCCTGGAGGCCTTCGACGAACCACTTGAAGCCGACGGGCACCTCGTACAGTCGGCGACCTGCCTTCGAGGCAACGCGATCAATCATGCTGCTGCTGACGACCGTCTTTCCTACGGCGACGCTTTTTTGCCACTGCTCCCGATTCCCAAACAAGTAGTGAATGCAAACGGCCAGGTAGTGGTTCGGAGGAAGCAAACCCGCGCCCTTCGTGACGATTCCGTGCCGGTCGTGGTCAGTGTCGCAAGCGAAGGCAATATCGAACTTGTCTTTCAGTCCGATGAGTCGCTGCATCGCGTAGGGAGATGAGGGGTCCATACGGATTCTGCCATCCCAGTCGACCGTCATGAACCGAAAGGTGGGATCAACGGATTCGTTCACGACGGTCAGATTCAGGGCGTAGCGTTCGGCGATCACCGGCCAGTAATGGATTCCCGCGCCTCCGAGCGGGTCGACGCCCAGTTTGAGCTTCGCCCCGCGGATCGCCGCCATATCGACGACGCTTGCGAGATCGGCGACATACGAATGCAGGTAGTCGTATTTATGTGTCGTGGGAGCTTTAAGCGCTTTTGCGAAAGCCATTCGCTTGACGCCCGCCAAACCGGTCTCGAGGAATTCATTTGCCTTGGACTGAATCCAATCGGTGACGTTCGAGTCAGCCGGACCGCCGTGCGGTGGATCGTATTTGAAGCCGCCGTCCTCGGGAGGATTGTGAGAGGGCGTAATCACAATGCCGTCGGCCAGTCCGGTTTTTCGTCCACGGTTGTAAGTGAGAATCGCATAGGAAACTACGGGTGTTGGCGTGTAATCGCTATTTTCCGCAACCTGCACTTCGACATTGTTTGCCGCGAGAACCTCGAGAGCGCTCGCACAGGCTGGTTCGGACAGCGCATGGGTGTCCATTCCTAGAAAAAGCGGCCCATCAATATTCTGCAGTTTGCGGTACTGGCAAATCGCCTGCGTAATTGCCAGGATGTGCCATTCGTTGAAGCTTCCGTCGAAAGAGGATCCCCGGTGACCAGAGGTTCCGAACGCGACGCGTTGCGCGGGCACGGTAGGGTCGGGCTGCACGGTGTAGTAAGCCGTGACGAGCTTCGGAACATTCACGAGAATGGAAGGGTCAGCCGGTTTTCCGGCCATTGGACTGATGTTCACGGTTTACCTCGCAACCTGAAACGTGGTCCGCGGCGTTCTCGCGTCAGGTTTAACATTGGATGATCTCATTCGCATCATCGGTTTCACTTTCCTGGAGCGCCAGTCATTTTTTCACGAACTTCGCGAATTCGCGAAACATCCGTGATCGGGGATCCAGCCCTGACACGTTTTCAAGAGTTTAGCTGCGGTCCTCGAATTGCTCCCTCACTGGAAGAACGCAGCGGCGTAAGCCGGGAATCAATATTTACAACGTGGAGATTGGTTAGGCGGGGCGGTCCCTTTTCTTTCGCAGACGAAGGAAGATAAGGACTCCGATCAGAGCGAGCGTCATAAAGACGCCGAGGTTGCGCTCGAATCGAGGCGCGCCTTGGTCCCACCCTTCGCCAAGGAAATAGCCGAAGGCAATGAAAGTGGTCGACCAGAGCAGCGCACCCGAATAAGCGAAGGCCGCAAACGTGGGGAAGGCCAGGTCGGATGCGCCCGCAGCGTACGCGGTGAGGTGCCTGACGCCGGGGACAAAATAGCCGAAGACCAAGATCCATTGACCCCCGGCGCCGAACCACTCGTGTGCTCGTTCAATTCGTTCGGGACTCAAACGCAAAAATCGACGCCAGCGCACGGGGATGTACGATCCGAAGCTGCGTCCCAAACCGTAGCTCAGCGTGATGCCGCAGACCGCTCCCAGAAAGGCGGAAGCAAATGCTGGAGTGGCGTGGAGATTGCGTTGAAAAATGAGATAGCCCACGAATGTCAGGAGCGTCTCATCCGGAATCGGCAGCCCGACGATGCCGAGAGCGAGCAGCGAAAAGATTCCGACATAGCCGTAGTGCGTGACCAAATGAACAGCAGTCCGCATCACGGCTGGTCCTCCTAATCTTTCCCAGGGAGATAACGAGCACTGCCAGTGAGCCACCGCCGACCGCGGAAGCGCGAAAGGCGCTCAGGCCTGCTGAGCTCGATGAGAAGGCTTGCCAGCGCTCAGGATGTCGGTTCGCGATCCGGCGCCCCGACGCCAGTCTTCGCGGCATTCTTCTTGGCGATTTCCTGCAACAGAACCTGGAGGTGGCGAATGACAGCGTCCATAAGTTCTGTCGGGTCGTCGCCATTTGCGGACTCCATTTTCGACGTCAGATCCGCCTTATGAAGCTCGAATTCGCGGGCTACGTCCTCGACGATCGCGGCCGGAACCGGACGAATCTGTTCCACGAACGCGTTGATCAGCGAATGCTCGCATAAGAGGTTTGCGATTCGGGGAATGCCGGTCGAGTGCCGGTACACCGCGTCGACAGCCTCCAACGAAAATACGGGCGTGCCGTTGCAACCCGCGATTCGCAGCCGCTCGGCAATGTACGTCTGCATCTCCTCGCGGGAGAGAGGAAAGGTCTTGCAGCGGATGGTGATGCGCTGGCGCAACTGTCGCAACTGGGGGTCGCGAAGCTTCTCCTCGAGTTCAGGCTGGCCTGATAGGACGATCTGCAGAAGTTTTTCGCTGGTGGTCTCCATGTTCGTCAGCAAACGGATTTCTTCGAGCACCTGCGGCGAGAGATTCTGCGCCTCGTCCACGATCAATACGGTGGTTCCATGTTCGCGATAACGCTCGATCAGCCACTGATTCAGTTTCATTAAAAGATGGCTCTTTTCGCGCGATTCGCAGGCGATGCCGAAATCGGCCATTAGGAAATCGAAGAATTCGCTCTCATTGAGTCGCGAATTGAAGATGAATGCCGTGGCGACGCCCTCCTCCTGCAGCCATTCGAGCAGGCGGTTCAGGAGAGTCGTCTTGCCGGTTCCGACTTCACCGGTAAGAAGGAGGAAGCCCTTGCGATTCTTGATTCCGTAGGCGAGACCGGCCAAAGCTTCCCTCATCGCCGCTGTGAGGAACAAGAAGCGCGGATCGGGGTTTGGATTGAACGGGTTCGCCTGCAGCCCAAAATATTTCTTGTACATAGAGGAGTGTCAAACCTCTGACATTCCCAATCGAACCCAGTATAGCGCGTCCCGGCAGCGCAGAGTAGTTGGGAAGACCCGTAGATGCCGCCGAAAAAGACCCGAAGGATCTCGACTGTACCGCCGGGAACGGGACGCGCTGCGAGGGGCTGAATCAGGGGACGAGCGGGACAGAGGCGGCGGCCTGATTGGAGTAGGAGCTCTCCACGTTAGCTCGATCAACTGCAGTGACAACGTAGTAGTAAGTGTGACCCGGAATCACGGAGTCGACGTATTGGGAAGAAGGAACTGCAGTCGAACTCAATCGCGTGTACGGGCCACCCGCGGTGGTTGCGCGGTATACAAAGTAGCCGAGAATATTTGAAACCGCTTGCCAGTGCAGAGAGACGGAAGACGCTTTCGACTCGACTCCGGTGCCCGACAGAGAAATGGTTGGCGAGACGACGGCGGTACTGACAATTGATATCTGCCCCGTCGTGGCGCCAGCCTTCGTCGGATGAAAGCTGGCTTCCAGTGTGACCGATTGTCCTGGCTTCAAAACGGCGTCGTTGACAACGCCCGTCGCCTCGAATCCGAGGCCCGTGACCATAAGGCGGTACACAGTTACATCCAAGTTTCCCTTGTTCGTCAGCGTAACGGGCGACGAGTTCTTAGTTCCCACGCCCACACTGCCGAAGCTGAGGCTCGACGCATTCGCCGAGAGCAAGAGGGTAGGCGAGACTCCGGTCCCACTGAGAGGAATCGAAGCAACAAGAAGGTTTTGAGGGGTAATCAGGGCCACAGATGCCGAGTATTTGGAAGCGGAGCGCGGGCTGAATACCGCGGTGAAAGTGATGTAGGTGTGGGGACTCAGCGTCAGGTTTGGGGGAACGTCCGCAAGCGCGAACCCAGGTCCGGAGGAGGTGAGTCGATTGAATTGGATAGGAACGCCGCCATTGTTTGTGATCTGGATCATCTGGGAATTGCTGGTGCCCAGCGTCACATTTCCAAAACTGGCCCCGGAGGGAGTGATCGTCAAGTCCGCCGATCCTCCACTTGCCAGCGGACGCGCGGGCGCTTCACCGGAAACTCCGGTGCCAATCAAGAGAATCGAGGCGACAAGCTTGTCAGGAGGAGAAATCAGCGCCACAGATGCCGAGTATTTGGAGGCGGAGCGCGGGCTGAACACCACGTTGAAGGTGATGCTGGCGCGGGCGCCGAGAGCCAGGGACGAGGGAACATTGGCGAGCCTGAATCCCGGTCCGTTCACCGTGAAGCGACTGAATTGGACGCGGGAAGCTCCATTGTTTGTGTTCTTAATCGTCTGAGACCGGAT
>Ga0073928_10007533_pt1 | contig 14042 bp, 9 predicted proteins | sample PaiPotPPA55metaG_FD_76969 | JGI IMG/M metagenome (GOLD analysis project Ga0073928, IMG submission 76969) | Iron sulfur acid spring bacterial and archeal communities from Banff, Canada, to study Microbial Dark Matter (Phase II) - Paint Pots PPA... ... | reverse complement strand
CGGCTCCGAGATATGAGTTGTTGCCGGTGTTTTGGTCCGTGAGGTTGAGCAGGTTCCCCGCGGGCTGCAACGTGGATGCGCTGTAGCCGAGCACCCATCCGTGGACCGTTGAAGAGTAGTAATCGCAATGCGATCCGAGCGAGACGTAGATCGTTCCGTTGGCTTCGAGGAGCGCCGAGCGGCTGAAATTGTGCGAGGGATCGGTTGACGCCGTGCCGCCAGACGGCATCGAGACCGTGCCGGTGACTTCGACGGGCGACACGGCGTCGGCGCCGTTCGAAAGCGCCAGGGCGTGCAGGCGCATGTGCGAGGTGCCGTTCTCTTTCGTTGCGGCGACGACGTACAGCCGGTCGACGTTGCGATCGATCACGGGCGTGGCCGTGATACCGATGTCGGGATTCACATCGCCGCATCCCGTATCATAGAAGCTCTGCTGAGTGATTCCAGCGCCCGGATTCGTGAAGCTTCGCTCCCACACGAGCGCATAGGTCGTGTCGTCGAAGGCGAAGACTTGGTCGGTCGCCGTCGCGACGACCACGAGATTGTGAACGTTGTTATCTGCGGTCCGCTCGCTCGTGACGTAGAGCGGCTGCGCGAAGACTTTTCCGAACGCCGGGAAGCCGCTTGGCGCCGAAAGCGTCGCCAGCAACTTGAAGTTGGAACTGCCCACGTTGGTCGTGTTGAGCGTCGTCTCGGACTGATACCAGCCCGTTCGCATCGCGTTCTGATGGAAGGTGACGTTATCGGCGCTGTTCGCGCTTCCGTAGGAGTTCACCGAGACCGGCAGCGTCGTCGAATCCAACTGGGCGTCCCCGATCGAGACCGTGCACGAGCCCGTCGCCACTGGCGTGATCCCAAGCGTCGCGCCGGTGAGCGAAAGCGACGCGACGCCCGAACATCCGCCGGCGCTGTACGGGGTCACCCCGCCCGAAATCGTTACCGGCGCCGCGGTCGCCGAAGGATTGGTGAATCCGACGCTGCCGGGTGAGACGGTCAGGGCACTCAGCTGGTTCACCGTTACCTGCACCGACACCGTGAGACCGCTCGAATCCGCGACCGTCAACGTACAATTGCCCGCACCGGCCGGCGTGATCGAAAGCGTTGAGCCGGAAAGCGTCCCGTTCGCGACGTTCGCGCACCCCGCGATGCTATACGGCGCCTGACCGCCTGAGATCGTTACGTTCTGCGGCGCCGAGTTCGGCGACGGGAACGTCACTTGCGACGAACTCGACGTGAGCGGGGGCGCGGTTCCGACGCGGACCTTCGCCATCATCCCGCCGTCTTCGTGCGAGAGGATATGGCAGTGCACGAGAAACGTGCCGATGATCGCCGGATCGGTGAAATCGAGCAGGACTTTGACGATGCCGGGTCCGTTCGCCGTGGCGGCCGGGATGTTGACGTTGTCGAGCACGAACTGTTGTGCCGGCACGACTCCGTTCACGGCGGCGACGACGAAGTGAACCTGGTGCATGTGGAACGTATGGACCTGCGCCGAGTTGTTGACGATCGACCACTCCTCCACCGTGCCGCTCTGGGCGTAGAAGAGCGGCGCCGATGACGGGTCATAGGCCTCGCCGTCGATCGTGTTCTGATCGCCGTAGTACAGCGTCTGCTGGCGCGCGACGGGCTGGGTCGTGATGAACCGGACGCTGTGAAAGCGGTATGGCCTCGCTCGCGCCGAGAAGCGTTGGCGCCGATGGGATTGGTCGGTTGGCGACGTGGTCGGATCGATCGTGGCGAGGATGGCCGCGGGCATTGCCGGTCCGGCCGAACCGGCGTCGAAACACAGCGTCCGCAGATGTGCGGTCGTACCGGCCGGCGGACCCGTCACGATGAATTCCGCGCGGCTCGCCGGCGGCAGCACGTAATCGTTCACGTTCAACGACGCGGGCGCATTGATACCGGCCGACAGCGGTACCCCGTCGAGTGCGACCAGCTGCAGTTGCGCGTTGTCGAGCGCAACATCGAGATACGAATCCGCCCCGGCATTCACGAGCCGCCAAAATTGGCGTTCGCCCGGCCGGATTCCGATCGACGGCGCGATGGCGCCGTTGAGCGTCCAGATCGTCGGTGCTACCTCGCTTCCCTGGCAATGCGTGTCGGCGAGGAGCGGCCGTCGGAAACGGCGGTAGTTCGGATCGATCGTGACGTACGGATTGCGCAACGCGCCCCGCGTCGACGCGCGCCGCGCCGCCGGCAGGTTCATCGACATCGTCCGCATCGGCGTGCCCGGCATCGGCATCGCGCGCGCCGCGAGGCCCGGCGAATGTTCCATTGCCCAGCGCATCGCTGCGATCTGATTGCGATCGGCGGCCGGCAGCGCCGTTCCGGCCGGTTCGGTTTCCCGGGCGACGAGGATGCGTTCGGGCAGGTTCGCGACGGCCGGAACGTACTGCGAGATCCCATCGATGATCAGCGCGCCCGACATGCCTGCGAGCGTCTGCCGCTCGGCCTCGCCGTGCGCATGCGAGTGATACCAGTACAAACCCGGCGGATGGTCGAGCGGAATCGCGACGCGATAGTGCAGCGACTGCCCGGGCATCGCGATCATGTCGATCGAATCGTCGCCGGGGGCGCTCGGCGAAACCTGCAGTCCGTGATAGTGCAGGCTCGTGTCGTTGAGGTAACCCGCGTTTTGCGGCGGCGTCGGCAGATCGTTCGTGAGGTTGACGATGAGCGTATCGCCTTGCAGCAGCCGGAGCGTCGGCGGCGTGGGCGAGCCGTTGTAAACGAGCTGCGGGTACCCCGTCGCCGGGTTCTGCGTCGCGACGACGTTGTAGACGAGCACGCCGTTGCGACTGCGAATTTCGGGCGGGTTCGCGAGTGCACCGCCGGGCAGCGGTGCGAGCGGAACCGGCACGGCTGCGGACCCTTGCGGGCACGCGTTGCGATAGGGATGTTCGCTCGGCAAGCGGTTCTGCAAACCCCACTTGCATGCGAGATAGCCTTCGACCGTCGCTTGTTCGGTCGCCGTCAGGAAACGGTGGTACGCGACGATCTCGGCGACCGTTCCATCGAACGGCAGCGCGCCGCCGCTCGCCGCGCCGACCACGAGCGGGTACGCTCCCGAGATCGTCGCACCCGGACCCGTTCCGCTCGCGAGCGTCGTGCCGTTCTTGCGCAGCAGTTGCGTGGCGCCGGAAACCGACCCGGCCGCCGTCCATACGGCAGGCCCGGAGGGCGCGTCGGTCGCACTCAACCGACCGCTCGAAGCGTTTCCGAAATCGAAATGGCTCGCGCCGCCATCCGAAAGCCGCAGGCTCCACGCCGGCCCGTTCGGATAAGCGCCGCTCCACAACAAGTTCCCGCTCCTCGCGGACGTGCTTTGGTTTGCGACGACGAACACCGTCGATTCGTTGAACAGCGCGCTCGACAGCGAGGCGTTGCTCGACCCCAGAAACGCTTGACCGCCGAATGCAATGCTGCCCAGCCGATCGACGCCGCTCACATACACGGGCAGCGACGGCGGCGCCGTTTGCGCGAGCACGTTTCCATTATCGCTGCGGTCCTGCCATGCAGCGACCCCCGAATCGACGAGCGAGATCGTCCACGGGGCGGCGGCGTCGTACCAGGCGGCCAGGCCGGTAAGTTGAGAGGGCGCAAACGACGGCTCGCCCGGTTGCGCGACGTGACGCGGGCGCAGCGGCTGGATCGGTCGCGGAGCCGTGCTCGCGGCCGAAACCGAAGCGCAACACACGACGGCGAGAAACGCCGCCGCCGCCCGCAGCATAAACCGGGAGCCGTGCACTTACGACCGCTACGACCTAGGAAGCCTGGACCCTGCGTCCAGAAGCGAGTGTGACGCATGAGTACCTCGCAGCACACGTCGTCCATCAACCGTCTCGAGGAACGCCTCGGCGTCCTCAAGGGGCGTCTTTGACTACGATCGCAAGCGGCGCACGGTAGCCGAACTCGAGCGCCGGACCAACGCCGAGGGCTTCTGGAACGACGCCGACGCTGCCCAACGGGTCATGAAGCAGCTCGCCGACTTGCGCGAGGAAGTCGATGCGCTCGATGCGGTTGCGCGAGCGGTCGGCGAGGCGCGTGAAACGGCCGAAGTGTTGGGCGACGAGGCAGGCGCCGATTCCGAGATCGACGCGCTGCTCGCGGCCGCGGAAGCCGACATCGTGCGGCTCGAGATGGCCGCAACGTTCGATCACGAGTACGACGATCACAACGCAATCGTTTCGATTCACGCGGGAGCCGGTGGCGTCGATGCGGCCGATTGGACGCAGATGCTCGCCCGAATGTACCTGCGCTGGTGCGAGCGCAAAGGCTTTTCCACGCACGTTGCCGAGGAGTCGCCGGCAGAAGAAGCCGGCCTCAAGTCGGTGACGTTCTTCGTGCGCGGCAAGAATGCGTACGGCATGTTCGAAGGCGAGCGCGGTGTTCACCGGCTCGTGCGGATTTCGCCGTTCGACCAGCAGCACCGCCGGCATACGTCGTTTGCGTCGGTCGACGTTCTGCCGGAAATCTCGAGCGACGAAGCGGTCGATCTCGAAATCAAACCCGATGATCTGCGGGTCGAAACCTACAAGTCGAGCGGCGCGGGCGGCCAGTACGTCAACAAGACCGAATCCGCCATCCGCATCACGCACGTGCCGACCGGAATCGTCGTTGCTTCGCAGCAGGAGCGCTCGCAGATTCAGAACCGGGAGCTTGCGATGACGATGCTGCGCTCGGCGCTCGTGCAGCGCGCGATCGAGGAGCGGGAAGCGAAGCTCGCCGAACTGCGCGGCGAGCGGCGCGCGAACGAATGGGGATCGCAGATTCGCTCGTACGTCCTGCAGCCGTACACGATGGTGAAGGACCATCGCACGGGCGTCGAAGTCGGCGATGCCTTGGGCGTGCTCGAGGGCAACGTCGAGCCGTTCGTGTGGCCGTATCTCATGCAGCGCCGAAAGCTCGCGCCGGCGGACTGACGCGGCGTGATCGACGTCATCGTCGTTTGCTGGAACGACCGCGAGAAGATCGCGACGGCGCTCGATTCGGTGTTCGCGCTCCCGGAAGTGCTCGCCGATCCGCAGTTCGCCCGGGTCGTGGTTTCCGACAACGGCTCGAGCGACGGCAGCCGTGAGTTCATTCGCGATCGGTACGGCGGCCGCGTGCACATCATCGAGAACGGTGCCAATCTCGGATTCGCGGCCGCCGTCAATCGCGCCATCGCGGCAACGGATTCGCCGTACGTATTCCTGTTGAACCCGGACGCCGAGCTGCGAGCGGGGGCGCTGGCGCGCATGGTTGCGTTCATGGAGCGAACGCCCCGCTGCGGGATCGCGGGGTCGCGCATCTACAACTACGACGGGACGATCCAGGAATCGTGCGGCGAGTTCGACACCTGGACGGGCGCGTTCTTGCGCTCGAGCGCGTGGGGCGAATGGCCGCTCTTCCGGCGGTTCGCCAACGGCTACGCCTTGCGCCGCTGGCGCCATGCCGACGAACGGCGCGTTGACCTTGCGATCGGGGCTGCGCTCTGCATCCGCCGCGCGGTCTTCGATGCGGTCGGCCTATTCGACGAGCGTTTCTTCCTCTATCATGAAGAAGTCGATCTTGCGAAGCGCGTGGCCGGTGCCGGATTCGAAACCTGGTACGTTCCGGCGAGCGAAGCGGTACACGAAGGCATGGGCAGCGCGCGCGGCCAGTACAACGTCGAGCGCCGTAAGCAGGCCTCGCGGCGCAAATACTGGCTGAAGCATCACGGGCCCGTGTGGTACGGTACGCTCGTGGCGGCGCTCGTGGCGCGTTACGTGCTCTACGCGGCGGCGCTCGTCGGCGCGTTCGCGGCCGTGCGCGCCGCGCTCGCGGACGAATCGCCGTGAGCGTTGCCGAGCGAGCGCGCCGGGAGCAGCTGCTCGCGAACGCCGCGGCCGTCGTCGAGCGCTGCCGCAAGTGCGAGATCGGCTAGCTGCGCCGCAACAGCGTGTACGGCGAGGGCGATCCGTGCGCCGCGGTGATGGTGATCGGTGAGGGCCCGGGCGAGACCGAAGACGAGTTGGGGCGGCCGTTCGTCGGGCGCGCGGGCGCGCTGCTCGACCGCATGCTGCTCGCGATCGGCCTGCCGCGCGAGGACGTCTACATCTGCAATACGGTGAAGTGCCGCCCGACGTTCGACGACGGCGTGCGGCTGCGCAATCGCGCGCCCGCGCCGGCCGAGATGCTGAACTGCCGCGGCTATCTCGACGAGCAGATCGCCATCGTGCAGCCGCGCGCGATCCTGTGTCTGGGCGCGCCGTCGGCCAAATCGTTTCTCGGTCCTACCTTCTCGATCACGCGCCAGCGCGGCCAATGGTTCGAAGGCCCGAACGGGATTCCGCTGATCGCCACGTTCCATCCGGCGTATCTCCTCCGGATGACGGGCGGTGAGCTGAACGCTGCCAAACGCCTCGTGTGGGGAGATCTACAAGCACTGCGGGCGCGGCTCGACGCTCCGCCACCCGAGACCGTCGCCGAGATTTCACAGCCCTCGCTGTTCGAACCGTAGCCGTCACGCTGAGCGCAGTCGAAGCGCCGTGACACGGACGATGATGAGGTCGTAGCCGGGTCGGGCGCCGGCGTGGTATAACGATCGCACGATGTCACGCGCGCAAGAGGTTTGGGTCGAAGAGAAGGTGCGCGCGGCGGGGTATGAGAGCCCGGCCGCGTTTGCGGACGCGCATGCGCTGCGCCCGTACCGGCTGCAGCAGCTCTATCGGGCCGCGACCAAGGAACTGGCCCCGACGCTCGATGCGATTACGGTTCTGCCGGCCGCACTGCGTGAGTCGCTCGGTGCGCGGAGGTTCGCGCTCGAATCGCTCGAGCCGGTCACGATCCAGCGCTCGAACGACCATCAAACCTCAAAGGGATTGTTTCGGCTGCACGACGGCAACGAAGTGGAAGCCGTCCTCATGGAGCACTGGGGAAATCGCACGACGGTCTGCATCTCGAGCCAAGCCGGCTGCGCGTACGCCTGCGCGTTCTGCTCCACGGGCCAGGCCGGGTACACGCGCAACCTGAGCGCCGTCGAGATCTTCGATCAGGCGCGATTTTTCGCGCGCGAGCTGGCGGCGCGCGATAAGAAGATCACCAACGTCGTCTTCATGGGCCAAGGTGAGCCGTTCGCGAACTACGACGCCGTGATGGACGCGGTCCGGCTGCTCAACGACCCGGCTGGTTTCGGCTTGGGCCACCGGCACATCACGATCTCGACGGTCGGCCTCGTACCGCAGATCGATCGCTTCGCCGCCGAAGGCATTCAGGTGAACCTCGCGATTTCGCTGCACGCACCGACCGACGCGCAACGCGCGAGCATCATGCCGGTGAACCGGCGCTACCCGATCGCCGCCCTGATGGAAGCGTGCGGGCGCTACGCCGATGCCACCAAGCGCAAAGTGTTCTTCGAGTATGTCATGCTCCAAGGCATCAACGACGACGACGCCTCCGCGCACGCACTCGCCGCGCTCATGCGCGGCCACCTGTACCACGTCAACCTCATTCCCTACAACGCGACGCCCGACGCGAAGATCGCCGGAACGGCCGACCACCGGATTCGCGCGTTCGCGAACATCCTCGACGCCGCGGGCGTCCCAACGACCGTCCGCGTGCCGATGGGCCGCGACATCGCCGCCGCCTGCGGCCAACTCCGCGCCGAAACGCAGCCGAAGGCGCACCGCACCGCCTCACAGCCCCCGTAGGCGCAAGGCCGGTTCGGGCGGGTCGCCTAATGCGCAGCCGATGGCGAGTGAGGTGAAACCACGGGCATCGATGGACGAGATTGCGGCGCTTGCGAAGCGGCGCGGGTTCGTTTTTCAGTCGAGCGAGATTTACGGCGGCATCGGCGGCTTCTTCGATTACGGGCCGCTCGGCGCCGTGCTCAAGCGCAACGTCAAGGACGCGTGGTGGCGCGAGATCGTGGAAGCGCGGGACGACGTCGTGGCGTTCGACGCGTCGATCATCATGCACCCGAACACCTGGGTCGCCTCGGGCCACGTCGCCGCATTCCACGACAAGCTCGTCGATTGCAAGAACTGCAAGCACCGTTTCCGCGCCGATCACCTGGCGTCGCTCGAGAAGTGTCCCGACTGCGGCATGCGCGACACACTCACCGAGCCGCGCAACTTCAATCTCATGATGCAGACGAGCATCGGCCCGATGGAAGATTCGGCCTCGCGGGCCTATCTGCGGCCCGAGACGGCTCAGGGCATCTTCGTGAACTTCAAGAACATCTACCAGACCGCGCGCAAGAAGCCGCCGTTCGGCATCGCCCAGATCGGTAAATCGTTCCGCACTGAGATCACGCCCGGCAACTTCACGTTCCGCGTGCGTGAGTTCGAGCAAGCCGAGCTCGAGTGTTTCGTTCCGGACGACGGCAAGGATCTGGCGTGCTACGAGCAGTGGGTCGCCGCGCGCAAGAAGTGGTATAGCGATTACGGCATCCGCGAGGAGCGGCTGCGTTTTTACGAACTCAAACCCGAGGAGCGGCCGCACTACGCGAAGGCCGGCACCGACGTCGAGTACCTGTTCCCATGGGGTTGGGGCGAACTCGAATCGATCGCGCACCGCGGAACCTACGATCTCGACGCGCACATGGCGCTATCGGGGAAAGACCTCACCTATTTCGACGAGGCGACCAAGACGAAGTACACGCCGATCCTCATCGAGAGTTCGGCCGGCATGGACCGTACGATGCTGACGATGCTCGTCGACGCATACGACGTCGAGTCCGTTGCCGACGCCGAGAGCGGAAAGGAGTCGACGCGCGTGGTCCTGCGCTTCCATCCGCAGATCGCGCCGGTCCAAGCCGGCATCTTCCCGCTCGCGCGCAACAAACCCGAACTCGTCGCGCGAGCGCGCGCGATCGAGGCCGACCTGCGCCGGTTCGCGCGCACGCAGTACGACGAAGGCAACGTCGGCCAGCTCTACCGCCGTCAGGACGAGATCGGCACGCCGTTCTGCATCATGGTCGACTACGAATCGCTCGATGACGGAACCGTCACGATTCGCCACCGCGACTCGATGCTCCAGGATCGCATCGACGCCGGCCGCCTGCGCGCGTGGCTCGAAGAGCGCAACGCGCTGCGCTAGCCGCGGGCTAGCGCAACCGCCGCTAGCGTCGGGTCAGCGCCCGGCTCGCCAGCCGAGCAGCTTCGCGACCATTTCGGTACGCGTCTTGCTGCCGGTCTTCGCAAGGATGCGCTTGACGTGGCCCTGCACGGTTACTTCGCTGATGTGCAGCTCGCGCGCCATGTCGGCTGCCGAGAGTCCCGCGAACAGACCCTTCACCACGTCCGACTCGCGGCGGGAGATTCCGAACCGGCGCATCGCGCCGCTCGCCGCCTCGCGGAAGATCACGCGTTCGAGCGAGATCGCAGCGAACTGATGTTCCCCCAAGAGCGGCATGATGCGGGCGACGATCGAGGGCGTCATGAAGAAGACGTGGGGGTTTCGCGGCTCGCCCCCCGCCCATTCGGCGAACGCGGTCCGGATCGCCGCGACGAGCAGCGTCGAGGCCTGCGCCGTCCCGCGGCCGAGCAGTTCGGCATAATCGGGCTGGCTTTCGCCCACGAACGAGCCCGCGATATGGCCGCGGGCGTCCGCGAGCGCGATGCAGGGCTGCTCCCGCAGGCCGAGGACGCGTTCGGTATCGACGTCGTCGGCGAGCCAATGCTGCTCGGCGTCGGCGAGATCCAGGGACGCGCGTGCTCGAGACGGACCCCTCATCGTTCGGATAGGCCTCCTAGGTTGAACCGGTACCTAGTCTTCTCTTCGGCAGAATGGCTCGGGCGCGCGTATTCGAGCACCCGGATGCCTGCCACGCCCAGCAGCATCCCGCAGCCTCGCGCCACCCACCCCAGGGCCTCCGCGGCACCCCCGCGCCCTCGTGCGATCGTCCACGGCACGAGCGGCAGGATGCCCCTCGAGAACATGAGCGCCGCCGCGGTTTTCAGCCCGTGAAGGGCCAGCCGAAGCCCCGGCCGGTGGATCTTGCGGTCCCCGATCGTCCACGTGTTACCGTACCGCAGCGAACGCTGGACCAGATACCGGAGCGTCGCTCGCGCGGGGTCGATGCGTTCGTATGCCACCGCATGGGCAGCGTACACGATGCGCCCACCTCGCGCCGACAGTTGCCGGGTGAAGAGCTGGTCTTCGCCGCCGGCAAGGTTCATCGTCATATCGAACGCAAGGCCGAAACGCCGAACGGCGGCCATGCGGATCAGGATGTTGCCGGCAGCGCACTCGTTGAGTACCGTAGCATCAGCGTAGCGCGGCGGATCGAAAAATCGGCTCGCGAGGATCCAGCGCGACGGAGGCTCGGAAAACCGCGGTAGGACGACGCCCGCGACGGCATCGGCGCCGCTGGTCGCTGCGACGCGCAGTAACTCGGCGAGCCAGCCGGGTTCCGGGATCTCATCGTCGTCGATCATGACGAGCGCATCGAGTTCGGCCGAAGCGGCGCGCGCGAGCGCGAAGTTCCGTACGACGGAGAGGCCCGGGGCGCGCACGCCAGCGTAGTGCAGCGGAACGGGGAACGTCGCCGCGCGTTCGCTTGCGAGCGCGCGGGCTCCGCCGGACGGATCGTTGTCGACGATCACGACTTCGCAGCGGGGCGCGAGCGTGCAACTCGTCTCACGCGCAAGCGCTTCCATCAACCGTGCCAACTGATCGGGGCGGCGATAGGTGGGAACCGCGATGCAGACGCTCGGAAGGTCGACGCCTTCAGTGGGCATCGTTTCGCCTTCCGGCTATGCCGAAGCGTTCGCCGTAAGGCCGGCGACCACGCGACCGAGCCGCGCGATCGCGTCGTCGATCTGGTCGAGCGCGATCACGAGCGGTGGAACGAAGCGCAGAGTGGTTTCGCCCGCGACGTTGAGCAGCAGGCGCTCGTGCGTGCGCGCTCGTTCGACGATCGATTTGGCCGAATGCGGCGCACGGACGGGCAGGCCCAACATCAGGCCGACGCCGCGCGGGGCGTCGAACCGCTCGGGATGGCGCCCGTGCAGCGCTTCCAAGCCCGCTCGTAACCGCTCGCCCGCGGCGCGCACGTGACGATCGAGGTCGAGTTCCTCGCGTACGCGCAGGTGCGCGAGCGCCGCGGCGCACGGAACGGGCGACCCCCCGAACGTCGAGCCGTGGTCGCCCGGTTGCAGCGCCTTCGCGGCGGCCCCATCGACGAGCATCGCGCCGATCGGCAAGCCGTTTGCGAGCGATTTTGCGAGCGTCACGACGTCGGGCCGCACGCCCGCGGTTTCGAATGCGAACAACGTGCCGAGCCGTCCCATGCCGCATTGGATCTCATCGAAGATCAGCAGTGCGCCATGGCGATCGCACAGTGCCCGAGCTGCCCCCAGAAACGCTTCCTCGGCCGGCTTGACGCCGCTCTCGCCCTGCACGGGCTCCACGACGAACGCCGCGACCGTGTCGTCGAACGCGCGCTCGAGCGCCGCGACGTCGTTGAAGGGGACGTGATCGAAGCCGCCGGGCAGCGGACCGAAACCCTCTTGGTAGCGCGGGTTCGGCGTCGCCGCGAGTGCGCCGAACGTTCGGCCGTGAAAGCCGCCGTCACACGAGAGGATCCGCACCCGATTCGGCTCGCCTTTGCGAAACGCGAGTTTGCGGGCGAGCTTGAACGCCGCCTCGTTCGCTTCGGTACCCGAATTACAGAAGAAGACGCGTTCGAGCCCCGAAAGCTTCGCCAGCTCGCGCGCGAGCGACCCGGCCGGTTCGTGGTGAAAGAGATTGCTCGCCTGGACGAGGGTCGCTGCTTGACGCGCGACCGCTTCGGTGATCGCCGGGTGGGCGTGTCCGAGCGCGCAGACGGCGATGCCGGCGACCATGTCGAGGTAGCGGTTCCCGTCCGCGTCGATCAGCTCGCAGCCCTCGCCGCGAACGATTTCGATCGGCGCGCGGGCGTAGTTCTGCAGCAGGTTCGCCTCGCCCGTGAAATGCTCGCGCGCCGCTTCGGCCGGCGCGACGATCGCCGCTCGAGGCCGGAATGCGTTCACGTGCGGTAGTGCGCGTTGATGCGCACGTAGTCACGCGAGAGATCGCAGCCCCACCCGGTCGCGCTCGCGCTGCCGATTCCCAAATCCAGCCGCACCGTCACGAAGGTGTTCTCGAGTTCGCGGTGCGCTTCGGCTTCCGAGAGCACCTCGACCGCCCCGCGCTCGACCCAGAGTTTTTCACCCAGGTACAGCGACCAGGTTTCCGGGTCGATGCCCGCGCCGATCGCGCCCGCGGCGGCGACGATGCGGCCCCAGTTCGGATCCTCGCCGAACATCGCGGTCTTCACGAGGTTCGAGTTGATGATCGAGCGCGCAACGGTCTGCGCCTGTCGTTCGTCGCGCGCGCCGGTCACTTCAACCGTCAGCGTCTTGGTCGCGCCTTCGCCGTCGGTCACCATCGCGATCGCGAGCTGCTGGGTGACGGCGCGCAGCGCTTCGGAGAAACCGTTCGGCGCCGCGCCGTCGCCCGGCGGTGCGAACGCATAGCACGCGTCGTTGGTGGACATGCAGCCGTCGACCGAAATCATGTTGAAGCTCGCAGCGTTGGCGAGCCGCAGCTCGTCACGGAGCGCTTCGCGCGACATCGGTGCGTTCGTCGCGACGAATGCGAGCATCGTCGCCATGTTGGGCGCGATCATCCCCGAGCCTTTGGCGATTCCGCCGACGACGTACCGCGTTTCGCCGTCGTAAAACGCATACGCGGCGAGCTTGGGCTCGTTGTCGGTCGTCATGATCGCCTCGGCGGCGTCGTAGGCGGCTTCCATGCCTTCTTCCAGGTCTTTGACGGCGCGCTCGAGGCCGCGGGCCACGCGGTCCATCGGAAGCGGCACGCCGATCACGCCGGTCGAGGCGACGATCACTGCGGTCGGGTCGATGCCGAGCAACGCTGCGGCTTGCCGCGCGGTCTGCCGGGTATCGTGTTCGCCGCGTTCGCCGGTACAGGCGTTCGCGCAGCCGGAGTTGCACACGATCGCGCGAATGGCCGTGCCGTTCGCGGCGATGTGGCTTTCGCTCACGAGCACCGGCGCCGCCTTTATCTCGTTCGTCGTAATCACCGACGCGCACGCCATCGGTTCGGCGAACGTCACTAGTGCCAAATCGGACTTGCGTTTCTTGATTCCGGCTGCGATCCCGGCGAGCTTGACGCCGGGAACCGCGCCAAGGCCGCCGCGCAGCTCGATCAGCCGCGTTCGCGTTCCGTTCGGGCCCCCGGCGCGAATGTTAGACCCGGGCGGCGCGATCATCGAGAGCACTCTCCTCGGGCAAGCCCAGCATGAGATTGAGGTTTTGGAGCGCATTGCCCGCAGCGCCTTTGCCGAGGTTGTCGATGGCCGAGATCGCGCGTACGACCCGGCCTTTGACAGAGACGTGAATCTCCGCGTCGTTCGTGCCGGCGACGCCCGAAACGCTCGGTGCGCGTCCGGACGCGAGTACCCGCACGAACGGGCTGCCGCCGTAGGCGCGCGCGTAGGCCGCCCGGACATCGTCCTCGGCCGGCGGAGCATCGAAGAAGGCGTAGCAGTCGGCGAGCATGCCGCGCCGCAGCGGCACGACGTGCGGCGTGAAGACGAGCGGCGCGCCGATGCCCGCGGCCCCGAGTTCCGCGACGATCTCGGGTTCGTGGCGGTGGCCGGCCAAGCCGTACGCACGAACGTCGCCGTCCACTTCGGCGAACAAGTTCGCGGTGGCGGGTGTCCGGCCGGCGCCGGTGACGCCGCTCTTCGCGTCGACGACGAGCTGGACGATGTCGCGCGCGAACGCCGCGAGCGGCAGGAGCGCGAGCAGCGTCGCGGTCGGATAGCAGCCGGAGTTCGCGACGAAGCTCGCTCCGCGCAGCGCGTCGCGATAGCGTTCGGGTAGCCCGTAGACCGCACCGTCCGCGCTCGCGTGGAGCCGAAACGCATCCGAGAGATCGATGACGCGCGCGCCGCGACTGCGCAGCCCGGGCACGTGGGCGCGGGCGAGTTCGGCGCCGCCCGCGAAGATCACGGCGTCCCCAGGCACGAGCATGGCCTCGAGCGTTCCCGGTGGGTCGAACGGGCGCTCGAGCCTGCGCAGCGCCGG
>Ga0073928_10007532_pt1 | contig 14043 bp, 9 predicted proteins | sample PaiPotPPA55metaG_FD_76969 | JGI IMG/M metagenome (GOLD analysis project Ga0073928, IMG submission 76969) | Iron sulfur acid spring bacterial and archeal communities from Banff, Canada, to study Microbial Dark Matter (Phase II) - Paint Pots PPA... ... | reverse complement strand
GGCTTCGTCGGGCGACTTCACGATTCGTCTCAAGATGCCCGATGGCTATAAGGTCGCTCCCCACACCCATCCGAACCGGGAGAATGTAAGTGTTCTCTCCGGCACCTTGAAAGTGGGAATGGGCGACCAATTCGACGCCGGCAAAATGATGAGCTTTGGAGCGGGCAGTTTCGCATATATGGATCCCAGCATGCATCACTACGCCATGGCTTCAGGCGATACCGTGATTCAGATACACGGCATGTCGCCGTTGAAATTGAATTACATCAATCCCGCTGACGATCCCAGCGGGAAGAAGTAAAAGCCGCAGGGCGTGTGGCGCGGATGAGACGCGAAAGAGTGACGGCTCTCACACCCGCCCCTTGCGATAAAGCGCTGCAAGGAGCGGGCCACCCCTGCAAAATTCTCACGCTAGACTATGGCGGCGAGAAAGTTTTGGGGAACGCTCACAGAAATTTCACCAAGGCTTCGGTCGTCTCCTTGGGCCGTTCTTCCAGCACTCAGTGTCCGGTGTCCTTTAGCGCGACAACCGTCACATCCGACGCGACTAGCTTCATCTGCTGCGCCAGTGGGTCGCCCAGCGACTTCTCACCACCGATCACTAGGACCGGCATGGTGAGCTTGGCGGCGGTGGTAGCGGCCCCAAGAAGCAAAGGCTATGTCAGCACTCATCTGTCCCACAGGAAGGCAGAGTCAAAGGCCGCGGACAAGAGTGTCCGCGCCACACGAGGTTTGACGTGTTTCACTTTGATTGTTCTGCGGTGAAACCTCATACCACGAAATACTTCGCCCCCGGATGATGCACCACGATCGCCGAGGTTGACTGTTCCGGCTCGAGCAGGAATCCGCTGGTAAGGCGCACGCCGACGTTCTCCTCCGGCTTGAGCAGCGCAAAGAGCTTCGTCTGATCCTCCAGATTCGGACATGCCGGATAGCCGAACGAATACCGCGACCCACGATACTTCTGATGGAACAGATCGCGAATGTGGGGAGAGTCCTCGGCGGCGATGCCTAACTCTTCGCGCATCTTCTTATGATGGAACTCGGCTAGAGCCTCTGCGGTCTCCACGCTTAGGCCGTGCAGATACAGATAGCGCGTGTATTCGCCGCCTTCGAACAGGCGCTGCGTCTCTACCGAGGCCTTCGGACCGATCGTCACTAGCGACAGCCCGAGCACGTCCATCTTGCCGGAAGAGGGGGCGGCAAAGAAGTCGGAGATGCAAAGGCGGCGGCCTTCTTTCTGGCGGGGGAAGGTGAAGCGGAGGAGTTCCTTTGGTTGGCTCGGGGTGGACGGGCGAGGGCGCCCGTCGCTCCACTGGGTTGGGTCGTAGACCACTATGTCGTTTCCGTCGCCTTGCGCGGGGAAATATCCGTACACAACTTTCGGCTCAAACCATCCCGCTACGATCACATCCTCTTCCAGTTGCTTCTTGATCGGACGGTACTTCTCTTCGACCAGGCGCGCGTAATCTTCCTGCGACGCCGTTTTTAACTGCCACTGATTTTTGAACAACGCCGTGTCGTTGATGTAATGGAAAAGCTCGCGCAGATCGTAATCCTTCACCACGCGCACGCCCCAGAACGGAGGCTCGGGAATATTCGGCGCATCGGTCACTACCGCGCTGCGCTCCGAAAACACGGGACCGGTTTCTTCATCTACCGCCGCCGCTTTCGCGTATTCCTTTACTGTTCTGCCATCCTTCAGCCGCGCGTCGCGCTTACCGTTCTCCCCGGCCAGGTCCTCCATCACGTGCAGGCCGGCGAATGCGTCTTCGCCGTAGAACACCGAATTCGAATACTCGCGCCGCAGGTCGTCTTCCACATACTTCCTTGTAAGGGCCGCGCCCCCGCAGATCACCGGGAACTCCAGCTTCTGGCGTTCCAGTTCCTGGATTACATACTTCATCTCCAGCGTCGACTTCACCAGCAAGCCGCTCAGCCCGATCGCATCCGCGCCGTGCTCTTGCGCTGAGCGGATGATCACGTCGCCCGCCTGCTTGATTCCCAGGTTCACGACTTTGTATCCGTTGTTCGACAGGATGATATCGACGAGATTCTTCCCAATGTCGTGGACATCGCCCTTCACCGTGGCGAGAATGATTGTGCCCTTCTGCTGCGAGCCGGTTTTTTTCTCCATCTTCGGCTCAAGGTAGGCGACCGCCGCCTTCATCACTCCGGCGGAATCGAGCACCGAGGGCAACTGCATCTTGCGCGCTCCGAATAAGTCGCCAACGGTCTTCATCCCGTCGAGCAGCACCGTGTTGATCAGGTCGAGCGGCGTGTAGGGGACTAGCGCTTCTTCCAGCAACTCTTCGAGGCTGCGCTTGGTTTTGCCCTCGCCCACCGATTTCTCGCCGTTGATGATCGCGTATTTGAGCTTGTCCTCGATCGAGAGGGATTCGACGTGCGCGGTCGTCTGCGCCTGCGCCTTACCTTTCATGCCGGTGAAATGCTGCATGTAAACCTGCAGCGGGTCGCCGTTTGAGCGATCCTGATAAATCAGCTTGCGCGCCAGTTCCACTTCTTCCGACGGAATCTTGTACAGCGGATAAATCTTCGTGTAATTGACGATCGCGACGTCCAGTCCGTTCCCGACGGCCTCATGCAGGAACACCGAGTTCAGAACGCGGCGCGGATAAGCGTCGAGGCCGAAGCTGATGTTGCTGACGCCGAGGACCGTCTTTACTTCCGGCAGTTCCTGATGGATGCGCTTGACCGCCGCCAAGGTCTCGATGCCTGCCGAGCGATATTCTTCCTGCCCCGTCGAAATCGGGAGCGTCAGCGTGTCGAAGAGCAAGTCCACGGGACGGATGCCGTATTTTTGTGTCGCCAGATCGAAGATGCGATGCGCGATCGCAACTTTTCTGTCCGCGGTTAGCGCCATGCCCTCTTCATCGATAGTTAGTGCGATTACTCCCGCGCCATAGCGCTTCGCCATGGGCAACACTTTCGAGGTTCGCTTCTCGCCGTCCTCCAGGTTGATCGAGTTGATGATGGCTTTGCCGGGGATGCGCTTGAGCGCCTCTTCCACTACATCGGCTTCGGTGCTGTCGATCAAGATCGGTGCGGGCACACGGGTCGCGATTTTTTCCAGGATGGCGGAGATGTAGCCCTTCTCGTCTTCGCCAACGATGGCGCAGCACAAGTCGAGCATGTGCGAACCTTCGTTCGCCAGCTTTTTCGCCAGCGTCAGAATGTCGTCATATTTCTTGGCCTGCACCAGCTTACGGAAATGATCGACCCGCGTGGTCGTGTTCATCTCCTCCGCTACGATCAGGGGCTTTGGCTCCAGATCGAGCGGCACCGATGTGTACGCGCTTGAAGCGGCGCCTACGGGCTTCACGTCGCGCTGCGCCGGTTCTACACCGGAAACCGCGTAAACTACGGCTTTCAGATGTTCCGGAGTGGTGCCGCAACATCCGCCTACGATTCTTACGCCGTAATCTTTGACGAAATGTTTGTGATACTCCGCAAGGTCTTTCGGCGAGAGCTTGTACTCCGCGTGTCCGCCCACGTTCTGCGGCAGTCCCGCATTTGGCAAAATCGAAATGTGCTTGGTGGAGTTCAGTCCTAAATATCGGACCGCCTCGTTCATCTCCTTCGGGCCGGTCGCGCAGTTCAGACCGATGATATCGATGTCATAGGGCTCAAGTGCCGTCAGCGCCGCGCCAATTTCGGTGCCGAGCAGCATGGTTCCGGATTCCTGCAACGTAACCTGGACCTGCACCGGCAGGCGCTTTCCCGCTTTGCGCATAGCCTCGATGACCGCGACCGTGGCAATCTTCGCCTGCAGGAGGTCCTGGCACGTCTCGATCAACATCACATCGACGCCGCCCTCAATCAGCGCCAACGCCTGCTCCTCGTACGATGCCAACATCGCGTCCCAACCGATGTGCCCGAGAGAAGGCAATTTTGTAGTGGGACCCATCGATCCCGAGACGAATCTTGGCTTGTCTTTGGTCGAAAATTGCTGTGCCACTTCTTTCGCTAGTTGGGCCGCTTTCAGGTTGATCTCGCGCACTTTGTCGCGCAGATCGAACTCGCCTAGAACCAGGCCCGTCCCGCCGAACGTATTCGTCTCCACGATGTCGCAGCCCACGCGGAAGAAATCGGCGTGAATATCGCGAATAATATCGGGACGGCTTAGTACGAGAACTTCGCTGCAGTTTTCCTTGCCCCAGTAATCGTCCAGGGTGGGATTGCGCTTCTGGATATTCGTGCCCATCGCGCCGTCGTAGATGACGACGCGTTCTTTTACGAGTTGGAGAAAGTCGGACAATTAGTTCTCAGTTCCCGGTTCTCAGTTCTCAGTCCAATTCTCAGTAATGCGTACTCACTGAGAACTGAGAACCGAGAACTGAGAACTGTTTCCAATACAACAACGCCGGTCCCGCTGGGGACCGGCGTTTGGTAGAAAATCTCGAAGTTCGCTAATCCCCGATCACGCCCGCATCCGTTTCCGATTGCGCAAACACCTGATTGGCTCCCATATGCGCTGGAGCCGGCGCCAACATCTGTTCTTTGCGGTAAATCAGATTGCTCGCATTGAAACTCGCCAGCTCAAATCCATGCCCATGCGTAATCGCATCGGTAGGACAAGCCTCCACACAATATCCACAAAATATACATCGATTATAGTCGATGTTGTAGACGTGGGCGTAGCGTTCGGCGCCAGAAACCCTTTTTTCAGCGGTGTTTTCCGCGGCTTCTATGTAGATGCAATTCGCGGGGCAAGCGGCGGCGCAGAGGAAACAGGCTACACATTTTTCCAGTCCGTTTTCGTCGCGCTGCAGGACGTGCATGCCGCGAAAGCGTTCCTGAAACTTTGCGCCTTTCAGGGGGCCGGGACCGTCGGGATAGTTTTCGACGATAGTTGGCTGAAACATCTCCTTCAGGGTAATGGTCATTCCCTGGGCTATGGCTCCGATGTTTTTGATCACGGACATGCTTTATTAGTATAGCGGAAGAGGCGGCTTTCGGCCGTCAGCTGTCGGCTGTCAGTTGTCGGCTCTCAGCTTTTCGGTATTGGCTGTTCGAAAATGGCTACCAAGGACTACGGGACTTTCGTGGACGTGGAAATCTTCCTTTAATCGTTGAGACTCTACTTATGCGCTGCGTCGCGCCAGCGCAAGAGTTGCGTTTCAATTTATGGCCTGCCGTGGTTTGCGTTCTTCTCTTTTTATTTTCTTCGTTATTTTCGGTGGGGCTTCCGTTTTTCTTTTCAGCTGGTTTTCGGGCAGAGCCTTCGGGCAGGAATCTGACAGCAAAGCTACTCACTCTTCTCCTCGCGAGCGCGACGGGGACCGTCCATATCTGCGGGATCGATTGGACTGGAACTGGAACCAGCGGGGGCGAACTGTGCCTCGGGGGGAATCGGCAGCGGGGCTGCGGTTTCGGGCTTACCAACAGAAGATGGCGATGCGGGTTCAGCGCACGGCTGCGAATGCGAAGTCAACATCCCCAGGTGCGTTGTCCTCCACATACCCACCCAAGCAGAGCTTGGATGGGGCACCCGCTTTTCCTTCGGGCTCTACAGTGTGGGCGCCGGTGGGGCCGGCTCCGCTGGCTTCCGATGCTACGGGAGATGGAGCACAGGATTACAACTGGGTCTCGGGGCGCGCTACTTCGGTGGTGATTGATCCTGCGGACACGACGGGAAACACGGTGCTGCTGGGCGGCGCATATGGCGGGCTTTGGAAATCCACTAACGCGGGCAGTCAGAATTCCAATCCCGCTTTAATCACCTGGCAGGCTTTGATTGACGATCAGCCTACGCTGGCGGTGGGCGCGATTGCGTTGCAGCCCGGAAACAGCAACGTCATGCTGGTCGGGACCGGAGAGACGAACAGTTCGGGGGATTCTTATTATGGTCTTGGAATTCTGCGTTCCGTGGATGGAGGTGCCTCGTGGACGCAGATCCAAAGCGCAGCGAGTGGGCAATCTTTCCTGGGCATCGGATTCAGCAAGATCGCTTTCAGCACCGCGATTCCCAACCTGGTTGTCGCAGCGACGGGTGGCGACAACGGCTTGTACGTTGGCCGGGAGGAGGATGGGAATTCGACGGCGCGCGGGCTTTACTACTCGCAGGACGGTGGAGTGACATGGAATCGCGTCATCCTGTCGGACGGCGCGGTTCCTGCTTCGGCTACGGCAGTGGTTTACAACCCGAGCCAGGGAGTGAGCGGAACTTTCTACGCTCTTATTCGGCGTCACGGGCTGTACTCTTCGACCGATGGCCAGCATTTCACGCGGCTGACTACGCAACCGAGCGTGGGTCTTGCCTCAGGGTTGTGCCCGGCGGGTTCGAACGCAACGAGTTGCCTGATTTATCGCGGCGAGTTCGCGGTGGTACCGGGGCGCAACGAAATGTACGTGTGGGTCGTCGACGTGCAACCGGACGGCTTCGGAAATCCGGCGCCCGTCGACGAGGGCATCTGGCGATCGACTAACGGCGGAACCAGCTGGACAGCAATTCCGGACAACGGCATCACGAACTGTGGTGACAGCGCATTTGGGCCGAACAGCGGCTGCGGGGTGGAGCAGGGTTATTACAACCTGGAGTTGGCCGCGATCCCCGATCCGGCGCCTCCTTCAACGGGAACGGATCTTTACGCGGGCGCGATCAATCTTTACAAGTGTACGTTTGCGTCCGGGGGAACAACTTGCACGCAGGGCGACTGGATCAATCTGACGCACGTGTATGGCTGCAACCCGGGGCCGCTGGGGGCGCCGGCGCACGTGCATCCAGATCAACACGGATTGGCGTTCATGATTGCGAGTGGCAAAGCGGTAGGCTACTTCGCGCATGACGGCGGAATCAGCCGGACGCTGGATGGCTATGCGGGGCTGAACACCGGAAGTTGCATGGGGACGAATCAGTTTGACAGCCTGAGCGAGAGCCTGGGCTCGATGACGGAATTCGTTTCGCTTTCGCTGCACCCCTCCAGCGCGGACATTTTGTTGGGAGGAACGCAGGACAACGGCTCGCCCAAAACCAGCAGCGCGACCGGCAACAGTACCTGGCAGAACGCGCTCGGCGGAGATGGCGGATTCAATGCGATCAATCCTACGAACCCCAACGAGTGGTTTGCGGCGAATCCCTATCTCACGATTGTGAAGTGTGAGTCGGGACCGGCTTGTAACGACGTTGGATTTTTCGAGGTCGTGAGCCCGGCCAATCTGGGCGGAGATCAGGGAGCTTTCTATACTCCTTATATTTTGGATCCGCAGAATTCGAGTGAAATGCTGGTGGGAACCTGCCGGGTTTGGCGGATCAGCACCAGCGGAATCGCTCCGCTGCAACTCAGCAATGATTTCGACACGTTGGGAACGGGCGTATGCACGGGTGACGAGATCAACCTGGTGAATGCGCTGGCCGCGGGCGGTCCGAAGGACACGAATAACAATTCGACGGTGGTGTACGCGGTGACCAACGGATATGGGCCGGTGAGCGGGAAGCCGGGCGGTGAAGTGTGGGTCACGACCAACGCCGGTGTCACGCTGATGACGAATATCACCCAGAATGTGAATCCGAACGGGTACGCGATTTCGTCGGTGGCGATGGATAAGTCCGATGCGACGGGCAAGACCGCATATGTCGGGGTCATGGGATTCAGCACGCCGTCGTACCCAACGTCGCATGTGTGGAAGACGGCGAATGCCGGCGCGAGTTGGACGGACTGGACGGGGACGGGGCTGCCCGACGCTCCGGTGAACGCGCTGCTGGTGGATTTACAAGCGGGACTGGTTTACGCGGGAACCGACGTTGGCGTTTTTGGGAGTTCGACGACGACTGCGAGTTGGACTGAAGTCGGTCCAGCGCCGGGGCCAGGTGTGTCGGGATTTCTGCCAGACGCGCCGGTAACGGCTCTTCAACTTTTTAACCCCGACGCCGGCACGAAAACACTCGTGGCGTCGACCTACGGGAGGGGCATTTGGAACTACGCGTTGGTGACGTCGCCAAACTACACGAATGTGATTTCGAATTCGCCGCGGACGGTGTTTCCGACGCAGACGGCCACGTTTGACGGCACGCTGACGGCGAAGAGCGGATACGCCAGCCCAGTGAATTTGAGTTGCACGGGCGCGACACCGGCGACCTGCACGCTGCAGCCAACGCAAGTAACGTTTTCGGGAAATCCGACTGCAACGTACACGCTGACGGCGGGCGGAAGCGTGGGCGATTACAGTTTCAACGCGCACGCGGTAGGGACGGACGGAAACGCGATTACGCACGATGCGCCGATAACGCTGCATGTGGTGGACTTTAATTTGACGGCGCCCAGTCCGAATTCGTTGAGTGTGGCGCAGGGCGGAACGTCATGGGCGAGCACGTTCCAGGTAACGGCGGCGGGAAGTTTTGCGGGGACGGTGACACTGAGCTGCTCGGCAGGGCTGCCGGCGGGAGCGGCTTGCATGTTCTCGCCATCGAGTTCGGTGAGTCCGACGTCTTCGACTCCCGTGACGGTTACATTGACGGTGACGGCTGGGGCGGGCACTCCGGTGGGTGGTCCGACGACGGTGACCATCTCGGCGATGGCAACGGGAGCGCCAGCGGCAAAGACGCAGACGTTCAAGCTGACAGTGACGGGGCCGGGACCGGATTTTACGTGGACAGATACGGGCAATGCGTCGGTGACAGTGCTGGCGGGACAGAGCGCCAGCTATAAATTTTCGGCGAGTCCGGTGGGAGGCGGGGTTTTTTCCTCGGGAGTGAGTTTCGCGTGCGCGAACCTTCCTGCATTGACCAGTTGCGGGTTTAGTCCGGCGTCGATTGCGGCGGGAGCGGGGACTACGGCGGTGACTTTGACGATTGCTACTACGGGGCCGAATTCGGGTACGCAATCGCGGCCGCGGGCGGGGGCCGTGCTGCGCACGGCTTGGACCCTTCGACTTCGCTCAGGGCAGGCTCGCGGGGTCGCCCGTCCCCACACAGACTCGACCGAGGGCAGCCGTCTTCACGCTCTGCCATTCTTTACGCTAGCGTGGGTGGTGATGGTAGGAATTCTGGGGGTCGGGCAAAAGAGACGCGGCAAGCCGCGTCTCTACGGAGGGATGGCGGGGATTTGTTTGGGGCTTGGATTGATGGCGGAGATTTCTTGCGGAGGGGTCGCGGGCAGTGGTGGTGGCGGGACGCCGGACTTTGCGATTGTGGTGACGCCTACTCCGAACTCGACCTTGGTGAATCAGCACGTCACCTGGGAAGGGGCGTTGACGGCTTCGGACGGATACAGCGGAAGCGTGGCGCTGACGTGTACCGCGGGCGCTCCGGCAACGTGCGCGATCGTGCCGACTACGGTGACGCCGACTGCGGGAGGAGTCGCGTTTACGGTGACGCTGGGCAGCGCTACGACTGGGACGTTTAACTTCAAAGTCCAGGGAACGGACGGGACGCTCACGCACGCCACGCCGACGGAGACACTGACGGTGGGAACGAATGTGACGGTCACGGTGAGTCCGGCGTCGGCGAATTTGTTTGCGGATGAGGCTGGTAACTCGTGGCCAGCGGGAGTTACTCAGAAGCAATTCACGGCGATAGTTAATAACTCGTCTAATCAGAGTGTAACTTGGTCCGTCACTGGCGGGAGCGGGAATGGCACGGTGGACGAGACGGGGCTGTATACCCCCCCGGCGGTGGTGCCGAATCCGGCGGCGGTGACCGTGACGGCCACGTCGGCGCTAGCGAGTTCGCCGGGATCGGCTACGGTGAATGTGGAGACGCCGACGGGGATAGGGACGTCACAGATTACGGTGACGGCTACGGCAGCGGGTGGGGCGGCGCATGGGGATGCCGTGACGCTGATCGTGCAGTAGAGCAATCTGCCGCAGAATGCTGCCGTGCTGCGCACGGCTTGGACGGCCGGGGGGCGGCCGTCCCCACACAAGCAGCTAAGCTGAGGCGCGGACTCATGTCCGCGCCTTTTTTCTTTGGGTAACACTTCTTCTGCTTGCGTCACGGTGATGGGACGCCGATGAGGTAGGATCATCTTCGGTATGGCTGCCGTGCTCCGCACGGCTTGGACGGGCGAGGGCGCCCCTCCCCCACACTTAGGGCCGCGGACAAGAGTGTCCGCGCAACACAAGCGACTTATGACTTATGACATTGCGGTGATTGGCGGAGGGATTGTTGGGCTTTCGTTTGCCATGCAGGCGATGGAGAAGTTTCCACGGTTGCGGGTGGTGGTTCTGGAAAAAGAGGCGGGAGTGGCTCGGCATCAGACGGGACACAATAGCGGCGTCATCCACAGCGGCGTTTATTACAAGTCGGGATCGCTGAAGGCCCGGTTGTGTGTGACGGGGGCGCGGGAGATGGTGGAGTTCTGCTCGCGACATGGGATCCCGCATAAGGTATGCGGGAAATTGATTGTGGCTACTGACTCAGAGGAAGCGGCGCGACTGGATGAGTTACTGGCGCGGGGCGTGGCGAATGGGTTGGAGGGTTTGCGGTTGCTGGGGCGCGAGGCGATGCTGGAGATCGAGCCGCATGCGGGCGGTGTGCGAGCGCTGTATGTGCCGTCGACGGGGATTACGGATTTTGCGGCGGTCGCGGCGAAGTATGCCGAGATCGCGGTGGGACGCGGGGCGGAGGTGAAGACGAGCGCAGGGGTGGTGGGATTTGATCGGGCATCTGGCGTAAAGTCCGGCTTAAAGTCGGACGCGGCAGGGGATGCGATGGTGATCCGGACGCGAGCGGGAGATTTTTCGGCGCGGCATGTGGTGAATTGCGCGGGGCTCTATAGCGATCGGGTGGCGCGGATGGCGGGAGATGATCCGGGGATGATGATCGTCCCGTTTCGCGGGGAGTATTACGATTTGGCGGCGACGCGCGGGGAGTTGGTGCGGGGGCTGATTTATCCGGTGCCGGATCCGCGGTATCCGTTTCTGGGAGTGCACTTCACGCGGCGGATTCATGGGAATGTGGATGCGGGTCCGAATGCGGTGCTGGCTTTCCGGCGAGAGGGATACCGGTGGAGGGATTTTGATTTGGGCGAGGCGCTGGAAGTGGCGAGGGATGCGGGATTTCGGGCGATGGCGCGGCGGGAGTGGAGAAGTGGGCTGGTGGAGTTTCGGCGGTCGCTGCGAAAGCGGGAGTTTGTGCGGTCCTGCCAGCGGTTGGTGCCGGCGGTGCGGATGGAAGATATGACGCGGGGCGGGTCGGGGGTGCGGGCACAGGGGGTGGGGGCGGACGGCGCTCTGGTGGACGATTTCCGGTTTGTCGAGCGCGAGGGGTTTTTGCATGTGCTGAATGTGCCGTCTCCCGCGGCGACGGCGTCGTTGCCGATTGGGCGTGAGATCTTGAAGATGGTGCCGGCGGAGATTGTGGGACATTGAGGCACTCAAACATTGAGTCATTGAAACATTTGGAGCTTGGGATCACGCCAGATGGCGGATTGCATGTAGTCGTGTAATCTGGTGGATTCTGTTACTGCTGGTAGAGGGGAGTTCGTATGGCGCAGAGTTTGAGTGGGAAGAAGAAAGTGGCGGTTTTGGGCGTGGGGAAGATTGGATCGATTCTGTTGCAGTCTTTCTTGCGGGATGGATTGCTTTCGCCGGGGCAGACCTGGGCAACGGTGGCGCATCCGGAGCGGGCGCGGATGCTGAAGGAGAAGTTGAAGGTGCATGCGGGAACCGACAACTCCGAGGCGGTGAAGGACGCGGACATTATTTTTCTTTGCGTGAAGCCGCAGGTGGTGGCGGACGTAGCGCGGGAGATTCGGGCGCACGTCCATGCTAAGCAGTTGGTGATTTCTGTGGCGGCGTCGGTTCCGACGGACATGATTGAGCGGGCGCTGGAGAAAGAAGTGCCGGTGGTGCGCGCGATGCCGAATACTCCTTGCGTGCTGGGTGCGGGAATGACGGCGCTGTGCAAGGGGAAGTTCGCGACCAAGCAACATCTGGATATGGCGACGAAGTTTTTCGACGCGGTGGGGCGGACGGTCCACGTGGACGAAAAACATATGGACGCGGTGACGGGATTATCCGCGAGCGGACCGGCGTATATCTACATCATTTTGGAATCGCTGGCGGAGGCGGGAGTGAAGGTGGGGCTGCCGCGCGATGTGGCGACGCTCCTGGCGGCTCAGACAACAATGGGCGCGGCGCGGGTCGTGCTCGAGACGGGCGATCATCCGGCGCTGCTAAAGGATGCGGTGACTACTCCGGCGGGATGCACAATTGACGGCATCATGGAACTGGAAGAAGGCAAGCTGCGCGTGACGTTGATCAAGGCGGTGGTGAAGGCAGTGCAGCGGGCTAAAGAGTTGGCGTTCTCGTAGCTCATATCGGATTGCGTAGTAACTTCAGGACCGTTTCGGCCGCTTGCAGGTCGAGCGACACTCGCTCACCATTGACGAGCACGGCGCCGCCGTCAATGAGTTGCTGGCCAGTGCAATCATATTTCTGGTAGCAGCGGAGGAGCGAAAAAGGGAAAAAGAATTCGACGGCCTCCGAGGTTTCCTCGTTCCCCGTTTTATCGCCTACGGTTACGGTGGTGCTGAAACTGATGCCATCGAAATCCGATTCATCGTCGAGGTAGGCAGCCACCGGGCGAAGGAGGCGGGCGATGTGTTCGTCAAACGCGATGGCGGCAATCTTGTAGCGCGATCCCGCTGCCGACGGAGGCAGGTTGGTTTTCAGCGAAAGCTCAAGATAGATGCCCTGCCGGAAGACTACGAACCCTGGTGGCGCGTAGGGGACGAAGTGTGCCTGCGAGTCCAAGTCTTTCACGAGTTTCGTCACCACATCCTGCTTGGAGTCTTGCAATTTCTCCAAGAACTGTCGAGAGATATCTCGTTGAGCCCCGGATGAATCAGAAGGAGCAAAGTGAGAACTATCTTCCACTGTCGACACTGTTACGGGAGCCGGTTTAGGAGAAGGCGATTGCTGGTGTCGAACCTCAGCGTTGAGCCAGATCGAGATCGGCTCTCCGTTGAGGAAGGCTTTTCCGTTCAGCAGAGCGGACTGTTGCACCTCGGTGTCGGAGGAAGTTTCCGGTGATGGCCAGCACAGTCCGATCATCGTAGTGGTCAAAGCGAATGGAGCGCTGACTGGCGCGTTGCTGCTGCGATTGGTCGAGGTCAAGGGTAGCGCTCATGTAAAAAGGGTAGTCGAACTTGGTGGCGAGAAGGTCCCTCCCCACCTCGGTCAGTTCGTCGTTGTACTGCACTTGCAGAGAGCGCAGCCTAGGATCTTTGATCTCGCTCGGAGAAACTACCTGCGCCCGCGAAACAGTTGCGGCTATGAGAACTAGAACGAGGCCGAGGATTCTGTTTTTGTGGTCGAACATGTGATCCGATCTACCGGCTAAGAGTAAAGTCGGCCTTGGCATCGCCGGCAACGTCGACATGCCTGGACTGGTTCTTGATACCCTCGTGCCACGCCGTCAGGTTGTAACCCCCGTCGGGAAGGTTCTCGATTTTGTATTCGCCAGATTCGTTAGTCAAAGCAAAGTAGGGCGTTGGCGCAACGACGATGAAGCCCGACATCTCCGAATGCACGTTACATAACAGCGGGACGGCGCCAGGAGTGTCGAACTTGAAGGCGCGCTTTTCGTTTTGCGGCCAGGTTCCCAGATTGTGTCCGAGTTTCTTGTTGCCACCGACAGACACCCAGAAAACGTTGTGCGCGACGCTGTCGCCGTTGAGAAAATCCACTGTACTGCCTTGCTGCACCGGAAGGATGTGCGGCTGGAACATCAAATGCCTTTGCTCCATAACTGGCTGCTGCGCCGAAGCCGGAAAAGTCTTTCCAGCAATCGCTTCGACATAGACCACGGACGCGCCCGGAACTCCCGTCACTTTGCCGCTAATCGTACCTGCCTGGGCAACCAGGCTAAGACCGGCTAGTACCACAAGCACCAATAGAGAATTGTGTTTCATTTCTTCCTCCAGTTCTTGGAAATGGGAAGGCACTGCCTCCCCGGTTTAGTAAACCCACTCCAGGCCCGCGACCGCAGAGTTGGTCCGGAAGGGATTCGTCAGCGGCTTTCCGGTGGCGGGGTCGTACACGATCTGCTGCGGCCGGATCTGGTACTCGAACGATGCC
>Ga0073928_10007528_pt1 | contig 14052 bp, 6 predicted proteins | sample PaiPotPPA55metaG_FD_76969 | JGI IMG/M metagenome (GOLD analysis project Ga0073928, IMG submission 76969) | Iron sulfur acid spring bacterial and archeal communities from Banff, Canada, to study Microbial Dark Matter (Phase II) - Paint Pots PPA... ... | reverse complement strand
CCACCGACCAGTTCCTCGCTTCCCACCCCGATATCCGCCTGCAATCCCACGGCGACAAGCCCGTGCGCGCCTGTTATTTTCAGAAGCCGTTGCTGTCACGGCCGTAGAGTTGCTGAAATCGCCCAGGCGTCTCGTGATCTTGGTTGAACGTCTGCGGCGATCCTTCATAATGGGCTGGTCGCCGGAATGTAATCGGCGTCAACGTCATCTCAGGTCGCTTGACAAGCTGCGCGCGTATGGAAATCCAAGCCACCATGCTGTGGGGCACGCCCATCCTGGAAGTGATGAACCCGGAGCACGCGCGGATCAAAGAGCCGCTGATGAAGTACTGTTATGAAATGGAGAAACAATCGAAAGAGCCGATCGAGAGCGGGGTGACGCCGTTGCGCAAAGGGGGTTTGTACGAGAGCCGGTTCGACTTCTTTAAGCGGCCGCTGCCGGAGATCCAGTCGCTACGGCAGTTTTGCGCCGGGGCGCTGAGCCAGGCAGTGTTCAAGCTTCACCGGCAGGCGACCCGCGGCCGCGAGCCGGTCCCCGGGCTCGCTGTGGACCTGCACGAGTCGTGGATCCACATCACCCGTGACGGCGGATATCACGAGGTCCACAATCACGCGATGTGTTCCTGGTGCGGCATCTACTATCTCGATCCGGGTGAATGTACGCTCGACCCGCCCAACGGCATCAATCGCTTCTTTTCCCCGATCGACATCATGTACGAGGACTTCGGCACGATGGCCTATCCGCAGAAGCCGATCTCATATCCCCCTGTCGAGGGGAAGCTGGTGCTGTTCCCATCATACGTGCGGCACCTGGCGGCGCCGTACCGGGGGAAGCGCGACCGGATCATCGTCTCGTTCAACTCGCGGACGTATCTGTCGAACCCGGCGGGTCAACCGCCGCAGCCGGCCGCACCGGGGCAAGACTGACAAGTGAGCAGTGCACCATGTTCAATCGCATCATCGTTTTGGGTGGGGGCAGTGCCGGGTACATGGCGGCGCTGGCGCTGAAGGTGAAGATCCCGGACCTGCGGGTCACGGTCATCCGCTCGAAAGAGCTCGGGATCATCGGCGTCGGCGAAGGGTCGAGCATCCCCCTCACCAACTTCCTGCACGGCTACCTCCTCCTGACGCCCAAAAAGTTCTTCGAGCTGGCCCGGCCGACCTGGAAGCTGGGCATCCGCTTCATCTGGGGCCCGCGGCCCGGCTACTATTACCCCTTCGGCGCCCACCTCAATTCCAAACACCCCTTCCTCCATCGCAACAACGGCTTCTACGCCGAGCAGGACATGGAATACAGCAACCTGGAGACCGCCTTCATGGCCCACGACAAGGTGTTCCAGCGGGGCCCCGACGGCCAGCCGCTGCTGCACTGGAACGTGGCCTATCACCTGGAGAATGAAAAGTTCGTCCAGTTCCTCGAGACGTTTGCCGGGCGGGTCGGCGTCGAGACCATGGACGACACCGTGGACCAGGTCACGCAAAACGAGTCGGGCGTCAGCGGGCTGGCGCTCAAGTCGGGCCGGACCGAGTCGGCCGACCTGTACGTCGATTGCTCCGGCTTCCGTTCGCTCTTGCTGGGCCAAACCCTTGGCGAACCATTCATCAGTTTCAAGTCGAGTCTCTTTTGCGACCGGGCCGTGGCCGGCGGGTGGGACCGCACGACCGAGCCGATCCATCCCTACACCACCTCCGAGCAGATGGACTGCGGCTGGGCCTGGCAGATCGAGCACGAGCGCCGCATCAACCGAGGGTACGTCTACTCCTCCGATTTCATCTCCGACGAGCAGGCGGAGGCGGAGTTCCGCGCCCGCAACCCCAAGGTCGGCCCCACCCGGGTCGTGAAGTTCGTCAGCGGCCGCTACCAGCGCGAATGGGTGAAGAACGTGGTGGCGATCGGCAACGCCTCCGGCTTCGTCGAGCCGCTCGAGGCGACCGCCCTGGCGGTCATCGCCACCCGCAGCCAGTTGCTCAGCCAGATCCTCGTGGAGTGCGGCCGCCGGGAAGTCCCGGCGGTGCAGGTGGACCTGTACAACCAGCACCACGCCCGGCTATGGGACTGCGTCCGCCGGTTCCTGGCGATCCATTACAAGTGCATCTACGGCGGGCGGACGGAATTCTGGCGGGCCTGCGAAAACGACACCGACCTGGCCGGCGCCGAGCCGCTCCTGGAGTATTACCAGCGCTTCGGGCCCAGCGGCCTGTGGGGCCCCATGCTTCTGGACCCGATCGATCCCTTCGGGATGGGCGGGTACCTCAACATCCTGGTGGGCCAAAAGGTCCCTCACCAGCAGCCGCACGTTCCCGGCCCCCAGGAGCTGTCGGTCTGGAACGCCGAGCGCCAGAAATTCCGCGCCGCCGCCCTCCAGGCCATGACCGTCGCCGAGGCCCTCTCCGCCATCCACTCACCGGAAACTCGGCGGACCGGGTGAGCCGACATCACCCAGATCGCGCGGAGCAGCGGCTGCGGTTTTTTTGTGTTGACAGGGTAGCAAAGGAGAATAGCATGACCGCCGACACAGTGTGAGGCGCGGCGGGACTGCTATCGGCTGTGCAGCACGATTACCTGTCGCGGCTTCATCACTTTTTCATTTCTGTCCATTCGCTGACGACCCGTGACCGCCGGTCGATGAGTCGCAGACCGGCCGTCCGGGCTAGGCGGCGAGATCTAAGGAGGAGCAGGCAATGCAACGCAGTAAGTTATCGAGCAAGTCCGCCGGGGCGGCGGCGAATGCCGTACGCAAGACTCGCCGGTTGGGATCGGCGGCGGCCAGGGGACTGGAGACGCTGGAATCGCGCATCCTGCTGTCGACAGTCGATCATAGCGGCGGGTTTCCCGCCGGCGGAACCGACCTGATGCTGAACGGCGCCGCCGGCATCTCGATCGGCGCGACGACTATGAACACGCTCCCCATCTCCAATGCCTTGCAGCTCACGGACGCAAACGGCGGGGAGACCAACAGCGCGTTCGACACGATGCCGCAGGGGGTCGACACCTTCGACACGACGTTCGATTTCACTTATGGCGCCTTCCAGCCACAGACAGACCCTACGCTATATGCCCACACGCCGGACGCGGACGGGTTCACGTTCACGATCCAGAACTCGGGCCTCGCCATGCCGCCGGAGTCGGCGGTGGGCGGCGGTGGCGGCGACTTGGCCTACGTCGGCATCCCCACCAGCGTGGCGGTCAAATTCGACCTGTACGATGGGAACCCAATGGCCGCGGTCGGAGGGCCGGCTGCGGGAAACCCCACGTACAACGCCACCGGCGTCTACGTCAACGGCACGTTTCCCGCGCCCGGATCGGGCGACGACCCGCGCCAGGGCGTCGATTCGGGCCATCCCGCGCCGATCGGGAACTCCGTCGATCTTAAGACCAACTCGCAGCTTCAGCCGACGGGCATCGACTTCCATGCCAACCAGAATGACAAGTTCCATTGCGAGCTGAAATATGACGGCACGACGTTGACCGAGACCGTGACCGACACGACCAAGAACGTGACAGTGACGCAGACGTATACGATCGACATTCCCGGTATTGTCGGGGGGCACACGGCGACGGTCGGCTTTACCGCCGCCACCGGCGGCGCCTGGGCCGAGCAGGACATTCTCGATTGGAAGTACACCGGGACCGCCGGGACCGGCGCCGTTACGCTGCCGGCCCCGGTCCTGAGCGGGTCCCCGTGCCTGTCCGGGGTGGCGGATATCAGTTGGACCGAGCCGTCGGCCCTGACTACCGGATTCGAGCTGGATGAGTCGGTGAACGGCGGCGCGTTCTCCAAGCTCGCCACGCTCCCGGCCCCCGCCGACTCCTACGCCCCCACGACCTACTCGGCGACGGGCCTCGATCCGACCAAGACCTATCAGTTCCGCGTGACCGCCCTGGGGGATGGCGCCACGACCCTCAACGCCAACTCGAACGCGGTCAGCATCGACGGGGGCGGCATCCCCTCGCCGCCCATCGATTTCAGCGGCGGGTTTACCGGGCCAGGCGCCTCGGACATGCAACTCAACGGCAGCGCCTCCCTTACCGGGGCGGCGCCCACGGCGCCGACCCCCGCCAAGGCGTTGCAGCTCACGCCGAACACGCCCGCCCTGGCCGGCAGCGCGTTCGACAAGAACGAGCAGATCATCAACAAGTTCGACACCAGCTTCGATTTCGTCTACCCGACCGAATCGAGCCCGCCGGCCAACGGGTTCGCCTTCGTTATCCAAAACAGCATCGCCGGGCCCAAGGCGCTTGGGGGAAGCGCCGGCGGGCTGGGGTACGGCACGCTCAACGTCTACCAGGGCGGGATCGCCAACAGCGTCGCCATCAAGTTCGACCTGTTCGACACCGGCGGCGAAGGGACCGACTCCACCGGCCTGTTCGCCAATGGCGACCTTCCAAGCGTTCCCACCGGCACCATCCCCGCCGAGGAATCGGACGACATGACCAGCTCTGGCGTTGTCCTCGGCAACACCGCAGACAAGTACCACGTCCACCTCACCTATGACGGCACCACGCTGCACGAGGAGGTGGACGACGTGACCAAGGGCAAGACCTTCACGCACGACTACAAAGTCGATCTAACGCAGCTCATCGGCGACGCCTGCGGGTTCGTCGGGTTCACCGGCGGCACGGGGGGCGGCAACGGCGTCACTGCGAGCGTCGAGCAGGACATCACCGACTGGACCTTCACCGGCAATCCCCCCACCACCGGCGGCCCTAAAGACGTCATCAACGACCCGACCGGCGGCAATACCATCACCCTCAAGCAGGACGCCACCAACCACGCCCAGATCGATTGGACCCTGGGGGCTCAGAGCGGCAATCTACCGATCACCGACGCCAAGGGGCTGACCATCAACGACGCCGGCGCCGCCGACACGATCGTGCTCGACGCCAGCAATGGCAACCCGCTTCCCAATCTTCTGACGCTAAACGGCAGCTTCGCCATCAATGGTTCGCTCAGCGTTGGGGCCAACCAGAGCGTCGTCCTGGGGCACACCACCTCGGCCAATACCAACCAGCTCTCGGTCGGCGGCCTGACCCTGGACGCGGCCAGCACGCTGGACCTGAACAACTCCAAGCTGCTGATCCACTACAGCTCTTCCAGCCCGCTGGCCGCGATCGAGGGATACCTTTCCAGCGGATCGGATAACGGAAAATGGGACGGCAAGGGGATTGTCAGCTCCGACGCCAAGGCGAACCCGAAATTCGGCGTCGCCGACACCGACTCGGCCGACCCGCTGGTGGCCGGCCAGCCGCAGAACACCATCCTTCTGAGTTATGCCCTGGTGGGCGATCTGAACCTGAGCCACAAGGTCGACTTCACCGATTTCGTGACACTGGCCCGCAATTACAACAAGACCGGCGCCGACTGGGCCATGGGAGACTTCAATTACAATGGCAAGATAGATTTTGGCGATCTGGTGAGTTTGGCCCGCAATTACAACCAGACCGGCCCGGCAGTGACGGCCCTCGCGGGAGCGGCGGCCGCCGATACAGGTTCGTTACAGAAGGCATCCCGCAGACCGCTGTCGATCCGGCTCGCTTGAGCGGAATCGGCCCGCGCCCACTGCTATACTGCACCTGCCCTCCGAATGGGCGATGGCAGGAGTTGGCATGGGCGAAGCGGGGCACGAGTACACCGAGCGCGATCCGGTGGTGGCGCAGTATGAGCGGTGGCTCTACCCTGAGCCGGTCGACGATCTGACGCACCCGTCGATCGCGAAATACGTAGACAGCTTTCGGAGCCTGCAGGGCCTGAGTCCTTTCTACTGGCCAGCAGGGCAGCCGCGGGAGGACCTGGACATCCTGGTGGCTGGCTGCGGGACGCTTGCGGGGGCCGTCTATGCTCACTTGTACCCGCGGTGCCGCGTGGTCGGCATCGACATCAGCCGGGCCTCGCTGGCCCATCACCAGCGTCTCAAGGAGTGGCACCGCCTGACCAACCTGACTCTGCATCACCTGCCGGTGGAGCAGGTCGCAAATCTCGGGCTGGAGTTTGATTACATCTCCTGTCACGGCGTGCTGCACCACCTGCCGGACCCGCCCAGCGGGCTGCGGGCGCTGCGGGGAGTGCTCCGTCTCGAGGGCATTGTCGCGGTCATGCTCTACGGGAAATATGGCCGCGCCGCGGTTTATCCGTTTCAGGAACTGTTCCGGCTGATCGGGCTGGATCAGACGCCGCAGGACGTGGCGATCGTCAAAGAGACGCTGGGCGCGTTGCTGCCTGACCATCCGCTACGATGGTACCTTCAGCGGGCGACGGACCTGAACTCGGACGCGGGCCTGGTCGATACCTTCCTTCACCGCCGCGACCGGCCATATTCCGCGGCGGATTGCGCGGCGCTGGTGCGCGAGGCGGGCCTGGTGTTTCAGGGATGGGACCGAAACTTCTGGTACTATCCCGATGGCCCGCTGGCGTCGATCCCCCGGCTTCGCGAGCGGCTGGATCTCCTGCCTGATGAGCAGGTGTGGCAGGCGATGGACGTGATTGTTGGAATGATCGGAAGGCATTTTTTCTATGCCTGCCGTGCCGACCGCGACCCGGCCACCTACCGCCAACTCTGGGAATCACCCGGGCTTCTGGACTACGTGCCCATCCAGCGAGCGCAGCTCATAAAGCGCCCGGGGGCCACGGAAGATCAGCAGTGGGCCATGGGCGCGCCGCAGTTTCCCCCCGTCCCGCTCAGCACCAAGCAAGCGGCGATTCTCTCACAGATCGATGGCCGCCGGACCGTCCACCAATGCCTCGCAGGCGCTGGCTTTTCGGAGAACGCCGCGGACACGCTGGATTTGGCTCGAGCGCTGTTTCGGCTCCTGTGGCGCACGGGGTTCGGCGTGCTGCGCATCCGGCCATCAATCATCCGCTGACGTGCTATAGCGGCGGCCTTTGCGCCGACTGGGGCATGTCCGTAGGTAACTCTTGCAAAGCGTTGAATGCAGGGGCGAAATTGGGAACGAGCGCCAGAGCGGCGTTAAAGGCCGCGCGCGCCTGATCGTATTGCTGTTGCTGCGCCAGTACCCGTCCCATTCGGTACTGCACGATCGGCAGATGGGCTGCCGTAGCGAGCGCCGCACGACAAGCCTCCAGGCCTTCGGCCGTGCGCCCCTGCTGCGCGAGCGCCAGGCCGAGATTGCTCATTGCCTGCGGGTCGTTGGGACTGAGCTGCAGCGCCGCTCGAAACGACGCTTCGGCCTCCTGGTATCGGCCGCGGCGACGCAGCGTCTCACCCAGATTGTGCTGATACGCCGCCGACCGGGGCTGCAACGCCGCGGCGTGCGTCATCAGTTGCAGCGCCGCCGTCGACAATCCCATCGTGGCGGCCAGAAGGCCCAGGCGGCTCGCCGCCTCCGGGTTGTTAGGTTCCAACCGACGGATATGGAAGTATATCGCTTTGGCCTCAACGTACTTTCCTTCCTTCTGGTATTGATAGGCCAGGTCAAAGTACTCCGCGATGGTCTTGCCTGCCGGCAATGATGTCCGGCGGTGCTCGACGGCCTTCCGCACGACGTTCTCGACGCCCTCCAGCCCGTCGCGCGTGTAAGTGCGCGACAGGACCTTATAGTGGTCGCTGAACTCAGACCCGGCAGGATTGTGCCAGACGTGTTTGGCGATATACGGTTTGGAGAGATTGATGTCGTCATCCAGTTGACGGCGCCGTGCTTCCTCTTCCGGGCCCATCGGTATCGTGTCGTACGTCATCCGCTGCGGGACAAACAGGACCTGCACGTACGGCTCGCCCTTGCGGAAGATATGGCGATGACCGCGCGGCGGCGCCCTGAATACAACGAATAACTTCTTGGCCCACCATTCGGTCTGCACGTGCCCGACCAGCGCCAGCGGCACCGTACCGCTGTCATCGGTGAAATACCGGGGATGCGGGTTGGTGCGCAGGACATATCCCGGCGGCGCCTGGAGGTCCAGCGAGGTGCCGAAGGAATAGAACTTCGTCGGTTTTGGGGCAAACAGGCCAAACTCGTCGGGCCCGGCAATGCCCCCCGGCTCTTTGGCATAATCCCACTCAAACCTGACGGTTCCGTTGTCGTTGACGACGTGGCACGCGGTCTCGTAATGGTAGACCAACTCGATCCCATAGGTCGCTCCCTCGACAAAAGGGGGGCAATGCCACGGCTGGGGCTCGGACCCGTTCTCCATTCTTATTTCGGGCGAGCCACCCCATCCCGGCATCTTCATCCGGATGGGCTGCGGCGGGAGCGCTTTATGTGCTGTGCGGTATTTGATCTCTAATCTATCCATGGTCCCCGCCCATATTACACGCGCTTCTGGTTGCTGACCACACGGAGATGGGCCGGCGGCGAGCGCGATCTACGCATTTTCATCTTTCAGAGACAGCAATTCCGTGATGTGCCGACGATAATTCGTCCAGCGGCCGACGGACGAGACGTAGATCGGCCTGTGGACCTGCTCGCGGCTGGCAGTCGCGACGTAGCGCCGGCTTTGATGAAAATCGAGGCAGCGCGGGCCCCACGGAAGCTCCAGAAACTCCAGCATCCGATGGATCTGCCCCTCCGTGTCCGCCACCAGGTCCTCGTAGCGGATCTCCAACATGGGCAGGGCCAGCGCCTGCCGCCAATGTGTCATCAGCCGCTGATAGTCCCGGTAATAGCTGGCGAGGTGAGAAAGGCTGAAGCTGAACTCGTTGCCCAGGCCAAAGTCCGTGAAGTAGCACGACAGACACGTGTCTCGCGGATCTCTCGTGCACTGGATGACGCGGCAGGCGGGCAGAAGCAGCTCGATGAAACCGAGCATCAGAAAGTTCAGCGGCATCTTGTCAGTGACATATCTGGCGGTGGCATCCAAGCCGGCAATGCCGTCGAGATAGCGTGAGCCGAGTCGCTCGATCTGCTCCGGCGGGAGTGATTCCAGGCACCGGGGGAATGCCGCGTCAGCGGATGAATCGACCGGAGCGAGCGAGCGAGCCACATCGCCCAGCAGGCGGAGTTCGCCAGCCCCGAACACGTCGCCGTGGCTGGCCAGGATTTGCTCTACCAATGATGTGCCCGAGCGGGGCATCCCGACAATGAAGACCGGCCGTCGACTGCCGTGCGTGGCGCGGGAGAGGCTGCGCAGGCGCTGTGGAGTGAAATAGTCGATCTGCCGCGAGATCCACGCGGAGTGAGCGGCCGGGTCAAACGGTCGGCGGCCGGCTTCATTGGCGAGATACGCCTGCTGAAAGGCCCTGTCGTACTGGCCCAGCCGGTCGAGCAAGCCTGCGGCGGCAAAATGCAGGGCGGACCGCAGCGACGAACCCAATGCGGGCGCTCGCAGCGCCCGCTCGAGGACCGCCAGGGCCTGCGCCTCCTGTCCGAGCTTCGGCGCGATTTGAGCATAGACCCACGCCAGTCGACCGCCGCCGTCCCCCGAGGCGATGAGCGGCGAGATCAGTTCCCATGCCGCCTGATGCTCTCCGCTGCTGGCCAGCACGTTCGCACGGGTGACGATGAACGCGACGCGCTGCGGATCGAGATTCAGAGCGACCGAGCTGTGCCGCAGCGCCGCCTCTACGTCCCCTTTGGCCAGGAACCACTGGGCCAGCCCCTCATGCAGGTCTGGCTGATTGGGCTCCAAGCCGGCCGCCTCGCGAAAATGCTCTTCTGCTTCTGACGGTTGGCCCGCCCTCCAGGCGGCCATTGCCCGTTTGAAGTGATATTCGCCGACCAACGGCCGCACCCGCGTCGCTCGGGCATAGTGCTCCAGGGCAAGCTTGTATTGGCCGCGGCTATACAATTCATCGCCGGCCTCGATTTCGCGTTGGGTCTGGGCCGCGGCTTGGTTCGGTTGCATGATCGATCCGCTACTCATAGGTGCCGCTTCAGTTTAGCACCTGTTGCCCCGCGAGTTGGGAGGGCGATTCTCCGGAAAATAGGTAAGAAAATTCTTGAGTCCACGTGCGCTTCGTGATAGAGTCCTTTGCGCTACTCCTTTCCGCCTTATGGAGGGCTAAGGGTAGAGAAATCTAATCTTGAGCGACGGGTCGCGTTATTCTGTTGCGGCGTCGTTCTTGTGCGTCGGGTCATTTCAGGAGGTGCTCATGTTGTTCGGGAAAAAAAGCGCGCGGACGCTTGGCGTTCGCCAGTCCAAGTGTGCACGAAAGTCCAGCGGTCTGCTGCGAAACGACGTGCTGCGTCGGGCTGTCAATTCCAGCATCGAAACGCTCGAAACGCGGCGACTGCTTGCCGCCACGCCGGAAGGCTTTATCGCATCGTATTACGCGTCGTCGTCAGGCGGTACGTATCCGTTCCACGGGGACCAGACCGCCGGGCAGACCGTGATGAACGGCGCCGGCACCAAAGCAGAGATTGACGCCGGCATGAACCCCATCGTCCCGGGCAACAGCGCCGTCCTGGGGTACCAGGAGATATTCAAGCACAACATCGACTTCCACGGCACCGATCAGATCGCCCCAACCGACGCGCCCCCGGGTTTCAACTCGATCCAGGGATCTGGCGGCCCCGGCCACCAGTTCGCCGTCCGCTTCAGCGGCATGTTTGTCGCGCCGGTCACCGGGTACTACACCCTCGAGATCAATACCGACGACGGCGGCAGCATCAGCGTGCTCGACTCCACCAGCAACAAGCCTGTCACGCTCCCCGTTGGCGGGCTAACCGGCATGGCCTTCAACGGCAATGATGACAACATCACCGTTCTCCGCGGCCCGGCAACCGATGCGGGCATCGTGTGCGACCCTAACCTCCCCACCGCGGCGGGAGGCGCCGTGACCCCCGTGCAGTGGCAAGCGGGATCGGCCCATGAGATCCAGTTTGACATGAACAATAATGGCGGGGGTTGGGATTACCACCTTTTCTATGGCGTCAGCAGCAGCGCCGCCAATGCCACCGCCGCCACCTACGATGTTACGCCGGACATGACGCTGGTCCCGTTCGCGGACATCGTCGCCCCGGTTCCCGCGTTCCAGACTACCGACCTGGCCAATCCCAACGGGCTGGCCAAGGACAACAGCTTCTACAAGCTCTCCGCCAGTGCCGGCGATGGGGTGGTTCAGCTCACTTGGAACAATATCGCGGCCGACTCCTACAACGTCTACCGCGCCACCGCCGCGGCCGGTCCCTTCACTAAGTTGAACGCGTCTCCCATTGCCGCGGCGCCCGGCACCCTCACCTACTCAGACACCGGCGTTACCAATGGGACGCAGTACTTCTATATCGTGACCGGCGTCGATAATTCCGGCGAAACGCCTCAGAATGCCGGCATCACCGCCAGCGCGACGCCCAATCAGGGACCACCGGCCCAGGTCACTGGCCTGTCGGGTCATCGCACAAGTCTCACCACCGCCACGGGCAGTTGGAGCCCGACGTTCAGCGCCACCAGCTACGACGTAAAGCGCGGCACGGCGCTCAACGCCGACGGCAGCCTGGGTGGGACCATCACCGACATCACCCCCGGCGGAACGACCCAGACCAGCTTCACCGATACCAACGCACCCGCGACGGGCACCCCGTTGTATTACGCGGTGACGGCGACCAACCAGTTTGGCACCGGGCCCGCCTCAGCCGCCGCGCGCGTGGGCGGCGACGACGGCTTCCAGGCCTCGTTCTACCAGTCCGATACCGCTGGCACCTACCCGTTCAGCGGCGATTCAGTCACCACCAAAAACCAACTCAGTGCTGACGGCAAGACTACCGAATTGGATGCCGCCGGTGCGGCTGTAATGCCTACCGGAACTGCCGTGCTTGGCTATCAGGAAAACCAAGCCCACGTCGTCGACTACACCGGCAACGATGGCATCGCGCCGCCCGACGCCCCGTCGACGTTCAACGCCATTCAAGGGGCCGGCCAGCCGGGCCATCAGTTCGCGTCCCGCTTCGTCGGCGATATCGTGGCCCCGGTCACCGGATATTACACGCTGTTCATCAACACGGACGATGGCGGCAGCATCAGTTGGGCCAACGCCGACGGGTCGAATCCACAAACCCTCATCCCCGTCGGACGCACGCAGGACCAGATCCTGACCCTGCGCGGCGCCACGACCGACACCTGCCACGTGGTCGATTCCACCGGCAAGGCCGTGCAGTGGATCGCGGGTCAGCAGTACCAAATTCAGTTCGACATGAACAACAATGGCGGCGGCTGGGACATTCATCTGTTCGACGCCATCAGCAGCACCGCCGCTCATACGTTTGACATTCAAACCCAGACGGTCCTCGATCCCGGCGATGTATTGGCCCCCGTGCCGACGTTCAAGACCATCGACATGGCCAATCCCACCGGGCTTGCCAAGGACGCCCCCTACTATGTGGGGACGGCCACCGGCGGTGGCGGCCTGGTCGAACTCGACTGGAACAACATCGGCGCCGACTCCTACAACGTCTATCGTGCGAACTCGGCATCCGGACCCTTCACCAAAATCAACACGTCCCCCGTGCCTGCCCAGGCCGGGGGGGATACCTATACCGATAGTGGCCTGACCAACGGCACCACCTATTTCTACATCATCACCGGCGTCGACCTCGCCGGCGAGACGCCGCAGGCCCAGGGACTTCAGTTGTCCGGCTCACCCAAGGCCGTGGCGCCGGGCGCCCCAACACTCTCTGCGCAAGGTGGCTCCATCAGCAACGAAGGCAGCCCTCTCACTTTCAACGTCAAGCTCACGTGGCCGAAGGTGCCGATCACCACGTCCTACACCGTGATGCGCGGGACGACCAAGGGTGGGCCGTACACTCAGCTCGCCAGCGGCGTTACCGGCACCACTTACACCGACAGCACCGCCACGCAGGGGCAGACCTACTACTACGTCGTACAGGCGGTCAATTCCGCGGGCAGCAGCCCCAACTCCAACGAGGTCACCTTCAATACGATCACGGGCCTTCCGCAGGTCGCCAACGCGCTCACCCACCACTTCTATGACAACCAGTGGTGGGGTTCGGGCACTCAGAACACCACCGGCTACCAGAGTCCGGCCCTCATCGGGCACGCCATCAGTTCGCCATATATCGATACCGCCGGGAACAAGACGATCGACTTGCATGGCGATGACAATATCGCCGGCGGGAGCCTGCTGCCGCCCGACGGCGACATCGCCGACAACTTCTCGGACATCTGGACCGGCCAGATCAAGACCGACGCCGCCGGGTCGTACACGTTCCACGCCAATACCGACGACGATGGATACATGGTCCTCGACGGCCAGATCGTCGCCACCGACCCGGGCGGCCACGGGGCGCAGGAGGGCAACGCCTTCCCGATCACCCTCGCCGCCAATACCGTCTACAACTTCCAGTTCTACCATTCGAACGGCGGCGGCGGGTGGGACTTCCACATGGAATGGACCGAGCCGGGTGGGACGGAAACGATCGTCCCGCTCTCTACCGGCGCCGGCGGCATCGTCAGCAGCACCGAGGACAAGCCCGCCGATCCCACCAACGGCGCTCTTGCCGTCAACGGCAAGAACGTCACCGTCACCTGGACGGACAATGCCGTCAGCGAGCTCGAGTACGTGCTGCAACGCAGCACCGATCCCGGTTTCGCACTCGGCCAGACCACCACGGAGATCCTGCCCTTCGTCGAGAACAAGGGCGGGGCGGCGGCGCAAGGCACCGCCACCGACATGGGCCTGGCCAATGGCACCTACTATTACCGCCTCCAGGCCGTCAACTACGACGGCGCATCCGCCGTCCTGAACCTGGGCGCTGCGACGGTCGGCGGCGGCGGGGCCACTGACACCATCACCGGCACCGCCGGCAACGACGCCATCACCCTCAAGAAAGACGCCGACGGCACCGACATCGACTGGACGCTCAATGGCGGCCCGGTCAACAAGGTCGCCATCACCGACCCCAACGGCCTGACCATCAACGGCAACGGCGGCACCGACACCATCACCTTCGACAACTCCAACGGCAACCCGCTGCCCAATCTGCTGAAGCTCAACCAGAGTTCCGGCGGCAAGTTCATCGCCCAGGGCCTGCAAGCGATCGGCGCCGGCCAGAAGGTGGACGTCGAGAGCAGCACCGTCCAGATCAACTACAGCGGCGCCAGCCCGCTGAGCACGATCCAGGGGTATCTGAAGAGCGGGTCGATCT
>Ga0073928_10007527_pt1 | contig 14058 bp, 8 predicted proteins | sample PaiPotPPA55metaG_FD_76969 | JGI IMG/M metagenome (GOLD analysis project Ga0073928, IMG submission 76969) | Iron sulfur acid spring bacterial and archeal communities from Banff, Canada, to study Microbial Dark Matter (Phase II) - Paint Pots PPA... ... | reverse complement strand
TCAGGGCCTTCTGCCGGGAGTTGGCACGCTCGGTGGCGCCAACACGAACTTCAGCGTCACGGAGGACAACCCCGAGGAGGTGTTGTTCGGCGGCCTGGTGCAGCAGCAGCTCGCGTGGCGTGACAAAGTCTTTCTATCGGGCGCTGTCCGGACCGACAAGAACAGCGCGCTAGGTGGCGGCTGGACGACATATCCGGAAGCGAGCCTCTCCTGGGTCATCGGCGAAGAGCCGTTCTTTCCACATGTGCCGACCCTGAGCTCACTGCGGCTGCGCACTGCATTCGGCGAATCCGGCGAGCGGCCGGAGTTCCGGCAACCGCTGTTCTTCTTCTCGTCGGCCCCCGCGAAGAAAGACGGCCAGGAGCTTATCGGCGCCATAGACACTGCCACGGGGAACGGGACTCTCACACCCGAGATCTCGCGCGAGTTCGAGGCGGGATTCGACGCAGGATTTCTGTCCGAGCGGGTGACCCTCGAGGTGACGTACTACAACAAGACCACCAGCGGCTCGCTGGTACAGCGACAACTCGCTCCCGGAACCGGTGGCAACGTGCAGTTCGTAAACCTGGGAGAGGTCACCAACAAGGGCCTCGAGTTCGGCCTTTCCGGGACGCTGTACAATAGCCGGAATTTTACGGCCGAACTGACGTTCAACGGCTCGGTCAATCACAACAAACTCGTCAAGCTGGGTCCCAACATCAGCCCGGTCACGTTCGATGCTGGCGACGCCGGCGATACGCAGGAATTCACTCCGGGATATTCACTCGGCGGGTATTGGTCGTACCCATACACGTATAAAGATCTCAACCACGACGGCATAATCGAGCCAAGCGAGATCACCGTCGGCTCGACGCCCGTGTTCTTTGGCAACTCGCAGCCCAGCGACGAGTACAGCATCACGCCGAGCTTCACCGTGTTCCGCTTCCTGCGGTTATCTGCGCTCTTCGACCGCCGAGCGGGAGTCATGGTCTATAATGGCACGGAGGAGTTCCGCTGCGGCTTCTCCAACACCATCTGTCAGGAAGCGTACGACCCGAGGGTGGGCCTCAAGCGGCAGGCCGCGGCGATCACCGAATCGCTGGCGCTCAGCGACGCCGGCGCGTTCGAGGATGGTTCGTTTTGGAAACTGCGCGAGGTGACGGCCCGCGTCAGCGCGCCGGTCAGCTGGGCGCGGCGCATTCACGCTTCGCAAGCGAGCTTCTCGTTGTCGGGTCGCAACCTGGTTACGTGGACCAAGTATTCCGGATTCGATCCCGAGATAAACTTCGCGCCGAACGTGAACAATCAGTACAACCCATTTACGGCGTCCGATTTCCTCACACAGCCCCCAGTTCGCTACTGGACGGGTCGCGTGGACATCACGTGGTAAGCCGGCATATGCGCGACACCCAATTAGTTATGCGTATCCACTCCCAGGCAGCGATTGTCGGACGCGCGGTCGTCGCGCTCGCTCTGATCTGCACCGCGTCGGCGTGCAATGTCGACCGGCTGCTCAATACGAAGGACAAGGACACCAGCTCGCCGGGCCAGATCAACAGCAAGGCTGGGCTTCCAAACGCCCGGGCTGGCGCGATCTCGCAATTTCAGGTGGCCTTTGGCGGGTCAGCCGCTCAATCGGGAAACGCCAACGAGGGGCACGTCAACATGACGGGTCTCTTCACCGATGAATACATCGACCTCGAGACATTCCCCACGCGAATCGCGATTGACAACCGGATCGCGGCGCCGGGGAATGGGACGATGCGGGGCATCTATCTGGATCTCAGTCAGGCGCGGGTCTCGGCGGAGCGCGCCGCGGGCCTTTACAAGAAGTACGACTCGACCAACGTCTTGCGCGCGGAGATGCTCAACCTTGCGGGATACAGCTACGTGCTGTTCGCTGAGAACTATTGCTCGGGGGTTCCGTTCGATTCGGTCTCGTTCACCGGGGCAGTGACCTACGGCCTTCCGCTGCCCACGGACTCGATTTACGCGAGGGCGCTGGCGGATTTCACCGCGGCCAGCCCGATCGCCGTCGCCGATTCCGTCGCCAATGGCGACCCGAAAGGCATCGAGCAGATCGATCTCGCGCGCGTCGGCCGCGCGCGAGTACTTCTCGATCTGGGCCAGTTTGCGGCCGCCCTGGCCGTGGCTGACAGCGTGCCCACGTCGTTCGTGTACTCCATAGAGGGCTCGACCAATTCCCCCCGCGAGAACAACGGTGTGTGGTACTTTTCGTCGCAGCTGGCATTCAGCGTGGCGGACTCGGAAGGGATCAATGGATTGAACTTCGTGTCCGCGGCTGACCCGCGTGTTCCGACGTTCAATACGGGCGGTCCCGGATTCAGCGGCACGGGACCCAACTTCATCGCGGAAGAGAAGTATGCCGATCCAACGGCGCCGATCCCCGTCGCAACCGGGCTCGAGACCCGACTCATCGACGCGGAGGCTCGCCTTCGCGCCGGTGACGTCGCCGGGTGGACGAGCGGCCTCAATGGGGCGCGCAGCGATTCGGGATTTGCGCCCCTTACTCCCGATTCCACGGTCACGGCGGGGACCACGCTGCAGCAGAACGTCATGTTCCGCGAAAGGGCGTTTTGGCTGTATCTGACGGCGCACCGGTTGAGCGATCTGCGAAGGCTCGTGCGACAGTATGGACGAGGCCCCGAGACGGTTTTCCCAACGGGAACCGACGCGATCACGGGCGCGCCATACGGTTCCGCAGTCGATTTTCCGGTCTCTTCCGATGAGACCAACAACCCGAACTTCCACGGCTGTATCAATACATCCGCCTGACGGATGGCGGCTCGCGCCGTGATGTATGGGCTAGTGCGCGCGTTCATGAGATCTAGGGTCGCAACGCTGGCCACCCTGTCGCTGGCGTGTGCGGCAAGCAGGCTCGCCATGGCGCAGGCCGGGGCTGTTCCGTCGGCGCCCTCGATACCCGCGGTCCCTCAGGCCGTTCACAGTGCCGGGCGCCCCGGACGCCCGCTCAGCATGAGCGACATGTACCGGGAAAGGGAAGTCGAAGAAGCGGAGCTGTCGCGAGACGGCGCGTGGATAGCGTATTCGGTCAAGACGATTGATTCGGCGCGCGATGAGCGCGTGTCCGCGATATACGAGACGAGCTGGGACGGCAAGACTACGCGCCGACTCACGTGGAGTCGGAGCGGTGAGCACCTTCCGCACTGGCGGCCGGACGGGCGCGCGGTGGCGTTTCTCTCGGGTCGTGGCGGTGCGCACGACAGCGCAGACCAGGTCTGGGTGATGCCGCACGATGCGGAAGGTGGCGAAGCCGAGTGCGTCACGGACCTGCCGGGCGGCGTGAGCGACTACGCGTGGTCGCCGACTGGCAAGCAGCTCGCGGTCATCGCCTACGACCCCGACCCGGACTCTTTGCAGAAGGACTCCAGTGCGGGCCATGTCACGACGCCCAAGCCGATCGTCATCAGGCGATTTCAATTTTTGGAAGATGGGACCGGTTGGCTGACGGACCGGCGACATCGGTTGTACGTCGTCGATGTCGCAACCCATGCGGCCACGTTGCTAACGCTGGGGCCCGTGGACGCTGCATTGCCTACCTGGTCCCCCGACGGGCAGCGCATCGCCTTCGTGCGGAAGTCAGGAACGGACGCCGATCGGAGCGACAATTTCGACGTGTACGCGATCGACGCGCGTGCGGGCGCCGCAGAGCAGCAAGTCACGACGTTCGAGGGACGAGACAACGACCCGGAGTGGGAATCCGGGCCGCCGGTCTGGAGCCCGGACGGCAAGACGATTGCCTACACAGAGGGCGGGCCGCCGGAGATGATGGACTACTCTGCGCAGAATCTCATGGTCTCGCCCGTCGCCGGTGGACCCGCGATATCCGTCGCGCCCACGCTCGACCGCATCGTCACACACCCCCATTGGGCGCCCGACGGGCATTCGCTGTATTTCCTGGTCGAAGACGACAGGGCTGTACAGCTCGCCCGCGTCACGGTAGGCGGCACTGGTGGCGCAGGTGGCGGTGTGAATCGCCCAGTGGCGGGACGGCAGGTGATCGTCAGTTTCGACATCAGCCACTCCGGACGGATCGCCCTGGTGTCGGGCACTCCGCTCGCCCCGCCGGAGCTCTTCGCGCTCGACCCCGGCTCGCGCACGCCACGCCAGTTGACGCACTACAACTCATGGCTGGATAGTGTCGCCCTCGGGCCCGTGCGAGAAGTCAGCGTGAAGAGCGCCGACGGCACGGTGGTAGACGGCTTTCAAGTGACCCCGCCGGACTATGTTCCCGGACGGCGGTATCCCACGATTCTTCGCAATCATGGGGGACCGGTGTGGGAGTGGGGGAACGAGTTCTATTTCGACTGGCAGCTGTTGGCGGCGCACGGCTACGTCGTGGTCGCCGGCAACCCGCGTGGTAGCTCGGGGCGCGGCACCGCATACATGCGGGCGATCTATGCTGACTGGGGCAACAAGGATGTGGACGACGAATTGGCGCTGGTCGATGATGCGGTGGCGCGCGGCATCGCCGACTCGGCGCGGTTGGGAGTCGGCGGCTGGAGCTACGGCGCGATACTCACCAATGCCGTCATCGCGCGAACGACTCGATTCAAGGCGGCGACGAGCGGCGCTGGCCAGTCCAACGCGTTCGCCGGGTACGGGACCGACGAGTACATCCGTGACTATGAGCACGAGCTGGGGTACCCGTGGGCGCACCCCGACGTGTGGCAGCGCGTATCGTATGCTTTCTTCCACGCTGACCGCATCGTGACGCCCACGCTCTTTCTCTGCGGTGATCTCGACGCAAACGTCCCACTGATCAACTCCGAGCAGATGTACCAGGCTTTGCGTAGCCTAGGCATCGAGACCGAGCTGATTGTGTACCCCCGCGAGTACCACGACATCAAGACGCCGAGTCACTGGCGCGATCGACTCGAGCGATACGTGGCGTGGTATGACAAATATCTCAAGCGAAATGGAGGAGAGCGCGCGGCCCGATAGCGCTGGCCACGGCTCCGCATTACATGGCTGACCGGTACGACGTCATCGTAATCGGCGCGGGGCACAACGCCCTGGTCACCGCCGCGTATCTCGCGCGCGCAGGCCAGAAGGTGGTCGTGCTCGAGCGGCGCGATGTCATAGGCGGCGCGTGCGTTACGGAGGAAGTGTGGCCGGGCTTCAAGGTATCCACCGCCTCGTACGTCAACAGCCTGCTGCGTCCCGAGATCATTCGCGAGCTTGACCTGAAGCGGCACGGATTCGAAATGCTTCCGAGGAATCCGTCATCGTTTTCGCCGTTTTCTGACGGGCGATACCTAATGCTCGGCCCGGACAAGGAAATGACCCGTCGAGAAGTGTCGAAGTTCTCGGCGAAGGACGCTGAGGCGCTCCCGCGGTACGAAGCGATGCTGGAACGAGTGGCGGATTTCATCGAGCCCACGCTCATGATGACGCCTCCCAGCCCCTGGTCCCTCGCGCCGCGCAACCTCGCTGCGCTCGCGCGGCTGGGATGGAAGTTCACTCGATTGGGTAAGGACGGCGCGGCGGCCGTGGAGATATTGACGGGCGCGGCTCGGCCCATTCTAGACCGCTGGTTCGAGTCGGAGGAGCTCAAGGCAACGCTGGCGACCGACGCCGTTATAGGAGCGATGGCTGCGCCCTCGATGCCCGGCACAGCTTACGTGCTGTTTCACCACGTGATGGGCGAGACGAACGGCGTACGAGGCGTGTGGGGCTACGTGCGTGGCGGCATGGGTGGCATCAGCAACGCGATTGCGGGCGCGGCTCGCGCGGCCGGGGCGGAGATTCGAACCGAAGCCGAAGTGGCGCGGTTGGTCGTCGCGGAGGGCGGGATTCGCGGCGTCGCCCTCGTGGATGGCAGCGAGATCAGCGCCCCGCGAGTGGTGTCCGGAGCCGATGCTCGCGTCACGTTCGAGCGATTGATGGACCGTGCCGAGCTGCCGGCCGACTTTGCCGATGCGATCGCGGCGATCGACTACCGAAGCGCGAGCCTGAAGATCAACGTCGCTCTCAGCGAGCTTCCCGATTTCACGGCATGTCCAGGGGTGACGCCGGGACCTCAGCACCGAGGCACGATCCACATTTGCCCGTCCATGGATTACATCGAGCATGCGTACGATGAAGCCAAGTACGGGCGTCCTGCGCGAAACCCGATTCTCGAGTGCACCATTCCGTCTGCGTTGGACGACACGGTTGCGCCCCGCGGCCAGCATCTGATGTCCATGTTCATTCAGTATTTCCCGTACGACCTGCGTCTCAACGGCACATCGCTGGATTCGGCGCGCGAGGCGTTCGCGGATCGGTGCTTCGACTTGCTGGCCGAGTATGCGCCGAACATCAAGCGCGCCGTGATCGCCCGCCAGGTGCTCACTCCGCGCGACATCGAAGCGCGATACGGGCTGAGCGGCGGCAACATCATGCAGGGCGCGATGTCGTTATCCAGTCTCTTTTTCATGCGGCCGGTCGCCGGATACGCAGACTACCGCACGCCAATTCGCGGATTGTACCTGTGTGGTGCCGCTACGCATCCGGGTGGAGGCGTAATGGGCGCCTGCGGTTACAACGCCGCTCGCGAGATCCTGCGCGACGTAAAGCGCCGCCGAAACGCCTCGTGAGCGACTTATGATGCAATCGTGATCCGACGTTGATCGCCTCATGACGGCGCTAGAGCGAACACTGCCACGAGCTGCTTACCTTGACCCCGAGATATTTGGGCTCGAGCGCGAGCGGATCTTCACGCGCGAGTGGGTGTGCGTGGGACGCGCGGAATCGGTGGCCGCGCCTGGGGAGTACGTCGTGCTTGAGGTCGCGGGCGAGAGTGTCTTGCTCGTCCGCGGGCACGACGCGGTTCTTCGGGCGTTCTATAACGTCTGCCGCCACCGTGGCTGCGAACTGGTACTTACCGGCGCCGATGCGCCAGCCGTGCCTGAAAGCGCGGGATCCTCGGGGACGTTCGCCACCGGCATCCGCTGTCCGTATCACTCGTGGACGTACTCGCTCGACGGCTCCCTGCGGTCGGCGCCGTTTCTGGAAGAGGGCGAGGGCTTCACGCGCGCGGATCTTCCGCTGCATTCTGTGGACGTGGACGCGTGGGGCGGGTTCGTGTTCGTGCGGCTCGCGACGGACGGACAGGCCGAGTCGCTGCTCGAGCAATTGGGGGAGGGGACACGCCGGCTCGAGCGGTATCCCTGGACGGAGCTCCGCGCAGCCCGACGGATCGTCTACGACGTCGCGGCCAACTGGAAGGTGATCCTGGAGAATTACAACGAGTGCTACCATTGTGCCGGCGTGCATCCGGAGCTCTGCGCGATCGTGCCGGCGTTCAAGCATCGCGGGGGCGCGGAGCTAGACTGGGAAGTAGGGATACCGCAGGCGTCAGGCACCTGGACATTCACCAAGACCGGTACGTCGAGTCGCTCGCCGTTTCGCGGGTTGAGCGAAGACGAACGCGTCCGCCACAAGAGCGAGCTGTTCTATCCCAACCTGTTGATCAGCGCATCCGCCGACCACGTGGCGGCGTTCACGCTGTGGCCGCGCGGCGCGGAGCGCACGACGGTGGCTTGTGACTTCCTGTTTCACGAGGAGGAATGCGCCAAGCCCGCGTTCGATCCATCGGATGCCGTTGAATTTTGGGACATTGTCAACCGACAAGACTGGACTATTTGCGAGGGTGTCCAGCGCGGCACGCGGTCTCGCGTTTTCGAGACGGGATTCTACGCGCCCATGGAAAGCTGGAGCCTAGACATTCGGAGGTACATCCGGTCGCGGCTCGGGACTCGCGTCTGACGCCGCGGCGCCGCGAGTACGAGTACATCGTGCTCGGGCTGGGGGGCCTTGGGAGCGCCGCCGCCTACTGGCTATCTCGAAGCGTCGGCGACGCCGTGCTTGGCCTAGAGCAGTTCGAGCTGGGGCACGGGCGAGGCGAAACGCAGGACCACTCCCGCATCATTCGACTCTCGTACCACACGCCGGCATACGTGCGCTTGGCCAAGCGCGCGTACGAGACCTGGTGGATGCTCGAGGCTGACGCGGGCGAGCAGGTGGTGCTGCGGACCGGTGGACTGGACGTGGCGCCGCGGGCCGCGGCGATTGACCTCGGGACATACACCGAGAGCATGACTGCATGCGGCGTGTCATTCGAGGAGCTGGACGCGGTCGAGATCATGCGGAGATGGCCGCAGTGGCGCCTAGGTGATGAGCACCATGGCCTGTTTCAGGCCGAGAGCGGCATCGCCATGGCGGCACGCGCGACCGCGGCGCACCAACGGATGGCGCGGGAGCACGGCGCGACGTTGCGAGAGCGGGCGGCTGTCGAGTCTATCCGTTGGGTCGATGAGGGGGGGGAGATCGAGGTTGTCGCGGGGGGAGATTCATACCGCGCCCGGTCGCTATTGATAGCGGCTGGACCCTGGTCGTCCGACGTGCTTGCGCAGTTTGGAGTGCGGCTGCCGCTCGAGGTCACGCAGGAGCAGGTCACATACTTTGCGAGCCCGCGCCCAGGCGACTTCGCGCCTGAGCGATTCCCGATCTGGATCTGGATGGATGATCCGTGCTTTTACGGGTTCCCGACGTTTGGCGAGCCGGGTCCAAAAGCGGCGCGCGATGCGGGAGGCCGCCCGGTGTCGGCGCAGTCGAGAACCTTCGACCCTGATCCGACGGCGGTGGCCGACGTCGAGATGTTTCTCCGTCGCTATCTGCCCGACGCAATCGGGCCTGTCATCTATACCAAGACCTGCCTGTACACGCTTACCCCGGACCGGGATTTTGTCATCGATGCAGTGCCCGGCCATCCCAGTGTTTGGGTCGCGATCGGTGCCGGGCACGCGTTCAAGTTCGCATCCGTGATCGGTCGCATTCTTTCCGAGCTGGCGATTGGCGGCCGCACTCCATCCGATATCGCGCCCTTCGCCATCACGCGACCGATTCTGCAGATGGCTGATCCGCCTAGACAGTATATGGTATGAGTGGGCCCCCCTCCCCACCCCCTAACCCCCTTCCCTCCCGGAGGGAGGGAAGGGGGAATCTCTTTCATTGTGGGGCTTCGCCCCACACCCCGGGGATCTTTTTTCTCGTGGGGCTTCGCCCCACGCCCCATCAGGGCGAGGACGAGATCAAGTGGGCGATCCTGGCGTTCGCTCCGCGCCCGAGCACCGAAGCGCGTACTGCGAGGCACGCGCTGAGCGGCTCTGGGGTCGAGAGGGCGAAGCCCTCCTCATGCAAGCGAGGCTTGAAAGCCAAATTTTCCCTTTTTCCCTTCCCGTTTACGAATTGGGTTAGCGCGTGGATCACGGCAGCTCAGCGAGCGATACTCAAGCCGGCCTAGCCGCGCTTGGGGGGTCGAGGGGGCGGAGCCCCCTCGTCATTTCAAGCGAAGCTTGACGACAAAAAATTCCCCCTCCCCTTTAGGGGAGGGGGTTAGGGGGTAGGGGATGTTATCCGAATTAACAAAGTGCTCGATGTTTGCCGCCGTGATCGCAGTCGCTTGGCGGACAGCGGCGGGGCAGGCTGTCCCAACGGGGCTCGACACGGCGGTCGCATACGCTCAGGCGACTCCAGCCGATGACTCGATTCGCGACGAGACGGTCGCGCGGCTCGCGGAGTACATCAGGATCAACACGTCGAACCCGCCGGGTAACGAGCTCCAAACCGCTCACTGGCTCAAGAATTTCTTGGCGAGCGAGGGGATCGACGGCCAAGTGCTCGATACAGCGGAGCTGGGGCCGGGTCGAGCGAACTTCTATGCGCGCATAAAGGGCGACGGATCCGAGCCCGGGATCGCGCTCGTTCATCACATGGATGTCGTCCCGGTAACGCCCGACCTCTGGTCTGTGGACCCCTTCGCCGGAGGGATCAAGGACGGCTACCTATGGGGACGCGGGACGCTCGACATGAAAGGCCACGGGATCATTCAGATCATGGCTGTCATCGCGCTCAAGCGAGCTGGAATCAGGCTACACCGTGATGTCGTCATCATCGGTAACGCCGACGAGGAATCCGATGGCGACGGCGCGGTCACTTTCGTAAAGCGGCACAGTGACCTGCTCCAAGGCATCAAGTACCTGCTGACCGAGAGCGGCGACACGCAAGTCGAGAACGGCCACGTTAAGTGGTGGGGCATAAACGTCGGCGAAAAGATTCCGTTCTGGCAACGCCTCACCGTCCACGGAGTCGCATCTCACGGGTCGGAGCCAACTCCCAACAATCCCGTTCCGCGGCTTGCGCGCGCGATCGTCCGCGTGTCTGCGTGGCAAACGCCACCTCGTGTCCTGCCCGCGGTAGACCGTTACTTCAAAACCCAAGCGATATACGAGACTGGCGAGCGCCGTGCGTGGCTAATGAACGCGCGAGCCGCGCTGCAGTCGCCGCGCGGAAGGGCATGGCTCCTGTCCAATCCCGACCGAAACGCGCTGCTCCGCAACACCATCTCGCCGACAGTTCTGACGGGGTCCAACAAGACCAACGTTATTCCAGCGCAGGCATCCGCCGAGCTCGACATCCGGCTTCTTCCCGACGAAGACACCGCGGCGTTTCGCCGCCGGCTCATACAAGTGATCGGCGACACCGCAGTGCATGTGGAGACGATCGATGAGGTCACCCCGCCGTTCAACGCGCCGCTCGGCACGCCGCTGTTCGACGCGATTGAGGGTGTGATCCACGAGATGCTCCCTAACGTGCCCATCGCTTCGACCGTGGACGCTGGCGCGAGTGATCGCCCTATCTACGCCGGCGCCGGGCTGATTTGCTACGGCCTGGACCCGTACCTGGTCGAGCTATCTGAAAGCGTGCGCGGAGTACACGGCAACGACGAGCGCGTATCCATCGCCAACGTCGGCTGGGGCGTGCGGTTCTACCGACGCCTTCTTACCGCGTTCCAGTAAAGCGCTGCGCCGATGCCAACCAGCAAAGCGCTTAGCCCGACGATTTTCGTAACGGCGAGCGGTTTGTTCGCTTCGTCCGCCGCCGGCAGCAGTGACAGAAAGATCGCCACCGCCGTGACGACTAGGCCCACGGATGCGACAACGCGCGCGACGCGCGGCCCACCCGGGACGCGCATGACTCCAGGGCCGGCCGGCACGCGCTGCGCTTTGATGAGAGCGGCGAACATGAATAAATACGGAATGAAGTAGGCAATGATCGACATGCTCACGAGCACGTCGTTGGCCCCTTTGACGCCTGTGCCCGCCTGGCTCAAGAGTATGAAGACTACGGAGATCGCGGCCTGGACGAGCAAAGCGACATAAGGTGTGTGCCAACGCGGATGCACCCGCGCGAACGCGGGCGGCAGGTACCGGTCGAGCCCAGCCACGAATGGCAAGCGCGCGCTGGCGGCGAACCACGCACCGGTCTGTCCTATGCCACTCAGTACCACCAGTACCGCCGCAAGCACGGCGATGATCGATACGCCGAAGTGCCCGGCCAGCGACTGTATCGCCAGCATCACTCCCTGAATCTCCGGCACGCGGCCGGTCGGCAGGGCAATCATGATGGCGATCGTCGCCAGGATGTATGCGCTCGTGATCAGCGCGCCGGCTGTCAGCAGCGCTCTCGGCATGTTGCGACGCGGCCGGTCGATCTCGTCTCCCAGCATCGATGCGCTTTCCGCTCCGCTAAGTGAAAACGCGATGGTCGACCAGAAGACGATATCCTTTAGATGCGTGCTCGGCACGAGCGACGTGAGCGTGAAGGGCGTGGCGGACCCAACGCGAACGAGCGCCACGCCCGCCAGCACTATGAGGATTACAGCGGGGACCCATAGCGCGACAGCACCCACGTTGTGCAGCCACTTCGCGATGTCTAGGCCGCGAACGTTCAGTCCAGCGGCCAGCGCGAGCCCGGCGCACGATGCTAGTACGAAGTACGTTGGCTCGTTCGCGAGCGCCGAGCCGTGCGCGCCCGCTAGGAAAAGCGCGTTGGCCGCCGTGAAATACAACAGGCTGGGGAAGTACGGAAGATTGGACGTCCAATAAGTCCACGCCGTAAGAAATCCGGCGAAGCCGCCGAAGCTCTCCTTTGCCCATACATACACGCCGCCCTCATTGGGATATCGCGACGAGAGCTCCAGCACGGTGAGCACTAGCGGCACGTAAAAGCCCACGCATGCCAATAGCCAGATCACGATCGCGCTCGGTCCCGCCGCAGACGCCGTCGCGATCCACCGCAGGCTGAACCCGGTCGCAACGTAGAACAGCAGCAGGTCGCGAAACCCCATCACTCGGCGGAGCTGCTGCACCGCCGCCGGTGGCGAGCTTGCGCCCGCGGCTAAGAGATCTATTTCCCCCGTGCTAGCGATAGACCGGCCCCTCCCCCTAACCCCCTCCCCTTTAGGGGAGGGGGAACTGCCTTTCTTCAAGTTTCACTTGGATGACGAGGGGGCTTCGCCCCCTCGACCCCCAAGGTCTTACCGCCAGCGCTCCTCTAAAGGGGAGGCGGACAGTCGGCATCGTCATTTCCGAGGGAAGCTTGAGAACAGAGGCATTCCGCATCCCTGCCTGTAGCGGGTCGAGGGGGGAAGCCCCCTCGTCATCAAAGCGAAGCTTGAAAAAAAAAGAATTCCCCTCCCCTTTGGGGGAGGGGTTAGGGGAGGGGCCGCTCATCTCCAACCGATGGCTTGAAAACGAGAGACTCCTGCCCGCGACGGGGCGTGGGGGCGAAGCCACCACAGAGAAAAAAGATCCCCCTCCCTTATGGGAGGGGGCGGGGGGTGGGGAATCCTCACAGATAATTACGCTCGGTCGCGACCAAGCGAGGACAGCACCTCGCGCTCGAACGCGACTGACAAGCTCTCGCGCGGAGAGTACGGACCCGGCGTGTACGCGGGCGACGTGATGCCGAGCTGACTCTGCTCGCAAATGTGCCAGTCCTGGCGATTCGTCATGTCCCAAAATCCCACCCCGTCGTCTGGATCGAATCCGCCAGCGAGCGACGCCGGATGGAACAGCCACTCGCACGTGATCAGCGTGCGGCCGGGATCGACCGGCCACAGCGTGTGGTACATCACGTAATCCGGGTGCAAGCTCAGGAGCATGTTCGGAAAGAGCGAGTAGTAGTACACGCGGTGCAGGTCATCGTCCGCGAGGTCGCCGACGTGCAAGCCGCACGCTCGGCCGCTCATCGTCATGCTGCCGGCTTCTTCGTTGATGGTCATGAATCCGCCCAGGAACGGTCCTTCGATCAGGTCGTTCTCGCCGCTCGTGGCGGGCGACAGCTTGACGAGCGCCGGGTGCACGGGCGAGCAGTGGTAGCACTCCGAGTAATTCACGAACAGGAGCTTCCAGTTTGCTTTGACATCGTACTCGATGCGGCGCGCGACGCTCAACCCGGGAAGATTGAACCTGGTCCATTTACCGATAAGTGGCGCGAAGGCCTCGGTAAACGGCTGCGGGTTGGCCGTGAGGTTCATGAAGATGAAACCTTCCCACTCGCCGGTCTTGACCGGGTGCAGCGGGTAATCGGCTTTGTCGAAGCCTTCGATGTCGGCCGTCGAGGGCGCCCCCATGAGGCGTCCGTCGAGCGCGTACACCCACGAGTGATATGGGCAGGTGATTCGCTCGCCCACATTGCCCGCTGTGGCTTCGCACAGTCTCGTGCCGCGGTGGCGACAGGTGTTGTGGAATGCTCGGATCTGGCCGGCGCGATCCCGTAGAATGATCACGCTTGCAGGTCCGATCTGCCGCAGAAAGTAGTCGCCCGGTTTTGGAATGGTGTCAGCGCGGCCGACGCACAGCCAGCGCGTAGAGAATATGGCTTCCTGCTCTTCGGCGAACAGCTCCTGCGACGTGTAGTACCGGCCGGGCAAAGTTCGCGCGCCGCCAATCGGGATTTTCGTGCTGTGTACAAACGTCGCCATAGCCGGTCTCCTGTCCGCTGAACATTCGTCGCAGAGAAATCTGCCGCGAGTGCGGCGATTGAGCGAGAGAATTCGGTGGGCATCGATTGGTGCCCCACCCCCTAACCCCCTCCCCTAAAGGGGAGGGGGAACCTCTCGTTTTCTTCATGGGGGCTTCGCCCCCATACCCCCTTAGCGGCCTCGCCCACGCGTTGCGAGAGCACGCACGCAACTGTCGTCCTGCCGAG
>Ga0073928_10007524_pt1 | contig 14061 bp, 9 predicted proteins | sample PaiPotPPA55metaG_FD_76969 | JGI IMG/M metagenome (GOLD analysis project Ga0073928, IMG submission 76969) | Iron sulfur acid spring bacterial and archeal communities from Banff, Canada, to study Microbial Dark Matter (Phase II) - Paint Pots PPA... ... | reverse complement strand
TGAGAAAGTATCCGCATCTGCGCTTCATGCCTCGCGTCGGCTTTGCGTATCGTCCTTTCGGGGATGACAAGTGGGCGATCCGTGGCGGCTACGGAATATACAACAACACACTGGGCGGCTCGGCGTTCTACTCGCTGACCGGCACCATCCAGGCCGACACGCAGTTCTATCCCAACAGCTACAACCCATCGGCCGCGACTCCTGCGGCGCGGGTTGGTTTCGCGTGGCCGGAAATCTACGCCGGATCGAGCGGGACCCCCACCACCAATTACGGCAACGACTACTTCGGTACGGCCAACAGCACGAACTGGAAGGATCCCTACACTGAGCAGTGGTCGTTGAGCGTGGATCATGACCTGGGTTCGGGATACGCTGCGCGGGCCTCTTATATCGGGTCGGCAACGCGGCACCTGGTGTGGGCTCCGAGCGAGAATACGTTCCCGTATTCGAGCGCGATTTCCGCCAACAATCAATCCCTTTCGAACGAGCGCTTCCCCAACTGGGGTGTGATCAACACGCGCTACACGGGAGCGGTGGCGGACTACGAGTCTTTCCAGATAGAAGGCAGCCACCGTTTGCAGAAGGGCCTCGAGTTCCACTCCACCTATACGTTCGCCAAAGCTTTGTCGAACGCACAGGGACCGGCTTCGACGAGCTTTAATGGAGAGAACGGCGGACAACGATCCACCACGGCGATCAGCGCCGATGTGGATCGCGGCAATGTGTATGGAACCCGTCGTCATCACTGGAACACGACGGTGTTGTATGACCTGCCGGTAGGCCGCGGACGGATGTTCGGGGGCAGCATGCCCCGGGCAGCCGACCTGGTGGTCGGCGGATGGCGGCTCACCTCCATCTTCACGGTGCAGAGCGGACCATTCCTGACCCCGAATTTTCCGGGTGGGCAGGGTGATCCTTCCGGCACGGGTTCGGGCCTGGGCAGCAGCGTGGGGGGCTTCTCCCTTCCGGGGCGCGCACAGCATCCCGACAAGGTGACCGGCGTCAGCGCATCGCCTTCGGGCAAGAGCCGTTTCAACTGGCTGAACGCAGCGGCATTTGCCTGCCCTGGCGAGCCGACCTGGACGCCTGGCAATCCATGCCAGACGGGAGCAGGCTTTGACTCAACCGGCACCGGGATCGGCCCCAACCCGCTGCCGATTGGCCGCTTTGGCAACAGCCAAGTGGGTTCGGTGGTCGGACCTGGACTGGTCAACCTGTCGACTGGTGTGAGCAAGTCGTTCCCCATCTTCGAACGGTTCCGGATGAAGTTGGAAGGCACGTTCACCAATGTGCTGAACCACACCAACCTGGGCGATCCAAACACGGACTTGAGCTCGTCGAGCTTCGGGTTGGTAACGGGCACTATCGGGTCGGATTTTGGCGGGGCGCGTACGGGACAGATCTCGGCTCGGCTGGAGTTTTAAACAAGATACTGATCTCTCTGCAGCGTGGGCCTTCGGGCTCACGCTTTTTTTTGTGCACGAAAAGTATTGCATCCTCTACACTTTGTCTTCACGCGACATTGACATTGGATCGGGGAGACAATTTGGTACATCCTGCAAATTTGTGGAAACGGCCGCTGTTGCTCGGGATTCTGGTGACGCTGGTAGGGTTTGCTTTCTTCAACTGGAAGCAGCAATGGAATGGGTTGGATCTGACTGTGGCTCCAGACTTGCTCCTGGGGAAGCTGACGCCGCTCATCCTGGCTTCGGCGTTCATCGAGCGGGCGGTGGAGATCCTGATCAGCCCGTGGCGGGATACGCAGGCGAACAAGTTGGCGCGGTTGGTGGCGGCTGTGCAGGCGCGGCCCATTGATCCCACGACGCCGATTCAGAATGCGCAGAATGCGGCGGATCTGCTGGTGGCGCAAGAAGCGCTGGCTGATTATCGCGGGGAGACACAGCGTTATGCCTTCGCGGTGGGATTTGTGCTGAGTTTCTGCGCGGCGGTGGCGGGGGTGCGGTCGCATTGGCCGTTCCTCACGCATCCGGACGCGTTTGAACACCTGAGCGCGGGGCAGCAGGTGTTTTTTCGGAACTTCGATGTGCTGGTGACAACGGCGCTGCTGGCGGGTGGGGCGGATGGGTTTCACGCCATCATCAGTGCGGTGACGAGCTATCTGCCGAAGAATGCGAACGCGGGGAACTAGAGAATTGCCGGGATTGTCAGATAATGATCTTGAGGGTCTGAGAGGCGTAGCGAGCTATCTGATCGTCAGCGGTGACCAGCGTCAGTCCTTCCGAGATAGCCTGGGCAATGAGGATGCGGTCGAAGGGGTCTTTGTGGATGGGCGGCAAGCCGAGCAGCTCGTCCACATGCTCTGGGCGGAGGAGGAGTGGGCTGGCCGCTAATTGAACGAGAGCATCGGGCCACCAGGTACGGGGACTCTGCACTACCAGATTGCCTTTCATCGCCTTGACGATCACTTCCCAGTAGGAGGCAACACTGAGGAAGTTGGTTCCCGTGGAAACGGCGTTGCGAGCGCTGGAAGACAACCGCGGATCGTCGTTGAGGATGAAGATGGCTATGTTGGTATCGAGCAGATAGCGCGTCAATACTTCCCCGCCAGGAATTCGTCTTCGTCAATAGGGTCGTTCCATCCAGGCAGGAGTTCAATCCGTCCCTTCATGCCGCCGAAGACGACTTTACGGCGTTCGGTTGGGGGTAGATTCAACTGGGCCACCGGTGTACCATGGCGGGTAATCACGACCTCTTCTCCCGCTTCTACGGCGCGAATCAATTGAGGCAGACGATTTTTGGCTTCGGCTATACTGACTACCATAATGGCTATTTTACGCTGATTATGGCTATTATGCCGGGGTCCTATGGGAAATTATAACGGCCCGCTTCTCGTGTGAGAGGCGGGCCGTTTCTTGCGGGGTTGAAGGAACGGGGTTAGTTGGTGAGTTGCTCGGTCTTGGCCGCTGCGGCCTCTTTTGCTTCCTTGGCTTCCTTGGCGTTGGCGGCGACTGTCGTCGCCAACAGGCCCAGGTCGGAGGCCATGCGTTCGGTGGTGAAGGCTTCGATGAAGTCGCCTTCCTTCAGATCGTTGAAGCCCTGGACGCCGACGCCGCACTCCATGCCGTTGGTGACTTCGCGGACATCGTCCTTGAAGCGGCGGAGGGAGCTGATCTTGCCCTTGTAGACCTGTTCGGTCCCGCGCATGATGCGGATTTCTGCATCGCGGCGGAGGACACCGTCCAGAACACGGCAACCAGCGATGGTGCCGATCTTGGGGATGCGGATGACGTTGATGATCTCGGCGCGGCCGGCGTAGTTCTCCTTGAAGGTGGGATCGAGGAGGCCAAGCATGGCTTTGCGGATTTCATCCTGCAACTCGTAGATGATGGAGTGCAGGCGGATCTCAACGTTCTCTTGTTGCGCCAGCTCGGCGGACTTGCGTTCCGGGCGGACGTTGAAGCCGATGATGATGGCGTTGGAGGCCGAGGCCAGCAGGATGTCGCTTTCGGTGATGGCGCCGACACCGGAGTGAATGACCTTGATGCGCACCTTCTCGGTGGACATGCGGACCAGCGAATCGGCGATGACTTCGACGGAACCGGTAACGTCGCCCTTGATGATGAGCGGCAGATCTTTGACGCCGGCGGTGCGGATCTGTTCGGCCAGGCCTTCGAGGGAGACGCGGGAGCTCTTGGCGAGCTGGGATTCGCGTTCCTTCATGCGGCGGTAGTCGGAGATGCCCTTGGCCTTGTCGCGATCGGCTACGACCAGGAAGGTGTCGCCGGAATCGGGCATGCCCTCAAGGCCTAGCACTTCAATGGGTGTTGACGGGCCGGCTTCGGTGATGGCGCGGCCGCGGTCGTCAAACATGGCGCGAACCTTGCCGAAGGTGTTGCCGACGATGTAGCTCTCGTTGAGGCGGAGGGTGCCGTTCTGAACGAGGACGGTGGCCACCGCGCCGCGGCCGCGATCGAGCTTGGCCTCGAGCACCGTGCCCACGGCTTTGCGGCCGGGGGTGGACTTGAGGTTGGCTACGTCGGAGACGAGGCAGATCATTTCGAGCAGTTGGTCGAGGCCGATCCGCTTCTTGGCCGAGACAGGCACGTAGACGACGTCGCCGCCCCATTCTTCGGGGACCAGACCGCGGTCTGCGAGCTGTTTCATGACCTTGTCGGGATTGGCTTCAGGACGATCGATTTTGTTGATGGCCACGATCATGGGCACATTGGCTGCCTTGGCGTGGTCGATGGCTTCGAGGGTTTGAGGCATGGGGCCGTCGTCGGCGGCGACCACGATGACGACGAGGTCGGTGACCTTGGCGCCGCGAGCACGCATGCGGGTGAAGGCTTCGTGACCCGGGGTATCGAGGAAGACGATCTCGCGACCGGAGGCCGGGGAGCCTTCCTTGGTGAACTTCACCTTGTAGGCACCGATGTGCTGGGTAATGCCGCCGGCTTCGCCCGAGGCGACGTCGGTTTCGCGGATGGCATCGAGCAGCGAGGTCTTACCGTGATCGACGTGACCCATGACGGTGACGACGGGCGAGCGGGAGACTTCGAGCTCGTCGATGTTGTCGCTTTCCAGGATCTCTTCGATGGCCTGGTTGGCGATTTCATCTTCGTAGCTGATGACGGTGGCGCCGGCGCCGAAGCGGGCGGCCACGTCCTTGACCATTTCCGCGTCGAGGGACTGGTTCACGGTGACGAAGACGCCGCGCATGAGCAGGGTGCCGACGAGGTCCTTGGCGCGGATCTCGAGTTTTTCGGCGAGGTCCTTGACGCTGATGCCTTCGGTGACGGTGATCTGGCGGGTGATCGGGGGCGGTTCGTTGCCCATGTACGCACCGCCGAAACGAGGCGGGGGCGTAAAGCCCTTCATCGGGCCTTCTTTGGTCTTGGGGTACTGCTGCCGGCCACGGCCACGCGGCGGTCCGGAGGGGCGTGGCGCGCGCGGAGCTTCACCGGGAGGCGGAGCGGCACCGCCGGGAGCTCCGAAGCCGCCAGGACGAGGACCACCAAAGCCGCCACCGGGGCGAGCGCCGAAGCCGGGGCGGGCGCCTGGGCCGCCGGGGCCGGAAGGAGCAAAGCCGGGGCGGGTGGGGTGCTTGGGACGTGGGCCACCGGGGAACTGTCCGGGAGCGCCCTGGTTCTGGAAGGAGCCGGGAGCGCCCTGGGGCCGGGGTGTGAAGTTGCCGGGACCACCGGGACGGCTGGGACCGCCGGGGCGTTCGAAGATGGGGCGTCCGCGCTGGATGCCGGGGCCGCCGGCGGCGTTGGCTGCCGGAGCGGCGGAAGGCGGTGGCGGTGGGGGTGCCTTGTAGACGGGGCGAGGCCCGGTCTGAGGCATGACGACCTTGCGTACGGGGGGAGCGGGCGGCGCGGCCGGGGCAGCAACGACTTCCGGAGCGGCGGGTTCGATAGCCGGAGCGGAGGTGGCGGGCGCCGAGCCGTTGGAGCTGACGTGGGTAACTTCGGGCGCGGGCGGCAAGGGGACGGCAGGCGCGACGGTGGGTTCGGGCGGGGTTAGGGCGGTGGCCTGGGGCGCTGGAGCGGTGGTGACCGACTCAACGACCGGGGCAGCCGGGGCGGGCGACGGAGCTACCGGCGCGACTGCCGGCGCGGCGACTTCCTGGGGCGCGGCGACGACAACCTTGGCCGGAGGCGGCGCAACGACCGCGGCCGGCGGTGGTGGCGTGGCTACAGCGGCGCTGGAGCGTGAAACGGGCGGCCTGACGACGACAGTTCCGGCCGGCGGAGCGACAGACACAGCGGGGCGAACTACATGGGCTCCTGCGGGAGCTGCGCCGGGCCGGGCAATGACCGGGCCTGAAGGCGGCCGCGAAGCAATGGCTGGAGATGCCGGCGGCGGCTGCACGATGGGCGGTGCAGGGCGCGGCTGCGGAACGATGCGGCGAGGTTCGGGACGAGCCGCTGCGGGCGGAGCCATGACGACGCGGGGTGGCGGGGCAGACGGGGAAGCCTGCTGCGCGGGCGGACGAGCCACGACGGTCGAGCCAGCTGGCGACGCAACGACGGACGGAGGCGGCGTCGGCGGGCGATGGCCATACTTGGCGATACGTTCCGCTTCTTCTTTCTTGGCCAGGATGGCCTTCAGCACATCGCCGGGCTTGGAGATGTTGGAGAGGTCAATCTTGGGGCGATTTTCCTGCTCGGAACGTGAGCTTGAGCTCGACGAACCGGAGCGGGAACCGCGCTGGATATGCTGGCGAACGCGCTCAGCCTCACCAGCTTCAATGGAGCTCGAGTGAGTCTTGCCTTCGGCCAGGCCTAGGGATTGCAGCGCGTCCAGAATCTGCTTGCTCTTTACTTCCAGTTCGCGTGCCAGATCGTTAATTCGAACCTTACTCATCCGCCTCTTTTCGTTGTGTTGCTCTATCTCGGTTAACTGGTCATAGCAACCTCGCGGCAAATCGTGCTCATGCCTATTGCTATTATCCCCTGAATCGGTAAATTGATCACGCGGCGACGCATGTTATGCGCCGCCCTCGTCATCCCGCGTGCCTGCTTTGTGGTCATGGTCGGACTCGACCGATTCTTCTGATTGATTGGTTGTGCCGGTTTCGCCGGCAGATTCGATGCTTACGGAAGCGCCTTCGGCAGAGGCTACATCGCCGACGGGAACGACGTCGTCGGGATCGACGGGGTGCTCGCGTTCGGGATCGGCATCGTTTTCAGCTCCCATGGTTTCAGTGGCTTCGCTGTCGTCGGTGGGCTGGGCAGACATCGCGGCGGTGGCTTCTTCGACGGGTTCGTCGGGGGTGCCCGGCTCGTCAACTTCCACGGCTTTGGCCTCTTCGGTTTCGGACGGTGACAGCTCGGCAGCGGCGTTGGGGTTGACTTCGCCTTCTTCGTATTGACCGAAGTAGTGGCGAACGGCAACGCTGATGCGCTCCAAAGTTTTTTCGCCGATGCCGGGGATTTCTTCCAACTGCTCGGGGGTCATGTCGGCCAGGGCTTCGACGGTGGTGATGCCGGCGGCCACCAGCTTCTGGATGATGGATTCGCCCAGCTCGGAGACAGCCTCGATGGGCGTGGCAGGTCCGCTGCTGAAGCCGGTCATCTGCTGCTCAACTTCCTGGCGCTTCTCTTCTTCGCTCTTGATGTCGATCTTCCAGCCGAGGAGCTTCGCTGCCAAGCGGACGTTCTGGCCCTTCTTGCCAATGGCCAGAGAGAGCTGAGTGTCGTCGACGATGACTTCGAGCTGCTTGTCCTGGAGATCGACGATGGAGACGCGGCTGACCTTGGCGGGCTGCAGCGCTTTTTCGGCGAAGGTGGTGATTTCCTCGTTGTACTCGATGATGTCGATTTTTTCGCCACGCAGTTCGCGAATGATGGACTGGACGCGCATGCCCTTCATGCCAACGCAGGCGCCGACGGGGTCGACGTCCTTATCGCGGGACATGACGGCGATCTTGGTGCGTTCTCCGGCTTCGCGGGCGATGGCGCGGATGACCACGGTGTTGTCGTAAATCTCGGGGACCTCGGACTGGAACAGGTTCGAGACCAGCTCGGGGGCGGCGCGCGAGACGATCACCTGCGGTCCCTTGGCGGCGCGGTCGACCTTGAGCAGCACGACGCGGATGCGCTCGCCTACCGAGAATTGTTCAAGGCGGGACTGTTCGCGCTTGGGCATGCGGGCTTCGGCTTTGCCCAAGTCGATGATCATGTCCTGACCTTCGATGCGCTTGACGGTGGCGGAAAGGACTTCCTTTTCGCGATGGGCGTACTCGTTGAAGACGGTGTCGCGCTCGGCTTCGCGGACCTTCTGGAAGATGACCTGCTTGGCCAGCTGGGCGGCGATGCGGCCGAGCGGGCGGGTGTCTTTGTAGAGGCGGATCTCGCTGCCTGGCTCGAGTTCTGCGCCGGCGGCAATGGTCTGGGCTTCTTCGAGGGTGATCTGGTTGACGGGATCTTCAATCTCGTCTTCGTCACCCATGACGGTTTTGTAGGAGTAGACGGTGATTTCGCCGGTCTCCTTGTTGAGCTCGCCGCGCATGTTTTCCTGGGTCTTGTAGTACTTGCGGGTCGCGAGGGCAATGGCTTCCTCGACGGCGGACACAACGATGCCGGGGTCAATGCTCTTTTCGCGGCTCAGGGCCTCAATGCTTTGGTACAACGCGCTGGACATAGCTTGGTTTTTCCTGCCTTTTCACTACTGAACTTGTTGCAATTGCTGGCTCGCTTTGAGCGGGGCCGAATCCGACGAAGTGGCGTCAGGGACGGGCCGGGAAAACTGAGCTGATTCGCGGTTAAAACTCGGGAACCAGTTGTGCCCTTTCGATGTTGCCGAGGGCGATGTCGACGGTGCTGACGCCGGTCTTTCTGGACTTGCTGTTCTGTTTCGTCGCGGTCAGGTCCAGGGTCAAAGACTCGGCGGTGGCGCTGGAGCTGGTGCCAGTCAGGCGCCCTTGCCAGTGGCGGTTGTTGTTGATGGGCTCGACAGTCTGAATCTTGACCAGGGAGCCTTTGAAGCGTTCAAAATCGCTGGGGTGGGTCAGCTTCCGGTCGAGGCCGGGGGAGCTGGCTTCCAGCACATATTCGCCGTCGGGAACGAGATCTTCCACGTCCAGCAGGGTTCCGAAGTCGCGGCTGAATTCAGCGCAATCTTCGTGGGTGAGCCAGGAGAGCTGCTGCATATCCAGCTCGCCTTTGGCGAATCGTTCGGGAACGGCGGCGGTCAACTCCGCGGCGGCTTCCGGATCGGTTGCGGCGGCGGCGAGTTGGGCGGCGGCCTTGTCTGCCTGGGTCTTGCGGCCTGCGGCGTTCTTCTCCAGATAGACGCAGAGAGTGCGGCTTTTCGCTGACCCGGTGAACTCGACGTCCACCACTTCCAATCCCAGCGACGACGCGACGCGATCGGCGGCTTTCCGAATTTCGTCCAACTTCACTGCCATTGTCAACTTCCGACCGGGTTTCGTGCGTGCCGCGGCCTGGTGCTTCCTTCCCTACGTACGGTTACGGGCGTTCAACAATCGGATGCCCCTGGATCGGATGCAGTTGCCGGCGAGGTGGTGGAGAACGATTCGCGCCGGGTGAAGCGTAGGGCGGCGAGAAGTTTGCTCCAAAGAAAAAGTGGGCTGTGAGCCCACTCATCTCTCCGCCAGCCGGCAGAATCACGGCAAACCTGGCGGACAAATTCGTCTGCTCCTATAGAATACGGCCAAACCGCGGGAAATTCAATGGCGGCCCCATGTTTGGGAGCAGTGGGAAGCGGAGACGATGAGTATAAGCAAGAAAACGCAAGGGGATGTGGACGCGCGTACCGCGGCGGTTTTGCAAGCGGCTCAATATGCTGCGCAATATCTGAATGGTATTGGGGCGCGTTCGGTGGCTCCGTCTCCACTCGCGGCGGCCGGGATGGAGCCGTTACGCGGCCCGTTGCCGGAAGAATCCACCCCTCCCGAGATTGTGCTCGAGCAGCTATATGCATCGGGCTCTCCCATGACGATTGCCAACAGCGGTGGCCGCTACTTTGGATTCGTCAATGGGGGCACGGTCCCGGCGGCAATGGGGGCGGGGGTCCTGGTGAATGCCTGGGATCAGAACGCGGGGCTGCAAATCTTGTCGCCGGTTTCTGCCCAGTTGGAAGAGACCGCGCTGGAGTGGGTACGGGAGCTGCTGGGCCTGCCGGCCGGGACGGGCGGAGCGGTGGTCACGGGCGCGACGATGGCCAATTTTTGCGGACTCGCCGCAGCCAGACATGCCCTGCTGGAACGTGCCGGCTGGAATGTGGAGGAGGATGGACTGTTTGGAGCTCCTGAGTTGCACGTGCTGGTGGGAGACGAGGTGCACACTTCGTTGACCAAGGCGCTCAGCTTGCTTGGGCTGGGCAAGAGCCGGGTCACGCGAATCCCGGTGGACGGGCAGGGGAGGATGCGCGCCGATGCACTGCCTCCCATGAACGAACGGACCATTCTCTGCCTGCAGGCGGGGAATGTGAACACAGGAGCGTTTGACCCGGCGGATGCGATTTGCCCCAGAGCACTATCGGCGGGTGCGTGGATTCATGTCGATGGCGCATTCGGGCTTTGGGCTGCGACCTCCTCCCAATATCGGCACTTGGTGGAGGGCTATGACCTGGCCGACTCGTGGGCGACAGATGCGCACAAGTGGCCGAACGTCGGTTATGACTGCGGAGTGGCCATGGTTCGCGATCCGGGGCATCTGAAGGCAGCAATGTCGATGACCGCCGCGTACCTGGCCTTTGGGGAAAAGAGAGAGCCGTCTCATCACAATCCGGAGATGTCCCGGCGCGCCCGTGGGGTTGAGTTGTGGGCAGCTTTGCGATCGCTGGGGCGGGAAGGAATGGCATCGATTGTGGAGCGAACCTGCGCCCATGCGCGCCGGTTTGCCGAAGGGCTGCGCGCGGCGGGATATGCAGTCTTGAACGAGGTGGTCATCAACCAGGTGCTGGTGTCGTTCGGTTCGGCGGAGAAGACGCTTGAGGTGGTGCGGCGGGTTCAGGAAGACGGGACCTGCTGGTGCGGCTCGACGGTGTGGCAGGGGCAGACGGCGATGCGCATCAGCGTTTCGTCGTGGATCACCAGCGATGCGGACGTGGAATTGAGCCTGGCTGCCATGCTGCGGGTGGCCGATGCGGTTGAGAAATCTTAAGAGTGCAATTTGCACGGCGCATGTATTCTTCTGCTCTGGAGCGTCCCATGACATTTTTCTCCCGAGCCTCGGGGATTTCCGCTTTGTTCTTCCTGTCCTCTGGCCTGCTGGCGAGCGGACCGGTTGGTTCTGCCGACCAAACCGACGAAGCGGCGGGCAAGCAGTGGTGGGCGCATGTGCAGGCACTGGCCGACGACTCGATGAAGGGTCGGTTGACGGGGAGTGCCGAGTACTTGAAGGCGGCGGCGTATGTCGTCGAGCAGTTCAAAGCCGATGGGCTGGAGCCGGCCGGGGTGGATGGCGGTTGGTATCAGCCGGTGAAATTTGATGTGCAGCGGGTGCTTGCAGGGCAGTCTTCGGTGAGCCTGGTCGCCGATGGGAAGACGGAGCCGCTGGTGCTGGGCGAGGATGCCATTCTGGGGACGCGGCTGCCGCAGCCGAAGTCGATCGAGGCGCCGCTGGTGTTCATCGGCTATGGGCTGCATCTGCCGGAGGCCAAGTATGACGACTTCGATTCGGCGGAGGTGCCCAAGGCTTCGCTGAAAGGGAAGGTTGTGGTGTACGTGAATGGCGGGCCGGCGGAGCTGCCGGGGCCGCTGAAGTCGTTTGCGCGGACGGCGCCGTTTTTGAAGGCGCTGCGGGATGCGGGAGCGGTGGGGGCGATTGCGATTCCCACGCCAAAGTCGATGGATTTTGGGTGGCAGCGGGTGGCGAGCAGCGCTTCGCAGCCGGGGATGCGGCTGGCGGAGACTCCGGATAGCGCGGAAGTGGCCAAGCGGCATCCGGCGCTCGAAGACGATCATGGCCAGTTATTTACCGCGACGTTCAACCCAGCGCAGGCGGAGAAGCTGTTTGCCGGGACGGGACACACGTTTGCGGAGTTGCTGGCATTGGCGGATGCGCAGAAGGCGCTGCCGCGGTTTGGGCTGGGCAAGCAAGTGAAGGCGACCGTAGCGACCGAGGTGACGCGCGTGGAATCGCCGAATATCGCGGCGAAGCTGGTGGGATCCGATGCGAAGCTGAAGGCGGAGTACGTGCTGGTTTCGGCGCACCTGGATCATTTGGGGGTGGGCGAGCCGATTCACGGGAAGACGATTTATGCCGGGGCGATGGACGATGCTTCGGGGGTGGCGACGGTGCTGGAAGTGGCGAAGAAGTTCTCCGAGACCAAGACCAGGCCGAAGCGGTCGATGCTCTTTCTGGTGTTTACGGCGGAGGAGAAGGGCCTGCTGGGGTCGCGGTATTTTGCTGGGCATCCCACGGTGCCGGAGAAGGATATTGTCGCGGACCTGAATCTGGACATGTTCATGCCCATCTTTCCCTTGAAAAAGCTGCATGTGCAGGGGCTGGAGCAGTCGACGCTGGCGGATGCAGCCAAAGCTGTTGGAGCCGAACACCACATCGAAATTGCAGTTGATCCGGAGCCGGATCGAAACTCGTTCATTCGAACCGACCAGTACAGCTTTGTGCAGGCCGGGGTGCCGGCGCTGGCGTTCAAATTTGGCTGGACGGCGGGGTCTCCGGAGTACAAGGCGTGGCGAGCGTGGCTGGCGCAGCGGTACCACTCGACCGAGGATGACCTGACACAGCCGGTGGATTTGGCCGCGGCGGCGCAGTTCAACAGCTTTCTGGCGGACCTGGCGCGGAGAGTGGCGAATGACCCGGCCCAGCCACATTATTTGGAGACCAGTTTCTTCAAGAGATTTGAGAATGGCCGGTAGGAGCAGGCTGCGAGGTTTTGAAGGTGGGACATCCGGCATTCTGAGGATTCTGCATGGTTGAGGCGTCAGGCAAGCTGCTGCACATGAAGCCGAGAGAGGCCGGCAAGAATTCTGTGAACCGGGCCAGGGAGAGACTGGCGTGGTGGGTATTTGCGATCACGCTGATCGTTTATACGGCGCTGCTCTGGCGCTCTGTGCATACGGTGCCGGCGATCTTTGATGAGGGGATGCATCTCTCGGCTGGTTACCGCTACTGGCAGTGCGGAGATTTCGGCATCAATCCGGAGCATCCGCCGCTGGCAAAGCTGGTGACCACGCTACCCATTCGTGAATGGCAGCTGGGGAATTTCAACCAAGCGTGCGGGGCGAAGCTCACCAGCAATGCGGAGTTGCTGGGAGACAGCTATCGGCTGGTAAACAGCGCTCATGGCAACGAGGTGTTGTGGAAGACGCGGACGTTTGCCATGCTTTTTCCGCTGTGCCTGCTGGTGACGGTGTTCTTTGCGACGAAGATGTGGTTTGGCCCTCTGGCGGCGAGCTTTGCGGTAGTGCTGACGGCGTTCGAGCCAAATTTTCTGGGGCACGGGTCGTTGATCACGACGGATATGGCGCTGGCAGCGTTTTCGTTGTTGACGGTGGCGATGAGCTGGCGCTTTTTGCGGCGGCCTTCGGTGGGGAGAGCGCTGCTGCTGGGTGTGGCCATGGGGCTGGCGCTGGCCAGCAAGCATTCGGCGGTGCTGCTGGTGGCGGTGGTCACGATCCAGTTCGGCTGGGAGGTGCTGCGCCAAATCTGGAAGGCCGTTGAGGGATGGCGGGGCTTTGCGCTGCGACTTTTGGGCGGCTGGGCGCTGGCGGGGGTGGTTGCGCTGGCCATGCTGTGGGGAAGCTACGGGTTTCGCTATCGGGCGCTGGCGGATCCGCACGCCGCAGGATTTGACCTGGCCGGCGATCTGAAGACTGCGGGGATGGCCAAGTCGCTGACCGGGCGGGCGGTGGTGGCATTGGCGCAAGCCCACGCTTTGCCGGAGTCGTACCTGGCGGGGCTGCTGTATGTGCAGACGCACGCTACGCGGGAGACGTATTTTCTGGGGCGCCAGCTGGAGAAAGGCGTCTGGTACTACTTCCCGGTGACGCTGGATATCAAGCTGACGCTGCCGACGCTGCTGCTGATCCTGGTCACGGTTCTTTCGCCGGGGGTGTGGCACAAGTGGAGGCGAAAGCTGGTCTTTCTGGGTATTCCGCTGGTGGTGTTTCTGGGGGCGGCGATGGCCAGCAGCATCAACATCGGGGTGCGGCACGTTTTGATGGTGATTCCCTTGCTGGTGATTGCGGCGTCGGCGGGGATGGCGTACTGGGCGCGACGATCGAGGTTGCTGGCGTGGGCCTGCGGCGTAATGCTGCTGGCGCATGCGGTTTCATGCCTGCATGCGTTTCCAAACGAGATTGCCTATGCGAATGAGGCATGGGGCGGACCCGACAAGCTGTATCACTACCTGGGGGATTCGAACGTGGACTGGGGGCAGTCGCTGTACGAGGTAGGCGCGTATGTGAAGGCGCATCCGGACGGGGATTGCTGGATTGCGTGGTTTGGCATGCGCAAGCCGGAGTCGGAGGGGATTCGCTGTAAGTCGCTGGCGGGGCCGCTATTCTTGGAGGCGACCGACTCAACGCTGCCACCGCTGCTGCCGGAGAAGTTTGACGGCGCGGTACTGGTGAGTGTGGCCATGCTGGATTACGACATTTAC
>Ga0073928_10007522_pt1 | contig 14063 bp, 12 predicted proteins | sample PaiPotPPA55metaG_FD_76969 | JGI IMG/M metagenome (GOLD analysis project Ga0073928, IMG submission 76969) | Iron sulfur acid spring bacterial and archeal communities from Banff, Canada, to study Microbial Dark Matter (Phase II) - Paint Pots PPA... ... | reverse complement strand
GTCGCCAGTTGATACCATGAGCGACCCACCGAGGCCACTCTCGCCTCTCCATCGCATAGAGCAAACACTATATGCCTCCACTGACAGTGAGCGGGTACTTGCGCCGGGAAAGACTCAAGCGAAGCCAGCACACAGACAGTGTGCGATTCAGCCGATCGACGCTCTACGGCCCTAACCTAGTAATCGGCCTTCAAATCCGACAGGCAGACTAGAAAGGACCGGCGTGCTGGAATGCCGTCGAGATCCAGCACCACCGACAGGCGAAAACAGACTTGCAGGCGTCTTCGCGAGCAGGCGGGCGACAATCGCCGCTCCGCAGCGTTACTTCGAAGCCGCGACAATAACTTCGCAGCTCGATTGAACTCAATAGTTAGATTCTCTGTATGCCCGTATTTGCTCGTGACACTGAACGGTTCGAGACAGGTAATCGACTCCCTGTTCTGCCGCTCCGCGATGTCGTGGTGTTCCCGTATGTCGTCATACCACTGCTCGTCGGACGGGCCGCCTCTCTCGCCGCCGTAGAGGCCGCGGCCCAAGGCGACAAGTTCCTTCTACTGGTCGCCCAGAAGAACGGCGAAGTACAGGACCCCACTTCGCATGACTTGTTTCGCGTCGGCGTGGTGGGCCGCGTGCTACAGCTCGCCCGGCTGCCGAACGGAACTGCGAAGGTGCTCGTGGAGGGCGTCGCTCGCGCCCGAGTGACTCGCTACACGCCGTCGGCGACCGTGCTGCGCGCTAATGTGGCGCCCCACCCGTTCGCCCCGTCCGACGGCACTACCGATACCTCCACGGCCGCCGCGGTCGTTCGTCAAGTCGTCGCGCGGTTCGAAGAGTACGTCTCGCTGCACCGTCGAATTCCCGACGAGGTCGTGGGCCTCGTCCAGGCTATCGATTCCGAGGAACGCCGCGCAATCGCGATCGCCGCGCACCTCACGGTCAAACACGACGTCCGGCAGCGGATGCTGGAGACGCCGTCGCTTCCGGCCCTCTGGGCCGCCGTCGCGCACGTGGTCGGAACCGAGGTCGAGCTCCTCCGCCTCGAGAAGAAGATCGATGAAGATGTCCGCGGCTCGATGTTCCAGAACCAGCGAGAGTTCTACCTGCAAGAGCAGCTGCGGGTCATCAACCGAGAGCTTGGCCAGGATGAGGGCGACGATCTGGCTGAGCTGGAAGCCGAGATCGCCAAGCGCGGCTTGCCGGAGGACGCGCGGACCCGCGCGCAGCGCGAGTTGCGGAAGCTGCGGCGTACTGCGCCCATGTCCCCCGAAACGACCGTCGGCCGCAACTATCTCGACTGGATTCTCTCGGTGCCATGGTCGGAACGCACGGACGACGTGCTGGATGTCGAGCATGCTCGCCGGGTCCTCGACGAGGATCATTACGGGCTGGAGGAAGTGAAGGATCGAATTCTCGATTTCATCGCCGTGCTCGGCCTTGTGGGACGGCTCGATGGCCCGATCCTCTGCTTCGTCGGCCCGCCGGGCGTCGGCAAGACGTCGCTTGGCAGGTCAATCGCGCGTGCGCTAGGCCGGCGCTTCGTTCGCATGGCGCTCGGCGGCGTGCGTGATGAAGCCGAGATCCGGGGACACCGGCGTACGTACATCGGGGCAATGCCTGGGCGGATCATCCAGGCCATGAAGCGCGCCGAAGTCGTCAACCCCGTGATTCTGCTCGACGAGATCGACAAGCTTGGGCAGGACTACCGCGGCGACCCCGCGGCCGCGCTGTTGGAAGTGCTCGACCCGGAGCAGAACAGCACGTTCAATGACCATTACCTCGAGCTGGACTACGATCTCTCGCAGGTGCTGTTCATCACGACCGCCAACTCGCTAAACACGGTGCCCGACGCCCTGCGTGATCGCGCGGAGGTGCTGCGCCTTACGGGATATCTGGATCACGAAAAACTGGCCATCGCCAGGCAGTTCCTCGTCCCGCGCCAGCTCCGACAGAATGGGTTGGATCCCGCCGAGATCGGCTGGGAGCCTGACGCTCTTCCGGCGATCCTGCGGGGCTACACGCGCGAGGCCGGCGTGCGCGAGTTGGAGCGTCGTATCGCGCGCGTCGCTCGCAAGCTGGCGCGGGAGCGAGCGGAGATGCCAGTCACAGACACCCCGAGGCCAGCACAAGTGGTCAAGGCCGACCGACTCAAAGCCCTGCTAGGAACTGCTCCGTATGACCCAGACGATGTTCCACTGCAGGACGCCGTCGGCGTCGCGCGAGGCCTCGCCTACACCGCGGTCGGCGGCGAAACCTTGGAGATCGAAGTCAGCGTCGTCAGGGGTCGCGGCAAAGTGCAGCTCACCGGCACGCTTGGAGACGTGATGAAGGAATCGGCGACGGCCGCACTGAGCTACGCTCGCCGCCGTGCCAAGGAGCTCGGCATCGACCGCGATTTCTATCGCAGTCGTGACGTGCATGTGCACATTCCGGCGGGCGCCACGCCAAAGGACGGTCCCAGCGCCGGGATCGCCATCGCGACCGCCATCGTGAGCGCCTTGACCGACACGCCTGTGCGCGGCGATGTCGCAATGACCGGTGAGGTAACACTCCGTGGCCGCGTTCTGGCCATCGGCGGGCTCAAAGAGAAATCCGTCGCGGCGCGCCGCAATGAGATCCGCCACGTCATCATCCCCGCCGCGAACGCGCGAGAGCTGGACGAAGTCCCGTCCGAGGTGCGCGAGATGGTCTCGTTCCATCCGGTTAAGACAATGGACGAGGTTCTCGCGATCGCCCTGCGACCCGTGATTCACGACCATGCCTCACGCCTCGACTCGCCCGCCCCGGCGCCGTCGCCAAGCCCAGTCGCGCACTGAGCGCGGAGCGGCAAAGTCTCCGCCAGCCGACCCCCTACCGGTTAGATCGGTGGAATTCATCGGGGGCATGGCGGAAGCTGGAGGCTGGCGGCCGGAGTCGTCCCTGCCAGAAGTGGCCTTCGTGGGACGATCCAACGTCGGCAAGTCGGCGCTGATCAATCGCCTGTTGCGTCGGTCCTCCGCCGCGAGGGTAAGCCGTACGCCAGGCCGAACGCGAGCGATAAACTTCTTTCGCGTGAACGACGATTTTGTGCTCGCGGATCTTCCCGGCTACGGCTACGCGCGGGTGGGCAAGGAGCTTCACGCCGCCTGGCGACCGCTGGTCGAGACGTACCTCGCGCGCACCCCGCAGCTCCGTGGCGTTGTCGTCCTGCTCGACGTGCGACGCGAGCCAACCGCCGACGACTACGCCCTGTTCGATTTGCTGGCCGCCACTCAGCTGCCCACACTGGTTGCCGTCACCAAGCTCGACAAGCTCTCACCCGCCACCGGCGCCGCCCGCGTTGCTCAGGCCAGGACCGACTTCGGCCTAGGCGAGGATCAGGTGATCGCGACCAGCGCCAGGACGGGGCTGGGACGAGACGAGTTGGCCGCCGCGGTTGCGAGTCTCACTAACTCGGCAAAAAAGTAGAAGCACTCACCGACCAGCCCCGTTTAGACTTATTCGTATGGTTCATCGCCCACTTCGGCAGCTCCCCAGTCGCGGCGCCGTCGCGGCCGCCGACGCGTTTCTCGACACGCTCGGCCATGCTCTCTCGACTCCGACGTCAGATGTCCCCAACGCTCGCGCCGAGTTATGTCGCGAAACCCTCGCCGACCTGTGCTATCCGGGATACGCCGCAAACTGGGAGACTGCGGTAGCGGACAAGTCCCTTCCGGCTGGCCTGCGACTGGCGTTGGCGTCGCTCGACCCGCGTAATATCACACTCGAGCCGGAGTACTACGCAGAGTGCGACGACGCGCGATTCCAGGCCGTCAAGCCGCTGTTGTGGCTTTGGTACTCCTTCGACCGGACGCCGCTAGGCGGGCAGAACGTGGACCTCGGCGTGAGGCTCCGGCGCCTGCTGGCGCCGTACATCTTCAAGCGCTGCGGCGAGAATTTCAAGGCGTTTCAGCACGTCGAGTTTTCCTTCGGGTACAACATGGAGGTCGGCGACAATGTCGTCGTTCATCGCCACGTCCTGCTCGACGATCGCGGGGGCCTCATACTGGGCAACAACGTCTCCATCAGTGACTATGTCAACGTCTACAGCCACACGCATAGCATCGTAGACCAGAAAGACGTTACCGATGCGACTACAGTGATACGCGACGACGTGCGCATTACCTACCACGCGACGATTCTGGCGGGCGTCGAAGTGGGGTGCAACGCGATGGTCGGTGCCATGGCGCTCGCGACCAAGGACGTGAGGCCATATCACGTGAACGTCGGCATACCGGCGAAGAGCGTGCGCATCAAGCCGACCGCCCCATCCGACCTCACCAACATCTGTCTCCCGACAGCGCGCTCACGCGCGTGAAATGCGAGTAGTTCTCGCCTCACAGTCGCCGCGGCGGCGAGATCTGCTCAATCTGATCGGCATTCGACATTCCGTCCGACCGGCGGACATAGACGAGTCGCCGCTGCTGGGCGAGGATCCCGTCTCCTGCGTCGAGCGCTTGGCCCGGACCAAGGCAGAGAGGGTCGCGGCGGATGAGCCCAACGCGCTCGTCATTGGAGCGGATACGGTCGTCGTGGCCGACAACCGAATCCTGACGAAACCACGGGACCGCGACGACGCGCACCACATGCTGTTGGCGCTGCAGGGGCGCATACACAAGGTGCTTACCGCCGTATGCGTGACCCACGGCGCCGACGTGGCTTCCGGAGTCGAAGCCGTGAACGTGCGATTCCGAAGCATGAGTGAAGCGGAGATCGACCGCTACATCGCCACCGGCGAGCCCATGGACAAGGCCGGCGCGTACGGAATTCAGGGGTATGGTGCGACGATCGTCGAGAGCATCGAGGGCGATTTTTTTGCCGTCATGGGACTGCCGCTCGTGCTGCTTACACGACTCATGCGGCAGCTGGGGGTGGTGTACGATTTTGGGCATATCTCGTCTGCCACACCTCAATCCTTTCCATGACATCGCTCACCGTTATGCGCGACATCCGGCCGGGACGCACTTCCATCGACGCGGGATAGTCCTCGCCCGGCTCGCCGTACGCGTCAACCATCAGATCCTGAAAGCGGCGATAAGGTCCCGTGCGCTTTGGGTTGGTGTAACCCATGAGGCTCACGACCGGCCGATTGAGGGCAACGGCCATGTGCAGCGGGCCGGTATCGGGCGATAGCACGACGGCGGCGCCGTCGATGATGCCAACCAGGGCGCGCAGGCCGCTGCCAAGCGCGCTGCGAGTGTGCGGGGCACGCAGCCGGATGCGCTGTTCCGCCGCGCGCTCGCGCGCCGTGGTCCCGCCTACCAGCACAGGCTGCAGGTCGTAGTCCGAGTGCAGCAGCTCGGCGACCTCGGCCCAGCGCTCCGGCACCCAATCCTTGTGCGGATTGCTCGTGGCGACGACAATCGCCGCGACCGGGCGCTCGATCGCCGCGTAGAACGACCGTTGCGCGTCCCGCTCTTCGGTCCACGGCCCAAGGTTCCATACGACCGGCTCTGGCGGCACGCCCAGGGCGGCGAGGAACTCGAGATACTGGTCCTGCACGTGCTGGACGGCGTGCGGAGGGATCCTGCGGTTCGTGAATAGCCAGTTGAGGTCACGCGCTCGGGCGCGATCGAACCCGATCTTAACGGGCGCGCGCGCGAACGAGGTCACGATTCCCGCTTTCAGATAGACCTGCAGGTCGAGTACGCTGTCCACCGGCGTTCTGGCCAGCCGGCGGCGAATATCCAGAAATGCTCGCACGCCCAGCGCACGGTCGAAGATGATGAGCTCGTCGACCGCGGGGTGCCCTCGAACCAGCGACGCCGGCCCGGGCTGAACGACCCACGTGATGTGCGTGCCCGGGTTGTGGCGCTTGAGCGCGCTGATGACGGGAAGCACGTGGACCGTATCGCCCACGGCGCTCATCATCACAATCATCACTCGGTCGAGAGCGACGCGATCCATCACCGGAGTCCCCATTTACGCGCCGACCGATCGAGACGCCGGATGTTCGCGCGCGCCACGGCCGGATCGCCCGGGCGACGCCACACGACGCGGTCAACGTCGAGCACGAACGCTTCTAGGCCACCGTCCCCGGCCGGCGTGAGGAGGACGTTCTTCACGGTGAGGTCCGCGTGATACGCGCCTACTCGCGCCAGATCGTGAATGAGCGCCGTGGCCGCGACCCATGCCTCGCTACCCCTGGCCCCAGTCAGCAGCGTGGCCAAGTCCACGGCGTCGGCCACTTCCCGTGTGACGACGTCGGCGCGACGCAGCAGCGGCGCCGCGGGATAAGTCGCGTACGCAAGGACCTCCGGCGTGCGAACGCCCGCGGAGCGCAGTTGCAGCGCAACGGACAGCTCGTAGGGCGCTCGGGTGGGGGCGAGAAACAGGTCTCCCGTCAGCCGAGCCAGCGCGCCGCCGTGCCGTACATGGCGCACGACCGCACGCGCGTCGCCCAGCGGGACCGAATACGCGGGCCCACGCCCGGCGAATTCCCGGCGGTCGGCGTGCCGGGCGGCGTACTCGTACAGGGTGCCGCTGCTCAGGATGCCACGAGTGGCATCGGCCAAATCCGATAATACCGTCGCCGTGCCGAACCGGCCGGTCACGCATACGTACCGGCCGCCCGAGTCTTGCACTACCGGACGATACGGTAGATAGGCACTGCGTTGGCTTTGCCCCTCAGCTCCAGTGGCGGGTGCTCCTCGAGCGTGGGCTGCACTCGGAGGGCTCGGCGCACAGATTCGGTAAGAAGTATCTCACCCGCGTCGGCCGCGGCGCACAATCGGCTCGCTGTATTAACCGTGTCGCCGATGACCGTGAATTCGAGGCGGCGATCGGATCCGATGTTCCCGGCGAAAGCCTCGCCGAAATTGAGCCCGATCCCGATCTCGATTTCCGGCCGCCCTGTTGTCCGCCACTTCGTGTTCAGGCCATCGAGCGCTTGCATCATCTCGACGGCCGCGCGAACTGCGCGGCCGGCGTCGTCAGGCGAGCCGATCGGCGCCCCCCACTGAGCCATGACCGCGTCGCCAATGAACTTGTCCAGCGTGCCGTCGTTGCGGAACACGCATTCCACCATCTCGGTGAAGTATTCCGAGAGCAGGCTCGCCATGGCATCCGGCTTCATGGATTCCGACAGCTCGGTAAATCCCCGGATGTCGCTGAACAGCACGGCAACGGGCCGCTTGTCGCCGCCCAGGCGCACGGCACCGGGCGAGCCGGCGATTCGCGCCGCGAGCTTGGGAGCGAAGTACCGCTCGAAATTGCTGCGCACGACTAGCTCGTGTCGTATGTGCTCAGAGAACTGGCCGTTTTCTATCGCAACGGCCGCGATCCCCGCGAAGGCGGCGAGAAAGTCCAGGTCGTCCTCGTCAACCCGGTGCGTCGAGGTCACGTTGTCCACGTAGAGCACACCGAGCACGCGGCCCTCGCTCGCGATGAGCGGTGCGCACATTGTAGACCGTACCCGCTGCATGAAGATCGAGTCGCTGCCAAATCGCACGTCTTCGGGCGCATTGTCGGACAGGATTGCCACCTTGTCCTGCACTGCGGTTCGCACGATCGATTGCGGCACGCTCCGCTGCTCGGCTCGCCCATGCCGGTCGCGGGCAACCTTGGGGAGGTGCTCGCCCTGCTCATCGGCGAGAAGCACCGATACGTAGTCCACGTCGAAGATCTGTAGGCAGAAGCCCGCGATCTTGTCGAGCAGCGCGTCCACGTCGACGGCGCGCGTGAGTCCCTTCGATACCTCGAGTAGCAGCGCAAGCTTCTGCTCGCTCTTGTCGCGGGGAGCGGCGATTTCCAGTGCGTCCGCATTCTTCGCCGGAACTGACATCTGACGCAGGATTGCGGCCCCGCCGGCGGTGGGAGTCGTCGATACAGGGCCCGCCTTGTCAGGCATCGATTGCGCGCCGCGGGATGGCTCGTGGACGGCCGTCGGCGTCAGCTCCGCCAGGCGGAACTGCACTTTACCGAACGCGACGACGTCGCCCAAGCACAAGCGCGCCGTCTCGACGCGCGCACCGTTCACGAAGGTGCCATTGCTGGAGCCCAAATCCCGCACCTGAACTCCGTCGCCCGACGGGTCGCATGTGACCTCGGCGTGCCGCCGCGAGATGGTGGGATCGAAGACCGGCACATCGCTCGTGAGCGCACGTCCGATTACGAGAGTGGCGCCGTCTCGGACCTCGAACGACTGGCTGCTCTCACCCCCGGCGCCGGCCGTGTCTCCGCTCACGAGCTTGTACGACATCGCGACTACCGCGGTCCGCCGGCCGGCGCTCCGCGGACTTGGCCGATCGCGGTGAGCATCGCGCGCGCCTTGTTTTCCGTCTCTTCCCATTCCCGCTCTGGCACAGAGTCGGCCACGATACCCGCGCCCGCTTGCACCGAGGCCACGCCATTGGCGATCACGCAGGTACGAATTGTGATCGCGAGATCCATTCGCTGATCGCCGGCAGCTATGTAGCCGACCGCGCCCGCGTATGGCCCGCGCCGCTCCGGTTCCAGCTCGTCAATGATTTCCATCGCGCGCACCTTGGGCGCCCCGGTCATGGTGCCCGCCGGAAAGGTCGCACGAAACACGTCGAGCGCCGATTGTCCGGCTGACACGGTCCCCTCTACCTGACTGACGATGTGCAGCACGTGCGAGTATCGCTCGACGGCCATGAGCTCTGTAACCGCCACCGTTCCAAAGTCTGCCACACGCCCCACGTCGTTGCGGCCCAAGTCCACCAGCATTACGTGCTCTGCGCGCTCCTTCTCGTCGGCCAGGAGCTCTCTGCGTAGAGCTTCATCCTGAGCGGGAGTCTGTCCTCGCGGTCGAGTGCCGGCGATCGGGCGCACCGTCACGCGGCCATCGGCCACGCGCACGAGCAGCTCGGGCGAGCTTCCGACGAGCTCGACGCCGTCGAGCACGAGATGGTACATGTAGGGGGACGGGTTGATCGCCCGTATCGCACGATACAGCGCATCGGATGAAAAATCATGCGGCACGATGATGCGACGAGCGAGCAGCGCTTGGAAGCAGTCCCCGGCGAGGATGTATTCACGAATGCGCTCGACGTCGCCGAGGAACTTGTCGCGTCCGTATGTAGAGTGTCCAGTTGCCGGCGGCGCGGAGGCGCACAGCTCTAGCGGTGGGAGTATGACCGGCGCGCGGAGGCAGGCAATAGTGTCCTCGATCTCGCGCACCGCATCATCGTACAGCTTTCGCAGCTCTGCCTCGCCGGATCCAGCTGGAACCACGACGCCCACCACGACACGCGCGTGCGCCCGCAGATTGTCCACGATCACAACGGCCTTCGTGAATACGAATAGCGCGTCTGGCACGTCGAGCCCGCGCGGCGGGGCGTGCGGGAGGTGCTCGATGTAGCGCACGACGTCGTAGCCGAAGTATCCGACCGCACCCGCCCAGAACGCGCCAAGCTCCGGCGCCGCGACTGGCATGGCTCGCGCCACTTTCGCGCGCAGGTCGACGAACGGATCGGCCACCTTTCTTGCGCCGTGCCACCCACGCTCCGAGGTCCACTCATCCACCGTTCCATCGCGTAGCCGCCACGCAGCCCGCGGCGCGGTCCCCATGAACGTGTAGCGCGCCCAGGTTTCCCCGCCCGCCGGCGCCGATTCCAACAAGAAGGCAAACGGGCCACCCGCGCGGCGTAGCTTGGCGAACGCCGACACGGGCGTCTCGGTGTCGAGCAGGCACTCACGCCAGACTGGAACAAGGGCGTCGCCGCTCCTTGCCGAGTCGGCCAGGTCGCGAAAGTGATCGAAGCTCACGGCATATATTTGCGGCTCATGCGACCGCGCCGGCACGAGCGGCACCGTCAGGAGTCCGCGGCAGTCGCGTTCGCAATGGCGTCACTCGTCGTATTTGGCGGCTCGCGGGCTCGGGCGCAAGCATGGAACGACTCGACGGCCGACGCGCTCGTGACCCGAGCGATCGCATACCGTGCCCGTCAGCTTGGGGACTCCGGTCTCACTGATTATCACGCGACTGCGCGTGGATACCTGACGTTCCTGGCTCAAGTAGGGCCGGGATATCCCGATGCGCCGCGAATCTTGAAGTCTGACCAGCTGGCAGTCGAGGTTTACTGGCACGCGCCAAACTTGAGTAAGGAAATCGTGGTCGGGCATCGCGACACGCTTCTCTTCCCGGCCAACATAGAGTACTACACCGATCGATACGGAATCATCCAGAGCAACTTTCCCGACTCGATCCGTATGGGCGACGGGAACGACGTGCGCGGAGTGCCGCATCCGTTGAGCCCTGATGGTCGAGACCTTTACGACTTCGAGATCGTCGACTCGCTCCGTCTGCGCACGCCAGATCGCTCAATCGACGTTTACGTGGCCCATGTGCGCCCGCGCGATGAAAGCGCGCCGAGGGTCGTTGGGAGCATCTATCTGGAGCGGACCACCGGCGCGCTCGTCCGCTTGGCATTTACGTTCACGCGCTCGGCGATTCTCGACAAGCGAATCGAGAGGCTGTCGGTCACGCTCGAGAATGCGCTGATCGAAGGGCGGTTCTGGCTGCCGCGCCGGCAAGAGCTCGAGGTCGTGCGCAGCACGACGTGGCTCGACTATCCAGTACGCGGCATCATTCGCGGGCACTGGGACGCGTGCTGCTACGAGGTCAACCGCGGCATTCCGCTCACGAGATTTGTTGGAGCTCCAATCGTCAGCGCGCCTCGCCGCACACTGGAGCGTTATCCGTGGCATGGCCGCGTGCTCGACTCGATCCCACCCGACGTTCGTGTGGCGACCAGCGAGGATGTACGCAACGTGCAGGAGACGGCCCAGCGGCTCGTGCGGGCGGCCGCTCTGCGGCGCGCGAGCAGCACGGCGCTGTCGGCGCGCGGCATTTCCGACTTTGCGCGCATCAACCGCGTCGAAGGGCTTGCGCTTGGCGCAGGCGTAACAGAAACGCTCGCGCCCGCCTGGACCACGTCGTTGCGCGCGCGATACGGTGTCAGCGACCGGGCGTTGAAGGGCGACGCGGCTGTGACATGGCATCCGTTTCCGAACCTGGGCGTGAGCGCTCACGCTTTTCGGAGCTATCGCGACGTTGGCGACGTGCAGGAAACCTCGACTCTGGTAAACAGCCTTGCCTCGGAGCTGGCCGGCGCGGACCGCACCGACCCGTACTACGCTCGCGGCGGTGGGCTTTCAGTTGGCTTTGGCGATGCCGACGACTTGCGGTGGCACGCTGGAGTCGAGCGGGCGGCCGAGGGAGCGCTCTCGGTGCATGCGGAGCCGGCGTTCGGACATTACGGTGCAACTGTCCCGGCCTGGGCCATCTGGGACACGCGTGCGACTGCCGGGGCCGACGGGCCATTGGTGCAAGGCCCGCTTGGCACGGAGTGGCGCGCGAGCACGGAGATACAAGGGATCTGGTTTCATCGTCGCGACTCGGTGCTGTTCGAGCGTCAGCCATTAACGGGACGCTTTTCGGGAAACGTTGAAGTAGCGCGCGCGACGCAGCCCAGTCGGATTGTCGCGCGCACCACGGTCGCGGTCGTAGCGTCACGCGGGGGATCCAACGCCACCCCGCCGCAGGACTTGGTCTTTCTTGGCGGCCCGACGTCGGCCCCCGGATACGGCTATCACGAATTTGTAGGACGTCTTGGCGCCAGCGAGCACATCGAGTGGCGGATCCCCGTGCCGGCGCCCGCGATACGTCTCGACGGCTACGGCAGTACTCCGCACGCGGCGACTCTGATACCCTTCGCCCACGTTGCCTACCTGGATCACTCGGCGCCTTTCGCGCCCCCGCGCCAAGGCTGGTACCCGGCGTTGGGATTGGGGCTGAGCGGAATCTTCGATCTCATCCGCCTAGACCTCGCCCGCGGCCTCCGCGACGGCCGCTGGACATTCGACATAGACGTCGCGCGAGAGTTCTGGGGAGTTCTCTAGGAAGCCGCAGGTTCAGAGAAAGCAGTTCCCTTCGGGGCGCACCAGGAGACGTGTCCCGTGCGCGCGCTCATCACCCGGCTCGGGGCAGCAGGAATCACGAGTGGGCCAGTGTTCCGCTTACGCTGCCCGCACTGAGGGCGCACCGCCGTCCGCTTCAACCCCGCAGCTGCCCCTCTTTGTCCTGCAGGCCTCGACGTCTCGCCAGAACCCGAAGCCGCTTGACCAACGCCTTATCGTTTGCCACCGCGACAAGGGCATCCCAATCGCTTGGCGGATTACCCGCTTCGAGCATCTTGGCGAAGACAGTATACGCGTCCGTCTTACTGCCGTAGGTGCGAAGTGAGTTCTCGTCGTTAACCCATGCGTAAACGATTAGGCGCGTTGACGAATCGAAACGATAGAAGAGGCGGTACCGGCCGTTGCCGGTTTTTGCGCGAAACCAATTCTTCCGGCCCTCGCCGAGTGTGCCGCCGTGCCGAAAGGCGGAACTACCTGGTTCACGCGGGATCTTGTCGAACGCTTGGTCAAGGAGATGTGCAAGGAGCTTCGTATTCGGCCCGCGTCCGCCGCCCAAATCCGGTTCCTCATCCTCGGCCGCGACGAGCAGTTTCTCGATCTGCGCGAGAAAGAGCGGGTGCGCGAGAATCGTCCAGCCCAGCACTTCCACGCCACCGGAGACTTGAGACGCGGCCTGCGCCGTCCACGTGCGGCGCGCCGCCCGTCTTTTGTGCGGTCGTCGATTATCGCGTTTGCGGCGGTCGCCCATGAGTGCGCAGCGGTCGCGCCTCTACAAACCTCTACAGCGTAATCGCGCCGTCAATCGGCGCGTCGTGATCAATCGCGACACCCGCGGCGGCTACGCCAGCGCGCTCCAGAAGCGACGCGGGAAACGCGCTCATCCGATCGGGATGCTTTGCCAGGTCGCGTTGGAGGAACGCCAGGAACTTCGTCAACACTGGATCATCATGCTCGAAGGCCGTGGCGTTGACCAGCCGGACATGGCCGCCTTCAATGACATATCCTATCCGCTCGCCGGGCTCGAGGTCGAGCACCTTACGGACGCCCGGCGGAAGGGTGGTCTGCGAGCGTTGGGTGATTTTGCTTGTGAGCATGGGCATTGGTTGACCTTCGTGATAATGCATCTGCATTCAGAATAATGCATATGCATTATCCTGTCAACTACCGGGAATTGGCCTTCGTGGGAGCGGCGCCAAGGCTGCCCTAATCATGCGGGGCGATCAATGGCACCAAGCCCGTCGACCGCGTGAGGGGTACGCCCCCGTCGATCCCAGGGGAATGCGCCCACCAGTGTGGCTACCGCAATCGCCACCCCAACGCCTCCGACAAACATCCCTCCAATCTGAAGCCAGCGCGTCATACGCTATCATGTGTCGATCTCGGTGGCGTGCGCCAACGCGGAGGAAATGCTACCCGACGCGACGAGCCGACCGCGACCCTGGCCGGAGCGCCCAATGGGGGAGCAGCGGCGGGTGGCGTTCGAGGTCGATGAGGTCGATGGGCTGTTCGACTGGCGCAGTGTCGTCGTGCGGGGCGTAGTGTACTTTCTGAACTTCGATTCACCGCCCGTTGACCAGCATTGCTTCGCGCACGGGGTGGATCTACTCCGCGATCTGGTGCCGGGGATGGGCACGGAGCGCGACCCCGTCCCGTTTCGCCTGATGGTCATTCGCATTCACCTGGACGAGGTCACTGGCCGCGCGGCGACGTCCGCCCCGTGACAGGACACGTTCTTCTTTCTCATGCTCTGGACGCGGCTTTGGTCGGTCGGGAGTCGCGTTCCCGAGACACGGAGCAGCAGTTCCAGGTTGACCGACGGATCACGCAATCGTGGCCTTGCTCGTGACAGTTCCGCGGACGGCGAACCGCCCAAAGCGGAGGTCCAGCGTCGGGAGCACGAAGAGGCTTAACGCCGTCGACGTGACGAGGCCGCCCAAGATAACGATCGCGAGCGGGCCCTCGATCTCGCGCCCTGGATCGCCGCTCCCAACCGCGAGCGGTAGGAGTCCCAAACCGGTCACGAGCGCGGTCATGAGGATCGGTCCTAATCGTTCCGCGGCACCGCGCACCGCGGTCGCCGGTCCCCACACGGCCCCCTCCACCGTAACCACGTGGTCGTAATGGGAGATGAGCATAATGGCATTGCGAGTCGCAATTCCGAAGAG
>Ga0073928_10007520_pt1 | contig 14067 bp, 9 predicted proteins | sample PaiPotPPA55metaG_FD_76969 | JGI IMG/M metagenome (GOLD analysis project Ga0073928, IMG submission 76969) | Iron sulfur acid spring bacterial and archeal communities from Banff, Canada, to study Microbial Dark Matter (Phase II) - Paint Pots PPA... ... | reverse complement strand
GTGCGCCTGGCCATCAACAAGGTCCGGAAATCGCTGGGCATCAACCACATCTCCAAGCTGATCGCGTACATGGCGGTCGAGCAAGAGCATGCCTGGGAAAATCTCGGCATCACCGTCAGCCAAATCATCAAGGAAGGCGGCGAGAGCAGCGGCAACGATCTCGATCTGCTCTTCAGTGGCCGCAAGACGATGAGCGGGATCCCCATCAAGTCCAGCGTGAACGCCGACCAGACGCGCGTCGATTTTCTCGACCTCGCGCACTGGGGACGCGCCGTGCTCAAAGACATCGACTTCTACGAAGTCAATGGCAACACGGTGTTTCCGATTTACGGTGCCAGCGGCGGCCTTGCGGCCAGCTACATCTTCTACTTCGACACAGCGTTTCAAGTGTGGGACGACTCGCCGCGTACCGGCGCGTTCATCGACACTCTGGCGCGGCCCAGCGGCTACTAGAGAAACGGACTGACCCACCAAGGGATGGTAATTGGAAGCCAATGCCCCGCCATTTACCATCCCTAGTATTGACCGTACCTGAAAAGCATCGTAGGCTTGCATCCATGTCGATGGGCGATTGGGTAGACCTGCCGATTCTGAAGACGATCACGAGGCACACTATAGGTTCGATCGCAGCGTTGATCTCATATGTAACCGTCTCCAGACTGGTTGAATGGGCGGTTGGACCAGGAATGATTCGAGATTATGTGGAGTATGCTGATCAGTTCATTCTAGGCGTCATCTTCTTGTACTTCATTCTCACAGTCGGTTATGATTTGGTTAGGGAGATTAAGAGAAATGCAGGTGCGGGTTCCATCGTTCTGGCGTGAGGTTTTGGACAGCTATTTGTCATATATGGTCGTCGGTATGGTGGCTCTACCTTTCGCCATTCTTTTCTCAGTCGTCGAGGGGAGAGGGCACGTCTCGCCGGCTAGTTTGAGTGTGCTAGCTGCCGTTGCGGTGCTATGCGCTTGGATAGTTCTTCGCTTTGCCGTACCGAAGCCCGAGCCTGTTGGTGACGCTCGAATTATTTCGTTCCAAGGTGTCTCCGGTGGTGTTCCGATGATGCCCGTGGGGGCAACAATGGTAGCCTCGGTATTGATAATTTGCCTTGCACAAGACGGCGTAAAACTCAATGGGATGCGAGTGGGTACTGAGCCGACCGAGTCTGTTGATCAATTCTTCTTCCTGATTCAAGCTGCGTCGTGACCAATGCCGTTTCCTAAAGTTAGTCATTGTATAGTTTGCGAGTCGGTGCGACCCGAGATTGGCGGTAAGGCCACGATTCTCGGTTTCTATGGCCTTATTCCTGGCGTGGAAATTAAGGTGCGAGACCTCGCACAACCCATTGGGCCGATATGTTTTCTGATCTATTGTGAACCCGGCACCGGGAATTTCAGCGTTCTTCCACAACTCATAACTGCGGAGGGCAGTATTTTGGTCGCTCCAGATAAACCGGGCGATATTTCTTTGAATGATCCCACTAAGAGGGCCGGACTCGCGTTCGGATTTGGCCCCCTCGTGTTCCCGAAGGCAGGGACATACTCTTTCGTGTTGCGTGTGCAAGGCCAAGAGCACTTTCGAGCTCCATTCAAGGTCGAACTCGGCCAAGCAAAAGATTTTCTCTAAACCCCACCAATAATTTCGGCCCGCTCTATCCATTTTCAGGGGTCATCGGCCCTGGTAGAAGTGTGATTGCACGAATGTTCTTAATCCTTCGCGAAACGCATTGGACGCCGGAAAACGTGACGCACCGGCTCAAAATGGCCGGCGGGATCAACCGTTTCGGCGAACCGAATTATCGTGCGGTGTGGGGTTGGAATCGCCTCGCATGGATCGGCGGAAAATTCGAGGAGCATGATCCCACGACGGGATCGCTGCTCCGCGAAGTCGTCGAACTGCGCCAGGAACCAAAGTATCCCGCGGTCAACCGCTGGCACATCGAGCGGTGGGTCGCGCCGGAAGTGTACGGCTCGCCACACGCGTGGTATGCGCAAACGCTCGAGCGCGAAAACGGGGTAAGCATTCCTGCGCTCGGACCCTATCCATCGCGCGGGGAATATGAGCATTGCTTCACGCTCGAAGGACCACGCGGCGAATTCGTCCAGCTAACGCCAACGGCAGCCGAGCACATCGCGCGAGCGATCGAGTTTTCACATCATGTGCCGCGCTCGAGGAAACGGAGTTCCATTGACGACCGCGAACGGCGCGAAGACCGCGCCTACGACGAGTGGCTTACGACAAACTCGACGACGCCGTGCCCGCATTCCACAAGCAGCCGTTCGTTACGGTCGCATAACATGAAACGATTTGAACTTTGGCTGAAGGGCGTTCTGGCCGCGGCGATCAGCGGCGGCGCCGGTGGCGTGCTCACCGGGTTCGCGGCCGTCGGGATCGATCCGCAGCATTTCAATCTCCAAACAGGAACAAGTGCGACACTGCGCATCGCGGCTGCCGCCGCGTTGATAAACGCGGTGATCGGCGTCGCTGCGTATCTGCAAAAGTCGCCGCTGCCAGACAGCAATTGAAACAGAATGGGTAGCACAGCCACTCCTGGCTGTGCTCCGAACGCGTCAACTTGCGCCGCCAAAAACCGCACAGGCATGAGTGCCTGTGCTACGGGAACTCACTATGCCAGTCGTAGGATCAAGCGCGTACAACTCAGCAGGGCAAATCACATCGCTGGTGCGATCGCTGCTGAACGACGCACAAGGAAACTTGTTTACCGACACGGTGCTGCTGCCGTATGCAAATTCGGCGTATCGCAAACTGCAGCGGGCGCTCGGCAACGCGGGCGGCGGCGGGTTCATCCAGGACGACGCGTTGCTGGTCGTGACGGCCGTGACGCAAACGGACTCATCGCTGCAAGTATCCATCACCGACGCCACTGCGCCGCCAAACCAGCTCCCCACCGATCTTCTCGTCCCCGTCAAAATTTGGGAGCGCCCTAACGGCTCGACTGACGATTTTCTCGAGATGGTGGATCTCACACAACACGGAGGTTTGCCCTCGCGCGTGCAAGACGTGACTCTCAGCGTCTGGGAGTGGCGCGCTGACGGGGTCTACTTCATTGGCGCTACGCAGGACACGCAGATCCGCCTGCGCTACTCCAAAGCGTATCCCGATTTCACCGACGCCACTTCGCCGGTTCTGGTGCGCAACGCGCAAGAAGCCATCGCTTACGCCACGGCGGCACTCGCCGGGTGGGCGCGCGGCAGCCCGCTCGCGGAAAAGTGGGACGACGCAGCCGCCGACGCGATCGAAGATCTAGTCAGCGCAGCCGTTCGCCGCGAACAACAATCCGCGCGCCGTCGACGACCATTTTCTTCGCGCAGTGGCTACACACCATTCTGAGCGCACGTTCACTCAATGCAGTTTGCAGAGACTCTGAGGAGCAATCATGCCGATTACGATTACGCTTTTGCCGAACAATGAAGACGGTTCCGGCAGCAACTTGTTCTACGCCATCGGGGCGCTCACGTTTTCAGGCAACTACCCAACCGGCGGCGACACGCTGGACTTCACCACCGTCGCAGACAAACTGCCTAGCACGCAAATCGTCCAGGTCTTTGCCGACAGCCAAAACGGCAACGCCGGCTACTACGTGCCGGTGCAGGGAACCGCGCTGAATAACTGGAAGCTGAAAGCCTTCACCGGCGGCGGCACGGAAGTCAGCGCCGGCGCGTACCCCGGCAGCGTCACCGGCGACGTCGTGCAAATAACCATCACCGCCCGCAAGCTGCAGTGACCCTCCCAACGAGTCTCGGGGGCTGATTGGCTCAGGATTCTACTCGGTCGAAATGCTTTCATATTGTCGGATCATATCAAGGAGCGCATAATCTTCTCAGGTTCTCATATGAGCCCAGAAGATCGTGTCAAGGCCCTTCAAGCTGCGCCGCCAGGCGGTTGGGTAGCCTTTTCCGCGGACGAGGAACGCGTCGTTGCGTATGGCGAATCGTACGACGAAGTTGTGGCCAAAGCCGACGAGAGTGGCGAATCTGACCCCGTCGTTATGAAAGTTCCCCCGAGCTGGTCGACTTTGGTGCTATTGAGGTGAAGTTTCCCTGCGAGATCCTGCCAGGCATTGGCAATCGCCCAGCTTTTGCGAATGAAACCCAGAGTTGGGCGCCTATTCTAAACATTCGACTCAGCTACCGGCATTCGCAGACGACGAAATCGATCGCCTGCTGGATTGATTCGGGTGCGGATGCTTGCATCTTCCATGCTGGCATTTGCCATTCGTTGGGTATTCGTCGGCTGGAAGATGGCGTGAAGGATTATCTGCAGGGCGTTACCGGCGGTTCCACCGGTTTGCTCTATTTCCATAAGATTAGGATCTTCGTTTTCGGTGATTCATTCGAGACGATGGCGGGATTCTCTCCTGACCTCGTGGTGACAGGTCTATTGGGCCGGCGCGGATTCTTTGACCACTTTGTGGTAAAGATCGACGCTTCAACGTTTCCTCCGTACTGCGAGATCGAAAAAATACATCGGGTCTGATGGCGGTCTCGGTCGAAGAGCTAGGCCAGATCGGTAGAGCTGGGCTTTGGTCGAGGTGTGTCTGAAGCCCGAACGAGAGTGAAAATGATACGATCAAAAATCGCGTCGCGCTTCGAGCGCGCTATAACGATGGGGTTTTTCTGGGCATTGCTGGCCCTCGCGCTGCACGTGGTTCCTGGAGCAATCGGGCCAACGCACGCGCAGGGCACGCGCAAGGACGATATCGTCTTCAATTCCCGCGGCATCCCGCTGGCGGGAGCGACGGTGCGTGTCTGCGCCATGCCCGCTTCCGGACAGCCTTGCACGCCGCTGGCGCTCATTTACTCCGATGCCGCGCTAACGCAAGCCCTCGCCAATCCCACAACCACCGACGGCCTCGGCAATTATTTCTTCTACGCCGCGCCGGGAAAATACGAAATCGAAATTTCCGGACCGGGCATCGCCACCAAACAGCTTCCCAACATCGTCCTGCCCAACGATCCTTCTTCTCCGACGTTTAGCGGCGCCGTCAGCGCCTTCTCGCTGAACCTCGGCGGCAACCTCACTGTCTCCGGCAACACCACGGTGATCGGCTCGCTGGCTAGCGGCACGCTGAACCTGAGCAATCAGAGCACACCTCCAGGCGCCGCCGGCGCCGGCACCGTAAATCTTTACACCAAAACCGCCGACATGCGCCTTTACTACAAAGACCAAACCGGCACGGAGATCGGCCCCTTAGGCCCAGGCACCGGTGCGCAAACCAACGTTTCCAACACGTTCACCGCGGCGCAAAATATCGACGCCGATTTCCACACCAAAGGCCCGAACCCGTCCTTCGATCTTCTACGTTACGGCGGCTATTATAGCGGCGTCACGCCACCGACGATCACTTGCAACACCACGGCCAGCAGCAATCAGATCACTTGCACCGGCGGCGTAAGCGATTTTCTCGTCGGACACGGCGTCGCCATTCCCGCCGCAGGCGTTGCACCCACCATGCTCGCTCCCGGCGTTCCATTTCCCATCTCCACCATCAGCGTGGCCAGCAATGTCGCAACGGTGACAATCGCGAACAACGCCAGCTTCGCGCCCGGCTCAACCGTGGTCATCGCAGGCTCGAGCGACGCCGCTTTCAACGGAACATTCCCTGTCGCGAACTTGACGAATTCACTCGTCTTCACATTCAACGTGACACACGCCAATTGTTCGCCCTGCACCATCGGTGGAAGCGCCACAGTGCTCGCGCAAACGCCCAGCGCCGTCACGCCGCAAGGCATCCTCAACGGCGCTACGACCTGGAACTACAAAGTGGTCACGATCGGCTTCCATGGAGAACTTAGCCCCGCCAGCTCCGCGTTTACCACCGCCACCGGCGCCGCCACGCTCGGCGTAAACAACGCCACCATCGCCGTCAACGGATGCGTCGAGAGCAACGGCGTCGTCACTTTTACGACCACTGCCGCGCACAATTTCCAGAGCGGCGTGCCCGTCAACATTCCTCGCGGTTCCACCGGCACGGCGGCCGTCGAGGGATCCTGGACCATCGCCTCGACTCCCGGCTCCACGACGTTCACGGTGGACATCGCCACGCTGCCCAATGGAACCTACTGCCCGGCCGGAGGTACCGCTCAAGTCGTCGCAAAAAACCTCGTGCAATGGACCATGCAGCCGTACGCGGTCATGGGTTATTACATTTACCGCTCGCAGGGTGCGGGCGCGTACTCGCTCGTCGGCGTTAGCCAGGGAATGGATAGCGCCTTCATCGATTGGGGATTGCCGGCGCCGCATATTCCTGCGTATGTTCCTGCGACACCGCCGATCGCCGCGACAAACGGCATACTGGCCACCACCATTACAAACATTGCCGGAAACACGATCACGCTCGCGAATAACGCTGTCGCCACCGTGGCTTCTGCGACCGTATTTCACGACAACACACCGAACGTGCTGTCCGCGTGCGCTTCCTCGCCGATGAATGCCAGCGGCGGGACCATTTTTGTGCCTGCTTCCAATCCGCAGGGCTCTCTTTATGTGGTGAACTCTCCCATGAATCTTGCAACGGGCTGCCCGCAGAGCACGCGGCTTCAACTGGGTGCGCAGCTTTACGTCAATTATCCGATCATCCCCGGGAGCTCGGATGTGATCGAGGGCACCATCCAGGGCGCAGGCGGAAATGGCGCCGGTCCCTCATTCGGAAAATACGTCACGACTCGCATCCTGGGCTACGCGTATCCCTTTTTTCAGATGGAGCCCGGCTCAAGCGGCGACGTGACTTTTCAAAACCTCAATGCCGAATGCCTTCAGTCTTACCAGAGTTGCTTCGTCCAGGATCAGGACAACACGGGAAATAACGTCACCACGATCACCTACGACAACGTTTACATGAGCGGCGGTAATTACGCTCAAACCTTCAAAATGGGAGGCGGTTTCAATTTCAACTTCCGCTATGGGGGAATCGGCACGGCCGCGCTCGGCTGGGGTATCCCGCCCTCCTTGTGGGACGTCGTCGACATGGGGTTCGGCGCATACAGCCAGCAGCTCGGCGGCATCATGGAGTTCTACTACACCAACATGGGCGGCGGCGAATGGCTCTTTGACAGCGCGGGTGAGACCGGACTCGTCGCGGGAATCGGCCATACATCGTTCTACGAAGTATTAAATGAAAGCAGCTATTACCCAGCGCTCCGCTTCAATACTGGCACTGCCACGATCAACGCGATTCGCATCGAGCGCCTGACTTATGCCGACCCCGTTGGCGGACTATCGACTCCCATGGTCGATCTGACGAATGCGCCGTCCATCAGCAATATAAGAGTGATCGAGCCCTTCTGCGCAACCGGCACGCAAGCCTTTTTTTCAGGCGCGCCGCAGGGAGGCATCGAGTTCGTCTCCGGATTTTCCGGCTGCGCGACGGGATTGCCTTCCACCACCCAGATCATCAGCACCGGTCTAAACGGAGGCAACACGGCCAGATCCTTTGCGAACGTGCCCGTGTCCGTCCTCGGCACAGGCCAGTTTTACTATCCGATGAGCGCCCCAGCCGCTCCCGCTTCCGCGGTCGTCAGCAGCGGGGGATCTGTTCCCGTAGGCGCCCACACCTACTCGATCACGGCCATTGACGTAAATGGACAAGAGACGACTTTGGGATCCTCCATCTCCGCAACAACTACCACCGGAAACCAAACCGTCACTGTAACGCCGCCCGCCTTGCCTGCTGGCGCGATTGGCTACAAGCCGTATCGCGACGGCTTGCTGGATAATGTTACTCCGTGCAGCACGGCTTTCATCACGGGAGCGAATCCCTACGTCGATACCTTTGCATCGCAGTGCAACAATAGTCCCCCGATGACGAATACCGCGGTGACTTCGTCATTAAACTCCAGCGGCATCGCCACGTATCAGCTTAAGATGGCGAACAACTTCGCGGACGTTGTCGCTCCCGCGCCCCTTACCGCCAATCGCACACAGACACTGCCGGACGTCACCGGCATCGTGCCGGTCTCCAGCTATCAGAACAGCGCTTACGACAATGCCACGCGCGCCAACGGCGCCGTCGGCCCCAATTGGACCGTCGAGCAGAACGGCCTCAACATCGCGTCTAACCAAATTCAGGGAACGTCCACGGGATCCAACTCCGCGTTCTGGGCTAACAACGCGTTTTCCACTTCGCAATTCGCGCAAGCCACCATCGCCGCTTTGAATGGAACGACGGACTTTCCTGGCGTTAGCGTGCTGGCTACCGGAACGGGCAGTAACTCGACGTACTACGATTGCCTCGAGAACTCCACCAACATTTACATCCAGCGCGTCCTGAACGCCGTAGCCGCGAATCTGACGAGCGCTGCATCCACGGGAGCTGTGGGAGATGTTCTGCGGTTGGAAATTGCGCCCGGCGGCGTGCTCACTTGCTACAAGAATGGCGCAGTGGCGTTGACCTTCACCGATACGCAAATCGCTTCCGGCGCGCCGGGGCTGTCGATTTCCGGCAGCGTGGCCACGCTGAAGAATTGGTCCGGCGGGAACTTGCATCCGCTGGCACATCTTGACGCCGAACAGGATTGGACGAAGACGCAGCACTGGCTGGCGAATGGCGGCGCCTGCACGATGAGCTCGGGCACATCATGCACGGTGACGTTGAGCGAGCAGCCGCCTGCGCCGGCGCTCACCCATTGCCTCGCACAAGTGCAAGGCGCAACGCCGATCGCGGCGGCGTGCAACATATCGGGTACGACTGCCACGGTGACGGCGGCAAGCTCGAACTCGGCCACCTGGGCGGTCTTCATCTTCTAAAGAAATAGAAACCTCAAGTGCACGGAATGCAGTAAGGCTTCTTCTGGAGCTTCAAAAAACTTCACATTTTGTTGAAAGGTAATTCGATGGCAACGGCAACGGAAAGCAGCACAGTCTCGCTCGTCAATATCTCGATGGAAAAATGGCCCCCGCGCCATCGCACGTATTTCGGCTCGCTGCAGATCATCTCGCCGCAAGACGGGGAAGGGTTTGCCATTACGCCGATTCGTGGCTGTATGGGCCTGATGGACCTCGGCGACAAACGCATCATGGAGTACCGCATCACCGCGCGGGAAGTCGCGGAAGATATCGCGCGCGAGATCAACGGCGATTCAGGGGAGGGAAGTTTCCACGGCGTATTTGTCGCTGCCGGCGAAACGCCCACCGAAGGCGAGCTTGCCGATGCGCGCCGCCGTCTCGAAGAATTTCAGCGACGCCTGGTGGCTGCTGCCGACTTCGAGTGGGAGCGCACGCGCAATCCCATGTTCATCACCGACCTCGAGCGCCGCGCCGCCCGTCAGCTCAACTTGGAAAAACCTTGGGTCTACGATCCCAAGCCGCTCGCCGAGTGCCCCGTCTGCGCGGAAAAGATCAAGCATGGCGTAGCAGTCTGCCGCTCCTGCGGCGCAATCCTTGACCGCGAAAAAGCTGCGCAATACGGCCTCGTCCCGCCAGATAAATCGCGCAGAGACGGATCAGCAAACCAAAACAGGTCAGAGAATCAGCCAAACGAAGCAGGGAAGTAGCGCGTCAGCCGTAAACTCAGTGGAAAATAAAAGAGGGCGGCGGTGACTCGCCGCCCTCTTTTGAAACACATTGGGCATGCATGAGAAGCGCAACAGAAGTCTATCACGGCCGGGTGGTGAAATAAGAAAGGCGGCCAAACATGGCCGCCCAGGGTCTACTAGATACGCCCGCGAAGCAGATTCAGTTTAGCACACGATTTTGCAACGCAAAACTGGCACGGGTATACATTGAGCCTGCATCAAGAGCGCAACGGTATTCTAAAGGAACTTCCGGAAGGAAAAAGAAAAAGGGCGGTTCCAAAGAATCGCCCTTAATGATCCCAGTTTCTGGACACGCTTGAGACGCATATAAACTATAGCACATTTTCATTTGCGTTGAGAGCCAGAGCGGAGAGTGGGAGACTCGAACTCCAGGGGCTGCAGAGCAACCCTCAACGCGTCTCAAGCGTGTCCAGTACCCCCACTGGAAGCACTCTCCGAAACACGCCCAAGCGTTCGGGTATATACCACAATATTAGCTAGCAATACAAGAATATGACCACAGCAGGATCATTGGACGCACCCATCGAAATCTTCGGCGGGCTAGTGACAGATATGTCTCCAGCCGATCTGCCGCACGGAGTCTCGCCCGATTGCCAGGACGTCGTCTTCGGCAACGGCGGCGTGTTGACGCGGCCCGGCTTGCAGGCGCTCTTTGGCCCGCTCGCGGGCAACCCGACCATCAACTACATCAAGACCTACGAAACGCTCAACGCTACGATTCGCACGATGGTGCTGGACTCGAATGGCGTGCTATACAAAGAGACCACGCCAGGAACGCTCGCGAGCATCGCCACTGGCCTCGCCGCCAACTCGTACGGTAACTCCACAACTATCTTCGGCCGCGAGTATCTGGCCATCAGCGACGGAAAAACCGGCAACGACCTGCCGCGCCAGTACGACGACACCAATTTCGATCGCGTCAGCCAAAGCGGCCCCGGCGCAGGACCATCGGTGGTCGACGAAAACGTGCTCTTAACAGTCGCGGCCAGCCCGATCGGCGCTACGCAACCCGCTGCCGTAACGATTGCCGCCAGCCCGACCGGTGCCACCGAAAATGGTTTTCTCGTCACCATCACAACCACTGCGGCACACGGACTTTCCGCTGGCCAATCTGTCACCATCGCGGCAGTGGGCGTCTCTGGCTACAACGGCACATTTCCGGTTGTCACCGCTCCCAACAACACGCAATTCACCTACATCGCTGGCGCGAGCGGCCTCGCAGCTTCCGGCGGCGGCACATCGGCCTCCGCGACTGCCACAATTCAAACCACGGCAGCCCATGGTCTTGTCATCGGCCAACTCGTAACAACCACGGGCATCGGCGTAGCCGGCTACAACGGCACATTCCCGATCACCACGGTTCCAGACGCTACGCACTTTACGTTCGCCGCGAACACGGGCGGCCTTGCCGCATCCGGCGGAGGAACCGTCGCCGCCGCAGGCAGCGTCGGCGCAGGCGCGCACCAGGTCTGCGTCATTTTCAAAACTCGCCAGGGCTACCTCACCAAGCCCGGCCCTGCCACAACGTGGACTGCGAGCGGCGGCAAGCGCGCTGTGGTCACAAACATTCCCACTGGTCCATCGAATGTCACCGGCCGCATTTTGTGCTTCACAGGGGCAGGGGGCGCCAGCTTCTTCTACACCGGCAACGGCACCACTCTCTTCAGCGGCAACATGGTCATCGCCGACAACACTACAACTTCACTGGCCGTCGATTTCTCCGACGCCATTCTTCTCGCCGGCACAAACGTCGACAATCTCTTTCGCCTCGTCGACCTCGGCGATTGCGCCGGCGTCACCGAATATTCCGAGCGCCTCTTCTGGTGGGGCGAACGCAACAAAATGAACAACTGGGTGAACCTCGGCTTCGACGGCGGGTTCACGGGCTCGGCTCTTCCGCACTATCCGCTGGGATGGACGCCGGACGCCGTTTTTGCCCCGGGAGGCACCGACGAAGAAACTTTTGTAGTGTGGGGAGCGGCCCATTCCATCGTCGGAAACGGCTCGACACCCACGCGCGGTTTGATGACCCAAGGCGCCGTGCAGGACTCGCTTGGCGCTCCGTTGATCCAAGCCAACACAGACTACACAATCCGCGCCCACTGCACACGCAACGCCACACTGTCCCAAGGCACGCTACACCTGCATCTCTTCAGCCAAAGCGCCGGAATTAACACCACTGGCCTACAGCTCACCGCCGCGCAGCTCACGACAAGCTACGTCGAATATTCCGCCGAGCTAACCGCTCCGCTCACAACCATTCCCAGCGATCTCGTCCTGCGCGTCTATGCCGACGGCACTCCAAACGTCGGCGGCCAGTTTTACATTGACAGCATCGAAATTTTCCCCACATCGACTCCGGTCAACGCATCTCTCGTGCGCGCCAGCCGCGTCGAGGATCCCGAGAGCTACGACGGCATCAATGGTTTCATGAGCGTCGCCGAAAACAACGGCCAAGCCATCCGTGCTGCCTTCAAACTCCGCGAGCGGCTCTATTTTGTTAAGGAGCATTCGCTGCACGTCACGCAAGATGACGGCACCAACGAACCCTCGTTGTGGTCTATCGCGGAAGTATCGCGGCGAATTGGCACGCCGTCCGTGCGCGGAGTCGGCATCGGCGAAGACTGGGTGGTCATTGCACACCGCACCGGCTTGTACCTCTTCAGCGGTGGCGAACCGATCAAAGTCTCGCAGGAAATTCAGCCCACCTGGAACAAAATCAATTGGCAATACGGCCACACGCTCTGGGTCACGGTGGACACGAAAGAACGCCGTATTTTAATTGGCGCACCTCTCGGCACCGCCACGACTCCCAACACCGTCCTGATGCTCGACTATCATGACCTCGACGACGCCAACGATATCGCCACGCGGCCGCCCGTCAACGTCACCTTCACCGGCCGAAAAACCGCCACGGACATGGCTCGCAAATGGTCGCCGTGGACCGTAGCCGCCAACTCCTGCGCACTGATCGAGCGCACCAACGGCACAGCCATCGTCGCCATCGGCGGGGGACTGCCCGGCATAGGAGGCGGCGGCGCCACCGGCAAAGTCTATCAACTCAGCGACACGCAACTTTCCGACGACGGCAGCGCCATCCCGAGCTACTACACCACACACTATTTCCCCGAGCGCGCCGTCGAGCAATCGCTCAACCTCGGCGCGCACCGCAAACTCTTCAGCTATCTCACAATGTTCGTAGAAGGGGCAGGGAACTTGTCGCTGACCAGCTTCACCGACTCCGCAAACGCACCGCAAGCACAGCAGCCGCTGCCGCTAAGCTCGCCATCCCTGAAAGATCTCGAGTTGCCGATAAACGTCCTCGGTGAGCGCGTAGCGTTCCAGGTAAGCACCAACCAACCCGGCGCATGGTTCAAGCTCCAAAAATTCACGCCGTCGCTCCGGATCGATCCCTGGTCCCCCGTCCGCGGCATGAACTAAAACGTGATACGTTGCCCTAGACAATTGAACCACGGACGGCCATCGCGTTTACTTAACGGCGGTAGAGCTGGCGTTCGGAACAGCGGTAGATTTACGCGCTGCTGGTCAAGTTGTACGGAAACGACCCGCGATGGGAAGAGGCCCGTTACAGCCCTGCAGAATGTATCGCGTGCCGCAGCATCCCCCTGATTGGACGCCCGAAGGCGAAACATATTTCGACTAGTTACGTCGAGGGCTAGAACCTAACGATGCGTATGCAGATGCGCCGATTCACGCGGTTGACGAATGCGTTCTCAAAGAAAATTGACAATCATCGCCACGCAGTTGCGCTTCATTACATGCATTACATTTTTTGCCGGGCACATCAAGCGTTGCTGCGTTACTCCGGCCAGGGAAGCGGGGATTCCAGGCCATGTTTGGTCAATTTAGGAACTTGTGTCCTTACTGGACAGAAGTGTTAATATTGCCGCCTAAAACGAACGACCAAAGATGGTATGCTGATTTGGTGGACTATGGAATCAACTAACAAGACCGGACCTAGTGTTCCCGAACCACTCAAGAGAGACCTTGAGTGGTACATTGCGAACCAGCAGGAATTGTCGGGAAAACATAATGGCAAGATTCTATTGATTGTGAACCAGAACTTGATTGGCGTATTTAACTCAATGCAAGAGGCCTACGCTACAGCGATCAAGACCTACGCCTTAGGAACATTTACGCTACAGCCATGCTCTCCTGACGCCGATAGCTATACGCTTACGCTCTACAGTCCTGCATATAATATTGCCATATGACGCCTCATATGGCGTTCACCTGCCGGTATAACGGTAGGTCTTTACGATTGACGAGTGAGATCGAAGTCTTTCCCGCTTTCCAGCCTTCGCAAACGCCGCCCCAAGGCCGCAAATACCAAGCTCTTTACGATACTGGCGCTACACACAGTTCGATTTCTCCTAACCCGCATTTCTCACCAGATGTACATTGATGCTCTGGAGAGGGTCATGGGAGCTTGTTTTTGTGGCGCGGGACAGGGGCAACGGGTTGCTGTTGATTTTTTCAGCGTGAAAAGCGGGCC
>Ga0073928_10007516_pt1 | contig 14069 bp, 10 predicted proteins | sample PaiPotPPA55metaG_FD_76969 | JGI IMG/M metagenome (GOLD analysis project Ga0073928, IMG submission 76969) | Iron sulfur acid spring bacterial and archeal communities from Banff, Canada, to study Microbial Dark Matter (Phase II) - Paint Pots PPA... ... | reverse complement strand
GGCTGTTCGCGATGAAACTGGTGGACGACCCGATGCCGGCGGTTCGTCGCCTGCTGGGCGGGGACGTTGCGTTACTGATGTTGTTGGCGATGATTGCGCTGACAGGCCTGGTTCTACTGGCGGTGCGCGCCACCGGGGCGATGGGTCTGGCGATGGCGGTGCACCTGGGCTTTATCCTGGCGTTCTTTCTGGTGCTGCCGTACTCCAAGATGGTGCATGGGATTTATCGCTCTGCGGCGTTGCTGCGGCGGGCGGTGGAGCGGAACATGCAACCGCTTGGTGGGGAGTAGCCAGAACACGTTGCGGCTTCTTGGTTGGGGATCGGCGGGGCAATGCGTCCGGCCGCCGCTGCCAGCCGGTCGCGCCGCGGGCGCTCGATCTACGGTCAGAAAGAGTTTTCAACACGGAGCGGGGGCGAGGGTCACGAAGGGCCACGGAGAAACCGCCGCGGGACCAAGCGACGGGCCGACGATGAAGCTAACCCGCCCAAACCGAAACAAAATCGCGGGCCTCGGGCCGCGGGATCGGCGATGAACCACCCGCTCGGGTGCCGATATACAGAAACCCGATGATGTCATCGTCCTCGGCGAGCCCGAGCGCCGTCTTTACCGCTGGATCGTAGGCCGGCGCCCCGGTCTTCCATACCGCGCCATAGCCCAGGGCCGGCGCCGCCAGCATGATGGTCTGGGCGGCGGCCGAAGCTGATGCGATCTGCTCGATCTCGGGAATCTTGTGCCCCTTCCGCACCTTCGCCGCGACCGCCACGATCACCGGCGCTCGGAACGCCTTGTCGCGCTCGCGCTGCAATTCGGCCTCGGAAACCGATGGGTCACGCCGGAGCAGCGAATCCGCCATCACCGTGCCGAACGCAGCGCGCTGGCTCTCGCCGATCACCACGAAATGCCAAGGCCGTAGTCGCCCATGGTCCGGTGCCCGCACGGCACTGGCAAAAATCCGGTCCAGTTCCTCGGCCGACGGTCCAGGCAAATCCAGCTTCAGCGCCGATTCCCGGCTCAGCATAAGGTCGAGCGCGTCCATCACGGTCCTCCAGACATCGGGATCGGCAAATCCAGGCATTTTCGCCGATGACGATCTTAGCCCCGATCGCGCTTGGTCTGCCACCCAGGAGATAATCCACGGGTCAGGATAACGGTCGCGAGCTACGGCCGGCTTGAGTGAGGTCGGCGGTGCGTGGTCGGAATTGGTTCCTGTCAGGCCTGGGTTAGACGGATGTATCCAAGCTGGTCGATACGGGCGGTCCAGCCCGGAGGCACCACGGTGGTGGAATCAAGCGCCTCGATGATCGCAGGACCAGGAATCGCCGTTCCCGCGACCAGCCCATTGCGCCAATGCACGTTGGCCGGAACGAACCCGGTTGCGGCGAACCAGACATCTCGCGAACGTAGCCGCGCGCTGGATGCGTCCGACCGCTGCGCCAGCTTCAGATCGGCAGCTTTCCCAATGCCGTCAGCCGCAGGTTCACCAACTGCACCGGCTCCTGCCGGTTGGCGTGCCCGTAGGTCTGTTCGTGCTTTTCGTGAAAAGCTGATGCGAGCCGCTCTAGCGTCGTCCGTGTCACTGGACCATCCTCGACCGGCAGCGTCAGCTCATAGGCCTGACGGCGATAGCGCACATCCGCGGACCTAGGCAGCGCCTGGCGCTCTGCCGGCACGGATGCCGCTTGCAGCATCGCCGCCCCCGCCGCCTCCATCGCGGCGAACGAGTCAGCGACCCGCTCGGGATCGACCTGACTGAGATCGGCATACAGCGTTCGGGCGTAGTCGCGCTTCAGGTCGGTCGCCACCAGTCCCAGCGCCGAAAACGCGCCCGACGCGGGCGGGATGATCACCTCGGGGATCGCCAGTTCCTCGGCCAGGGCGGCGGCGTGGACTGGCCCGGCGCCGCCGAAGGCGATCAGGCTGAACTCGCGTGGATCGTGGCCGCGTTCGACCGACACGATGCGTAGCGCCTGGGCCATGTTGCTGTTCACTACCTCGACGATCCGCGCCGCGGCGTCGCGCACCGACAGACCGAAGGGCCTCGCCACGTCCGCCTCGATGGCTCGTTCGGCCGCTGCCAGATCGATCGGCAGGCCACCGCCGAGCAGGGCGCCGCGGTCGAGCCACCCCAGCACGATGTCGGCGTCGGTTACAGTCGGGCGGCTGCCACCGGCGCCGTAGGCCGCCGGGCCGGGGTCGGCCCCGGCACTCGCGGGGCCGACCTTCAGGGCGCCGCCGGGATCAACCCAAGCGATCGAGCCGCCGCCGGCACTGACTTCGGCGAGATCGATCACCGGCACCCGAATCGGATGACCGGTGCCGTGCATCCAGCGCTTGGTGTTGGCGTTGCCGCCGACCTCGTATTCCGCCGTGACCGCGACCTCGTGCCCGACGATCACGCTGGCCTTGGCGGTGGTGCCGCCCATGTCGAACGAGATCAGGTTTGGCCGGTCCAGCTGCCGGCCCGCCAGGGCGGCGGCGATGACTCCGGCGGCGGGGCCGGATTCCACTGCGGCGGCCGGCATTCGCAGTGCCTCGGCGATGTCGAACACGCCGCCCGAGGACCCCATCACATGCAACGCCGGCAATCCCAGCCTGGACGTTGCTCTGGACAGGCGATCCAGATAACCCGCGAGCAGCGGACCGACATAGGCGCAGACCGCGGTCGTGCTTGCCCGTTCGAACTCGCGGATTTCGGGGAGAACCTCGGACGACAGGAATACGCCGACATCCGGCAGCGCCGCTCGCAGCGCCGCGCCGACCGCGCGTTCGTGGCTGTCGTTGAGAAACGAGAATAGCAACGACACCGCCACCGTTCGCAGGCCGGCGGTCCGGATCGCCGCGATCAGCGCCGGAATCTCCTCGGTGGCCAGTGCGGTCACCACATCGCCCTGGGCGTCGATCCGTTCGGTGATTTCCCACCGATAGCGTCGTGGCACCAGGATGCTTGGGCCGTCCTGGAACAAATCGTACAGGTCGGGCCGGGAGGATCGACGCAGTTCCAGCAGATCGCGGAACCCGCGAGTGGCGATGAAGCCGCATTTCGCACCCTTGTGCTCCAGCAGCGCGTTGGTCACCACGGTCGTGGCATGCGACAGCAACACCACGTCGGCGGGATCGATCGCGTTCTCCATTAGGCCGCGTCGGATGCCTTCGATGACGCCCTGGCCGAAATCGCGCGGGGTGGTCGGCACCTTGGCGATCCCGATTCGGCCGCTATGCTCCTCCACCGCCGCCACATCGGTGAACGTGCCGCCAATGTCGATGCCGATACGCCAAGCCATACGCCCGTGCTCCCCGCCGCCTTCGTGCCCCGCCCCGTCATGCATCGTGTTCCAACCCTCGGCCTGAGAGCAACCGGAGCCTGCAAGTATGACCCATGCGATCTAGTCCAGCGATCAACCGCACGATGTGGTTCTTCGCGATCGTCTATGCGGTGGAGGGTATCGGCCAGGCTAAATCCGGCATCATGTGGCAGCCGCTGTCGCATTGGCTGAAGGTCACGCTGAACTGGGACCCGGTGAGGATCAGCGCCTCGCTGGCGATCCTTGACCTGCCCTGGGTGATCAAGCCGCTGTGGGGCGCGATCTCGGATTTCGTGCCGCTGTTCGGCTACCGCAGGCGGCCGTATCTGGTATTGGCGAACGTCGCCGCGTTTCTGGCGTTCGGCTGGGTCGCCACGCTCGACACAGCCTCGGCGATGATCCCGGCGCTGACCGTCACCGCCTTCGCGATGGCGATCTCCAGCACGCTCTGCGGCGCGCTGCTGGTCGAAACCGGCCAGAAGCACAACACCACCGCCAGCGTCGTCAACCAGCAATGGCTTTGGTTCAACATCGCGCAGATGATCACCACGCTGCTGTCGGGCTACCTGATCGAGATCCTGTCCCCAACTGGCGCGTTGCATACCGCCGCCTGGATCGCGGCGGTCGCGCCGCTCGCGATCATCGCCGCGGTCTGGCTGATCCAGGAGCCGCGCGCGCGCATCGACCTGGAAGCGCTGCGCGAGCGCCTGGGCGCGCTGCTGAGCGTGTTCCGCAGCCGCGACCTGTGGTTCACCGGCGGCTTTTTGTTTCTGTATTATTTCAGCCCTCATTTCGGCACGCCGTTGTACTTTTATATGAGCGACCGACTGGATTTCTCCCAGGGCTTCATCGGCTTGCTGTCCGCTGTCGGCGCCGGCGGCTGGATCCTCGGCGGCCTGCTGTTCAGGTGGCGCTTGAAACGCCTGACCCGACCGGCGTTGCTGCGTCTCAGCATCGTGGGTGGCGTGATCAGCACCCTGTCGTGCCTGGCGTTGAGCAGCCCGGCCACGGCTATTTTGATCTGGCTGTTGACCGGCATCACCAGCATGATCGCGATGATCGCCACCATGTCGTTGGCCGCCGACGCCTGCCCCGAAGGGGCCGAAGGCTTTGCCTTTGCCGCCATGATGTCGATCGTCAACCTGACCGCTCCGTTGTCGGACACGCTGGGATCGGTGCTGTATCAAGATGTGTTCAACCAGAAGCTGGGGCCGTTGATCGTCGTGTCCGCCGCGGCGACAGCGCTGGTGCTTTTCCTGATCCCGCTGATGCTGTTCAGGCCGCCGAGGATAGTGCGCTGACGCGCGATGCTGGGCTCGCGGGCTTATACTGTGGCGAGTTCGATAAGATGCCGGCTTGAAGTCATGGCGCGTTGCCGTGGGCGGGCCCGGCCAGGCTTTTTAGGCAATATGGTGCGGTATTAATACTATTGCAGTATAATATATGTTATCTTTGGGGAACTTTTTCGTGATCACAGGGTCGTGAGTTTTCTGTTGCGGAGGAAAACCGTGGCGGGCTATTCACACTTTGTTGATCATAAGAAGGAGAGATCGATGACGACGTTCCGATTTGCTTCCAATCAGGTTTCCGTTGCCGATCTGCCGCGTCCTGACGCGGCATCCGTCCAGCCGGTCGGTGGTGCCCTTCCGCGCCCACTGCCCGCGGTGACCGACAGCGGGCGCATCAGCTTCGGCGCCTCGTGCCGAATTCCGTTGCAGAAGTGAGGCCGTTGTGCCGTTCCGGCGCAAGACTGTGTCGGAACGGTACTATCTCGTTAGGATAGAGTCGGAGTCGAAATCGCCATGCTGGACAATCAACCTCGGCTGCGGTTTCATCGATTGATTGAGCAAGCGCGCCCGCCACAGCGTGCCGACCGTGCAGCTGCCGGAACTCTACCCACCCGGGCTTATCGCTATTGCGATGCAGTGACGAGTGCAGCCGGATACGGCTGGTGGATCTTTTCTCCCATGGATCTGCAATTGATATGGGATGGACACGATATTTTCTGGTTTTTCGACGGGGCGCCGGATTGGATGCCACTGTCACCGGCCGCCCAGTTTCCCGACTTCTCCGAGGCCTTCGACAAGGCCGCTCCCGGGGCACTTCGAGGCTGCGCGCCGCCGTTTCTGACCGCTCTCCCTGAACCGGGCATGCTGCAGATCTGGACCGGGCTGATGGCCCGCACCGCACCCGGATGGAGTTTGCTGGTGCGCCCACCCGTCAATCTTTCGGCCCCCGGCGGCTACAGCCTGTATGAAGGCATCGTGGAAACCGACCACTGGTTTGGGCCGCTGTTCACCAATCTCCGCCTGACACGCACCCACAAGCCGGTGCATCTGAGAGCGGATTTTCCGCTGCTTCAGGTCCAACCGCTCCCGCGCGAGGCCTATGCCGAACACACACTTAGCGCCACTGCGGTGGTGCCCGACATGGGCGGCATGAACGACGCCGACTGGGACGCGTATCAGTCGACGATCGTGGCGCCCACAGCGGATCCTGACCGTCCCTTTGGCGCCTATGCGGTTGCGGCGCGAAAGCGCCGGCAGGGGATTTGTCCGTTCAGCGGCATGCAAACGGTCAGTGTGGAGCCAGCGCAGGTTTAGCGCGTTCCGGAATCCCCGCCAGGCGGAGGCCCTGGACATAGCAATCTAAATCTTGCTGCCTCGCGAGCGGAGAACGCAAGGCCGCTTCGCGAAGCGAGAAGTGGGGTTCCAGTGCTAGCAGGATCTTGCGAACGGAAGCAGCTTCCCTGCTGGCGCCGGAATGCCCAATCGCGGCGAGCAAAGATTTGTAGGTTGCGGACAGACCTGGATGATGGTCGCGGGCCTGGCGGCACATTCGAGCCGAGGCTTCATACTGGCCGCTAAGAAGCATCGGCAGTGCCAGAGCCGTATCGAAGAAGAACCCATGAGGATCATGCGGGGACAAATGCCTGGCATGCTCGATGCGGCGAATGGCCTCCCTATGCTCTCCAAGGTAGCTATGCGCCAAGCCGGAGTAGCACCAGGCAAGCGCCATATTCGGGTTCAGTGCGATCGCGCGTTCATGCAAACCCAGGGCGCCTTCGGCGTCCTTATTCAGGAACGCCCGGACGTGCCCGGCTACCGTGAAGCCTCTTGCATCTTCGGGATCCAGCACGATCGCGCGTCGCGAAAGATCGTCTGCACGTTGCATCGCCATTTCTACGTCCGTCGCCCAGCCCTGGCCCAGCAAAAACAGATGCCAGTGGGCAAGCCAGGAATGGCATGCGGCGCTAGTTGCATCCAAGGCCAGGGACCGTTCCAGCAACTGCCCGGATTCTCGAAACGCGCGCTCGTCCAGCCGGTAGATCGCCGGGATCGCGCGCAGCATCATATCGTAAGCGGTAGGATCGACCCGGGGGCGCGACTTCGACTCCAGCCCTTCCCATACCAGCAGTTCGGGCGCGACCTGCGCCGCCGACTCGGAAGCGATACGGTCTTGCAGGTCGAGAAGATCAGGCAAAAAACCATCGAAGCGTTGTCCCCAACTGATCGCGCCCGCTCCACGCATATTCGCCATCCGCAGCAAAACCGTGATCTTGTCTTGCTTTTTGCGGAAACTGCCCTCGATCAGAAAATCGAGGTCGAGTTGTTCCCAGCGCTCGGTGTTCGCCAGGGGATCATTGGCAAGCGCCGCGACCGACGCCGGCCCCACGCAGGTGATCCATCGAAAGCGGGAAAATGCCGTGGTGATTTCCTCGGCGAGACCCTGAGAAAACGCGGCGTCGCTGTTCGCTCCGATGCTCCTGAACGGCATCACGCCGAGCCGGATCGCGGTCTTCCGCAATCCGGTGTTCTGCGAAGCGCCCTGTCGTTGCGTAGGAGACGGATCGGTAGCCGTCCGTGCAGTAGAAACGGGATGCTGGGCGTTATCCCTGGCATCGGCCAGAAGCTGTTCGGTCTCGGTCGAGAACGTCTTGCTCGAGAGTACCGCCCCGACCATCCGTACCAGGTCAGCAGCGCGATATGGCTTCATCACGAACTCGAATCGTGCACCGCCGCCAAGGGAAGCATGGGTGGCCTCGTCGGGAAGGTCGTCCAACGTTCCGGAAGTCAGTAGAACGCAAAGATCAGGACGCGACTGGCGAGCGCTGCGCGCCAATGCCAGACCGCTCACACCGCCCGGAAGCCGAGCGGTTATCAGCAGGGCATGGATTGGTTCGTCTGATACGAACTGGGTGATCGCCCCCGATCCGTTGGCGGCGCCAACGGCGCGGTAGCCATTCCGGATCAAGGTTTCGCATGTCGTTATCCGGAGGTCCGCGTCCGGTTCGACAACAAGGATGGTCTGGTTGGTGCCGCTGGGCACCGATCCGTCGGAGACCGGCGCCGGCTTGGGTTGCTGGCCGGTGGCGCGAGGCAGAAACAACGACACTGTCGTGCCTCGACCAACGGTGCTTTCCAGTTCCACCCAACCGCCGGACTGGCCGGCAAAGCCGTGCACCTGAGCCAAGCCGAGGCCGCTGCCTTGGCCGGCTGGTCTGGTGGTGAAAAATGGCTCGAAGACCTTTTCCTGAATCTCTAGGGGGATACCGACACCGCTATCGCGCACGTCGATACGGACGTAATCGCCGGCGGCCCGGGCGATGCTCGGTTTTGCCGCGCGGTCGATCCGGGTGTTGTGACAGGATATGTCGATGTTGCCGCCAAGCGGCATCGCATCACGGGCATTGAGAACCAGATTGAGGACCGCGGATTCAAGCTGGCCCGGGTCGACGAGACAGTTCCAAAGGCCCGGTTCCGCCTGAAGCAGGACACGTGCGCTTTCGCCGGCCGCCTGCGCCAACAAAGGATGTGTCGCGGAGAGAATCTGATAAACTGAGATGGTTTCAGGGCGAAGCATCTGCTTGCGCGAAAACGACAGCAACTGGCCGGCAAGCCGCCCGCCGCGCTCTGCCGCACGCTCGATCATTTCTGCCCGCTGCACCGCCTGGGCGTCGCCGCGCGACTCGGCGTTGATGCGAAGGGCTGTCGCGTTGCCGAGCACCACAGTCAGCAGGTTGTTGAAATCGTGCGCCACACCGCCGGTCAGACGCCCCAGCGATTCCATCTTCTGTGCCTGGAAGCGGGCACCTTGCATCGCATTCGAATCGTCGAAAGCAGCAGGCGCCTTGGTTTTGCCCGGGGAAAAGGGAAACCAGCTGCCAACCCGTCCAGCAAGCACCTCCATCAACCTGCTGCTCAAAACAGTTTGACGCGCCTTGCTGAGCGGTTGCCACAGCCTGGCGGCGCCGCGCCCGCCTGCCATGTTAACGTTCCACAATAAACCGGAGAAAATGATAGGCACATACCGCGAGACTTCAAAGGCTATCGTCCAGCCGGCGGATCAAGAAAACTTGCGAAGGTGTCTCGAATTGATGGAGCACAGTGCTGGATTTTTTTTAAGAGACCGGCGATGTCACGTTCAGCAACTGACGCAGCCGCGCGGCGCCGGTCGGGCCCTTGATCGCTTCCCGCCAGCTTGCCTCGGCGACACGCTGATGCGCGGCGACAGCTTCATCCGCGCCGGTGATCATCGCCACCCCGGTTTGGGCACCTGGATGGGTGTCCGTACGAAACGGGTTGATCCCCAGGCTGACCCGGTCCCGGGCTCGCAGGATCTTGAACGAGGAACTCGGCGGGGAGCCGGCCAGCAAGCCAAACTGCAGCCCCATGGGTTCGGTTTCCATCAGGTTGGCGATGTTCTCAATCTCGGACAGTGCGACGTCGCGGCAGATCCGTCGCACGCGATCAGAGAGGTGTGATCCGCTGACGATGCCGACCTCGATCAGCCGCTGCACCGCCGGCATCGAGACCATCGCGATGATGCTCGGCCGCCGCATGGCGTACATCCGCTTTCGCGCGGCCAGGATGCCGAGCACCTGCTCGGCCATGCTGCGCATCGCCATGCGTTCGGCGCCGCCATGGTCGGCGGTTTCCTCGAACGCCTCGCTGAGCGCATTGTCGTAGGCGTCGGAGGTGGTCAGGTAGCAGAGCGGGCCAGATAATTGCAGCACCTGATCGGCGGTCTCTTCGATCTGGCGCACACGTTCGAAGTAGCCGATCGGGCGATTGTAGTATTCGACGCCGATCCCCAGCAGCGACAGGGGCGAGATTTTCAGCAGTTCGGCCAATCGCTTGATGGTGTCGAGCTTGATTACCTCGCCTTTTTCATAGCGATACAACGCGGCGCGTGAGACGCCCAGGCGAGCGGCAATTTCTTCCGCGCGCAGGCCCGATTCGAGGCGGTAGGCGCGGAGTTGCTGGCCAATTTCGGTAAAGCGCATCGACATGGAAAGGTCCGCCCTCACGCAACTTATGCGAGTAACTCACTGGAAAAAGTCGCCACTCCTCCGGAAGACTAAGGCAGATATCACACGGCAGGGTAGTGGTTCTCGAGCGGGTGATGTCTCAGAATCGGAGGGATCGCCACAGTTTAGGTTGGGCGGGCTTTAAAACTCAACCCCCTTTCAGATCCTGCGACTCGTTCCGCCACGGACCAGGCTGACTAGTCTTTTTTCCGGATGCTGTGCGCCGCCATGCCTTCGATCGCCATTATCAGCGCAGAATGATCCAACTCGGCGGCACCATGGGCGATGCAGGAGGCGAACATTTGCTGAGCGACGGCGGTGTTCGGCAGCGACAGGCTGAGCGTCTTGGCCGAGGACAGGGCGAGGTTCAGGTCCTTCTGGTGCAGCTTGATCTTGAAGCCTGGGTTGAACGTACCGTTGATCATGCGTTCGGCGTGCATCTCCAGGATGCGGGAGGAGGCGAAGCCGCCCATCAGGGCCTGGCGCACTTTGGCCGGATCGGCACCGGCCTTGGAGGCGAAGACCAGCGCTTCCGACACCGCCTGTATGTTCAGCGCGACGATGATCTGGTTGGCGACCTTGCAGATCTGTCCGGCGCCGGGTTCGGGGCCGACATGGGTGATGTTCTTGCCCATCAGCTCGAACAGCGGCTTGGCGCGGGCGAAGGCGGCGTCCGGCCCCCCGACCATGATGGTCAGCGTCGCCTGCTTGGCGCCGACCTCCCCACCGGACACCGGAGCGTCGAGGTAGTCGCAGCCTTTTTCATTGACGCGCCTGGCATAGTCCTTGGTCTCGATCGGACCGATCGAGGACATGTCGATGACCAGGGTGCCCTTCTTAAGCCCCTCGGTCGCGCCGTTCTCGCCGAACAGCACCGCTTCGACGTCGGGGGTATCGGGGACCATCAGGATCAGGACCTCGGACTCCGCCGCTACCGCCTTTGGAGTTGCGCCCACCTTGGCGGCGGTGCGTAGTTCGTCAGTCAGGCTGGGCCGGTCAGGCACGATCAAGTCATGACCGGCGTTCTTGAGGTTCAGCGCCATTGGGCGGCCCATGATGCCCAGGCCGATAAATCCGATTTTCATGGTTTGCTATCCTTGCGAAAAGGTGGTCGCCCCTGCGGTGGCATGGCCAGATATCTGCCCCGGTCAAGCGCGCGGCGTCTAACGTTGGTTACCGCGAGCGCGGTTAGCCGGGCCAAGCGTGACCGTGAGCTGGGGCGATGAGTCGGCCATACTGAATAGAAGGCGTGACACCGGCTCTTTCAAACGTCGAAGCGTTCGCGCCAGCCCAGGCCGGCGACGGTGTCCGCAGCGGGGCGATATTCGCAGCCGACCCAGCCTTGATAGCCGAGCTCGTCAATTCGGCGAAACACATACGACCAGCCGATTTCGCCGGTTCCAGGCTCATTCCGCGCCGGGACGTCGGCGATCTGCATGTGCGCGATTACCGGCATGAACTGCTCCATGCGCTTGGTGATGTCGCCCTCGGTAATCTGCACATGGTAGACGTCGAACTGCAGGCCCAGGCGGTCGCGTCCGATGGCCTCGACGATCGCGGCACCTTGCGCCTGGGTATTGAGAAAATAGCCAGGCATGTCGCGGTGATTTATTGGCTCGATCACCAGCCGCACGCCGGCCGGTTTGGCCTGTTCCGCCGCCCAGGCGAGGTTCGCGGCATAGATCGCCGTTGCCGTCGTCAGCGATACGCCGGCGGGCACGATTCCGGCCATGCAGTGGATCTGCCGGCAATCCAGCGCCGCTGCGTAATCCAGGGCTTTTTTCACCGACTCGTGGAACTCGGCCTGGCGGCCGGGAATGCTGGCCAAGCCGCGTTCCCCGTTCGCCCAGTCACCCGGCGGCATGTTGAACAGCACCTGGGTCAGGCCCTCGGCGCTGAGGCGCTCACGCAAGGCCGCGGCGGGAAATTCATACGGAAAAAGGAATTCCACGCCCTCGAAACCGGCTCGACGCGCAGCGGCGAAGCGGTCGAGGAACGGCACCTCATTGAACATCATCGACAGGTTGGCGGCTAAGCGTGGCATGACATGACCTCCTTTTCCCTTGGTCGGCTCGAGCGGCTACGGGCGGCAGGCAGGGATGCCCCCTTGTCTGCCCGTCCGAAACACGCAACGACTGATCGTGGCCGCACTCCCGGTGAACGATCTGCCGGGAACGATCCGCGGACGTCGATCCTCGGGGTCGATTCTCGGGGGGTACCGGCTGGGGCGGAAACTACAGACGCGCGCCGTACTTGGCTAGGGCGCGGCGGTCGCGCGGGATGCGAGCAATCGCGGATGGAGAGGCATGATCGCTGAACGGATACTGATGGGCCTGCTGCTGGGCGGCGTGGCGATCGGCTGTGTGGTCGTGTTATATCCGTTCCTGTCGGCGCTGCTGTGGGCCGGTATTCTGGTTTTCACCACCTGGCCGGTCTACGACTGGCTGCGATTGCATTTGAGGTTGCCGCGGATTTGGGCCGCGTTGCTGATGGTGCTGCTGACCGCCGTCGTGCTGGTGCTGCCGATCGGGGTGGCCGCACCGGGCAGTGCTGACGATGTCACCCACCTGCAGCACGCGATCATGGACGGGTTGCGCGCCGGCCTGCCGGATTCGCCGATGTGGGTGTTCGATATCCCAATGATCGGCAACACCGTGGGCGATCTGTGGAACCGCTGGGCCGCCGATGTCAGCGTGATGCTAGAGGCTTTGCGGCCGTATTTCGGGATCGTCGTCGAAAACGGTCTGAGCCTGCTGCTGGGCATCGCCAATGGCGTGCTGATGTTCCTGCTGGCGCTGTTCGTGGCGTTCTTTTTTTACGTCTATGGCGAGCCGATCGCCGACCGCCTGCGCCTGCTGCTGCACCGCATCGCCGGGGTGCAGGCCGAGCGGCTGATCACGGTAACGGGCGCGACGGTGCGCGGGGTGGTGTATGGCATCCTGGGCACGGCGGTGGTGCAAGGGATCCTGACGGCGTTCGGGCTCTGGCTGTCCGGCGTGCCGCGTCCGGTTCTGCTGGGCAGTGTCGCGGGCCTGCTTTCCGTGCTGCCCATCGGGGCGCCGGTGATCTGGATCCCCGCGGCGATCTGGCTGATGAGCAGCGGGCATTTGGGGTGGGGGATCTTTCTGGGGATTTACGGTATCGGCGCAATTTCCGGCTCGGACAGCTTGATCCGGCCCTGGTTTATTTCCCGCGGCGCGCAGTTGCCATTCCTGCTGACGGTCCTGGGCGTGCTGGGTGGTGCACTGGCGTTCGGGCTGCTAGGGATTTTCCTGGGGCCGGTGCTTCTGGGGATCGGCTACACGCTGGTCAACGAATGGGCGTACGGGGCTGATCCGCGGGCGTCGACCACTGATCATTGATCAATGCGCCTTGATGCGAACTATGACCCGGCTACCTCCAGCACCTACAGGCCGGCTTCAGGCCGCCTGATCTGCCACGCTTCGGTCCGCGCCGAAGCGATCCAGGCAGATACCGCAGCGACTCATCCCCATTTTCGGGTCATGCTCAACAAAGGAGATGATCCGATGACCGGCGCCCCGAAGCTTGATCCGCGCGAGATCCACGCTCGCATTCCGAGCCCCCATGCGGGGCTGCAGCTGTTCCTGCGGCATTTGCCTCCGGCGCAGGGCGTGCCAGCCCGGGGCATCGTGCTGTATGTCCACGGCGGCACGTTTAGCTCGGCGCTTTCCATCGCCCACCGCTTCGATGGGCGGTCCTGGCGCGACGAATTGTGCGATGCCGGGTTCCATGTCTGGGGGCTGGATTTTCATGGTTTCGGCCGTTTCTCCGACCCATACCCGGATGCCGATCCGCACATTCCGCTTGGCCGGACCGCCGATGCCAGCCGCCAGCTTGAGGCAGCCGTGCGCTTCATTGTGGCTCAACATGAAGCCGAACGGCTGTCCCTGGTTACCCATTCCTGGGGCACGATGGTGGCCGGGCACTTCGCCGGGCGCTGCCCGGAACTGGTCGATCGCATGGTGTTCTTCGGTCCAATTGCGCGACGAGCACCGTCGACGGACGCTCCAAAGCTTGGAGCCTGGAGATTAATCTCGTTGCAAGACCAATGGGATCGGTTCACCGCCGACGTTCCGGCCGACGAGGCCCCGGTGCTGTCGCGGCGTCACTTCGACGAATGGGGAGAGGCGTATCTTGATTCCGACCCTGAAAGCCGCGTCCGCCGTCCGGCGGCAGTGAACGTTCCCGGCGGCGCATTCCAGGACATTTTCGACGCCTGGGCCGGCTCGCTGTCCTACGATCCCGGGCTGATCCGGGCGCCCGTCGCCATCATCCGCGGGGCGTGGGACAGCATGTGCACCGATGCCGATGCGGCCTGGCTGCTGGATGCTATGCGGGCTGGCCGTGATGTGACGGTGCCGCGTGCCACCCACCTGATGCATCTGGAGGAAAACCGCCATGCATTGTACCGGCAGACCGAAGCCTTCCTGACCG
>Ga0073928_10007515_pt1 | contig 14069 bp, 14 predicted proteins | sample PaiPotPPA55metaG_FD_76969 | JGI IMG/M metagenome (GOLD analysis project Ga0073928, IMG submission 76969) | Iron sulfur acid spring bacterial and archeal communities from Banff, Canada, to study Microbial Dark Matter (Phase II) - Paint Pots PPA... ... | reverse complement strand
AGCTCCGCCATCAGCCGCACGAAGTGCACGCCCGTCATGCCGGCGATGAACGAATCGTTTTCGGGCATGTAGCCGAGCATGCCGCGCACCCGTTTCGCCTCCGCGCGTATGTCCATGCCGAAAATGCGGGCCGTGCCCGCCGCCGGCTTGTGGAAGCCGAGCAGCGTATTGATCAGCGTCGACTTCCCCGCCCCGTTCGGCCCCAGAAGCCCGATCGCCCGGCCAGTGAGCGCCCCATTCAATTTCTTCAGAATGATGCGTTCGCCGAACTGGACTTCGAGATTATCTAACTCGATGACAGGCTGCATATGCCAATGATCAATACGCACAATAGCGCGAATGTGTTCCCTCGATCGACGTGGCGCAGGCACTCATGCCTGCTGCGCCGACACTCTTGTCGGCGCCCGGCGCTCGCGCCGGCAACCGCTTGCTAACGCGCGCGGCTCGGTACTGCACGCATAGTTGCGACGCTGTACCGAGCCGCGACCGTGAGGGAGCGGGCCTGCCGAGCCCCTTTTTCCGCAAGCTGCCAAGCTTAGTGCAATCCTGCCCTAGGCCTCTGCAGCATTTGCAGCAGACTCATATTCCCAAAGCCCATCCCGAACAAGCTGCCGTTGGTGGCAAACGTGATGCGGTCCGGCTCAGCATACGCCGCGATCAGCGTAGGCTTCAGGTTCGCCGCCATCTCGCCGAGCGAGCGCTGCTGCTGCGGCGTGAGCTGCTCCAACAGCGGCCCGATACTCGAGCTGGTGTTGAAGTACAGCATGGCCGAGAAGTTCGCATACTGATCGTGCGGGATCAGCGCGGTGAAGGTTGCCGAGCGCGTCAGCGTGTAGCCCGTGGCGCGATACTGTATCGCCTTATCAAGCAGCGCCTGGCTGGGCGCGGCCAGCAGATAGCCGTCCGTATAGACATAGTGCACTTCCAGCGACCGCTTGGCGCCAGCCCCCGTCAGCATGTAATACGTCCGGCCGTTGGCAACTTGCTGCGTGAGTTCGACGGCGCTGCCGGCCATACCCACCAACCGCTCAATGGTCGACTGTAGCCTCACCGGATCATAAACCTCCACCGCCACCTTCCACGAAGGCGTCGGCAGCAGCGGACCATCCTGCGCCATGGCGATCTCGCCGCCCAGCGCCGCGGCCAGCTCCGCAACATCCGGCACATTTTCGCGCAACCCGGCGAACTGCGGCATGGCGGCCATTTCATCCAGAATCGCGGAAGGCTGCTTCACCGCCGCCGCCCAAACCAGCGTGGCTTCCGGCGAAACGAAATCGAGCGACCTCAGCGGCGCCGGAGCCGCCAGCCAAGAGGCCACGCCGCTGCGCGTCCCATTGAACGTCAGCGCCGCGCGCGTCTGCTTCTGGCCCGCCACTTCCGACTGTTGCACGATCACCGACCGCACATTCTCAAGCGGCGTGTGGCCGTTGGACGTCAGCGACTGCAAATCAGCCGCGAAAAGCAGCCCCACTCCGTGCTGGTACGAAGCGGCCACCTGCGAACCGAAAGGAGTCGCGGCAAACTGTGTTTGCGCGCCCGCCGCCACTTCGTGCAGCGTAGCAGTATCCGGCGCCAGCGCCGCCAAGTCCGGTTTGACCATGAGCAGCATTCCACCCGCGCTCGCTGCGCCCCCCCCGGCTTCATCGAGCAACCGTATCTTCGCGCCGTGCTCGCCCGGTTCCATTTTGGCGATCTCCGCCGCGGCATATTCGCGGAATCCCGGATGCTTCACCTCCGCCAGGATCAGCGGCTCGCCCGGATGTCCGTCCGTGCTGCGCGCCGCAGCCACCACAATCTCATCGCCCAGATAGCTGCTGAGCGTGCCCATCTCCGCGATCACCTGATCGAGGTTGTTTTGCTGCCACCATTCCTGTAACGCCGGGCTGTCTTTCATCTTCGCCGCGAACACCTGCCGCGCCTCGCCCAGTGCGCGATTGAGATTCGGAATGCTGGCGTACACCACGGTCTGCGCCGGCACCAGGTTCAGCAAGCGGCTCGAGTAGCGCAAGTCCGGAAAGTGGATCGCATCCAGCCGCTGGTTGAGCGCCGTTACTGCGTTGAGCATGGCGATATGTGCATCGAGATTGTGACTCCAGGCGATCTCCTGCCGGATCGGCACCTCGCCCATGGCGGGGCTGGTGGCCGCTTCGTCGCCCGCGTGCAGCACGCGCTCGTGCCGGTCCTGCGCCACCAGCACTGTGCCTTCGATCACCGTAACACGCGAGCCCTTCAGTCCGCTGTTCACGCTGAATACCGTGCCCGTCACGGCTACCCGGCAATCGCGCGTCGCCACATACAAATGGCCGGCGTGCCGCTTGGCGGCCTGCACGATGATTGCGCCCTGTTCCAGGCCGATGGTCATATCTTTGCCGCTCTCCGTCACCGAGAAGCCGGAGCGCTCGCGCATTTCGACCCGTGAACCGTCGCGCAGCCGCACCATGGCGTCCGCATCTTTAGCGGTGCGAATGGCGGCGCCGGCGGGTACCTGAGCCCCGCGCGCCAGCGGCACGGTGCGGCCATCCGCCACGCGATAGATCAGTCCGTCCGCCGATTCGACCACGGCTTCGGCGCCGTTGCCCGCGCCGCGGAAGCGGTCCGCCAGATTCCAAGCGGTGAGGCCCGCGCCAATCACCAGCGCCGCAGCCATGGCCCAGCGGAAAATGTGCCGTGGTACGCGCGCCGGACGCATGGCGACGACTTTGCCCGAGGCCGCCTCCAGCGCCTTACGGCATGCCACGCACTCGTGCAGGTGATCTTTCAACAGCAACGCGCGCGCTTCGGAAAGCTTGCCCGCGCGAAAATCCGGGATCAGCGCCTGGAAATCCGCGCAGCCGCGCAGCGCCGCATGCGGTTCGAGCCGCGCCCGCACGCGGTGGGCAGCGGCTTCCATCACATCGGAATGGATGGGTTCATCGCGAATCTCCGCGATGGCTTGTTCGAGAAGGGGATCTAGGTTCGGATCTTGTGGTGTCATTTCTTTTCTCCCATGTAGGACCGGAATTCCTGTTCCAGGCGGTCCCGCGTGCGCGACAGCGTGACCGCCACCGTAGCCGCGGTCGTGCCCAGCGCATCCGCGATCTCCGGGTTGTCCTTGCCTTCAAAAAAGCGCAAGGCAAACATCTCGGCGGCCCGCGGACTCAGCCGGGCGACCGCGCCGCGCAGCCAGCGCCGGATTTCGGCGGACTGCTGCACGCGGTCCGGAGCAAGTGAGGAGTTCGCGGGAACCAGCGGCGCCACGTCGTCCAGAGGTACCTGCCGCGCCGCCTGCCGGGAACGAATCAGGTCCAGCGCGGCGTTCACGGCTGCCCGCCGCAGATAGCTTTCCACGTTGCCGACGGCTTCCGCCTCCGGGCCCCGCCCGAGCATCCGCAGGAAGACCGTCTGCATGACGTCTTCGGCATCGCTGGCGTTGCCCGTAACGCGGTACGCCGCCCGAAACACCGTGGTGTGGTGCTCCCGGAAAATGAGGTCGAAGTCCAGGTTCACGCCCATCGGGATCCCCGCACTTTCGACTGTAGCCAACTGCGCTGTGGCCTGCACGTTCCGCTTCCTCCCTTGCTCTTCATACATGAGACGGCTCCAGGGGGTGGTTATTAGCGCCCCAAGTAATTAACGCCGGAGCCGTAAGGAATGTTCCCGCTGGGCCGATATTAGGGATATGAAACTGAAGAAATTACGACATTCGGCATGGTCGCGGACCGTGCTGTCGTTAGTTCTTGCCACCTTGACGTTGGTTGGAAGAAGGGTGCTGATACTTCTTGTGGCTGCCACGATTGCGGCGGTGGTCTGGACATTCCATCGCACCAGGTTTGCCAAGCGGCGCTGGACAAGAACAGGGCCAGTCTTCGCTTTGTGTATTCTGGCCGCAGCCGGTTTGGTCGTTGTGCAGAGGGTCGACGATTCGCCCAGGGAAGTGACCGACCTGCCGGCCATCAAACCTCCGTGCAGCGTGCTCACGCTTGGTCCAAGATCCAGGAATGCAATAATCGTCGGTAACGAGTTTCATACCAATTGTCCCAATGTCATCACCGACAACGGCGTACAAAGCTTGATCTACGGCAACCGCGCGTACCAAACACCTTTCTAAAGGTCCTAACTCGCCGATGCGTCGGCAGCGCTACCCACCGCGCAGGGAAGCGGCCAGCATATCCGCACCTTCAAATATGCCGCCCATTGCTCCAAATACGCCCGATCCAGAATCGCACCCAGCGCCGCGACAATCCCGCGCACGTCGTTCCACTGCCGCTCCGAAACTTCGCCGCCGGCGCGGTACCACACCAGGTTCACCAGCAAGGCGTCTTCCGCTGACGCCACAGGCACAGCCAGCCGCACGCCGCCAAGCGCAATCTCTCTCACGGCTCGCCGTCGAAACTGCATCTGCTGGTACGGATCGCGAGAAGGCGGAAAGATATCGAACTTGTAGCTGCTGCCAAGGTGGATCACATTGAACGCGCGCCCGGCACACAACGCTTCGCGCATCATGTCCGCGTCGGCATAAAACTCCCCGCTCAGTCGTGCCGCAAAATCGGCAACTTGCGTCTCGCGGATGTCGGCCACCAGGTCCACGTCCATCGTGCCGCGCAACACTCCGTGTACGCCGCTGGCGAGCGAGCCGCCGATCATGTAAGGAATCGCGGTCGAATGCCTCCACCAGCATCCGCAGCGCTTCGCCCGCATCGTTCACGCGCCCGCGCTCTCCGGGTCCCATCCGTACGCCCGCCTCATCGTCTCGCGATCCAGTTGTCGCGCGGCGACGCGCAAGAATACCTCGCGCTCGCGCAACTCCGGATGCTGCCGCCGCACCTCAGCCTCCGCTGCCTCGAACACCATACGCGAGAGTTGGAAAATAGCCTGCACTTTCTCCGAAGGGCTCATGCGCCGCTGGCACTCCAAAATAACTTCGAGGGCTCAGGGATGCGTGATAGAATGACTTTCCCGATGCGTCGCGCCATCACTTCAGCAGCCGCCGTCTTCGCCGCACTTTCCGGTATCGCGCAGGCGCAGTTTATGCGCGGTGTCAACGTCTCCCAAGCCGAATGGGGCGACCCGCTCACAGCCCAGTACGGCACCGAGTATTCTTATCCCACCGAATACACCTTTGATTATTTCGCTGCCCGCTCGCTGGGCTTCATCCGCCTTCAAGTGCAATGGGAACGCCTGCAACCCATGCCAGGTGGCCCGCTTGATGCCACCAATCTGAACTACCTCAAGCAGGACATCGCCTTCGCCAAGTCCGCCGGTGCGCTGGTGAGCATCGTGCCGCACAACCAGGCGCGCTACACGCTCCTCAATAACGGATCCGAAGTGCTCTGCATCATCGACAATCCCTGCGTCAACAACGCCGTCAGCGTGACCTCGGCGGATCTCGCCGACTTCTGGGTCAAAATGTCCAACGAGCTTAAGGACGAGCCTGCCGTAGCCGCCTATGACCTGATGAACGAGCCGCACGACATGGGCGTGGCGAACTGGGCCCAGATCTCGCAAACCGTGGTCTCGGCTATCCGCACCAACGGCGACAACAAACTGATCATGGTGCCCGGCGATGGATGGAGCAGCGCCGAATTCTGGGTGATCTTCAACCCCGCCAATGGCTGGATCAGCGACCCTGCCAACAACATCAAATACGAAGCTCATCAGTATTTCGATTCCGACGGTAGCGGCAGTTATGCCGAAACCTACGATCAGGAGCTGGCCGCAAATTCTAATCTGCCTATGGTGGGTTCCGACCGGCTCAAGATTTACCTGAGTTGGTGCAAGTTCAATAATGTGCCTTGCTACCTCGGCGAGTATGGAATTCCAAATAACGATCCGCGTTGGCTCACGGTAATGGATAACTTCCTGCACACGCTGGATGAATCCAGCATTCCGGCTACCTATTGGGCGGCTGGTGAGCTGTGGGCCACCGTGCCTACGTGCCCGTGCAGTTTTCTCTCGGTACAGCCATCTCATAACTTCACCACGGATACCGAGCAGTTACCCACCCTAATGGCACACCTGGCGCCCAATGCGTTCCGCACCGCATCCGCGGCGGCTTCGTACGGTTACGCGACCGCTCCCGGACAGCTCGCGGCCGGATACGGCACTGGCCTTGCGCAAAGCACCGGACAGGCTACCGGGCTTCCCCTGCCCACCACGCTCGAAAACACTAAGGTTCAATTAACGGATAGCTTGGGAAATAGTTTCCTGGCGCCCCTGCTTTATGTCTCGCCAAGGCAGATCAATTATCAGGTCCCCACCGGCCTCGCGCAAGGCTTGGTCACCGCAACGGTCCTCAACAATGGCACAGCCGTCGCCAGCGGCTCTCTCGAAGTGCGATCCGAGGCGCCGACTATCTTCACTGCGAACGCCACCGGGCAGGGAGTAGCCGCCGCGCAAATCCAGCGAGTCCAGCCTGACGGTACGACCACTTACGAAAGCGTCGCCGTCTACGATCAGTCCACCGGGCAGTTCACCGCCGCGCCCATCGCATTCAATGGTGACCGCCTGTTCCTCCTGCTCTACGGGACCGGCTTCGACGCGGCTTCCGGCCCGGCCGGCGCAGTCGTCATGATCGGCACCACCGCAGCCCAAGCCACATTTTCCGGCCCGCAAGGCCAGTTCGCGGGGCTCGATCAGATCGACGCTGAGCTACCCTCATCGCTGGCCGGAGCCGGCGAAGTGACCGTAAATGCCATGGTCGATGGCAATGCGGCGAATCCGGTCACGATTTCTTTCCAATGAGCGAGCGCATCCATGGCACAATAGTTGAGAATGGTCGAACATCTTCGCCCGGGCGCCCACGCCAAAGGCGCCCGGGTCTGTCTCTTTGATTTTGATGGCACCATCTCGCTGATCCGCTCCGGCTGGATGGATGTAATGGTCCCCATGATGGTCGAGACTCTGCTCGATCTCAAGACCGGTGAATCCGAAGCGGATCTGCGCACGGTGGTCGAAGGATTCGTCTGGCGGCTTACCGGCAAGCAGACCATGTATCAGATGATCGCCTTCGCCGATGAGATCGCCAAGCGCGGAGGCACGCCGCTCGATCCACTGGAGTACAAGAAACAATATCTGGAGCTGCTGCACGCGCGCATTCACCACCGCCTCGAAGAACTGCGCCAGCAAAGAGTCTCGCCCGAAAAATATCTGGTGCCCGGCGCGCGCGCGCTCGTCGAAGCGCTCCGCGAACGCGGCCTGCGGCTCTATCTCGCCAGTGGCACCGACCAGCAGTACATGCGCGAAGAGGCCGAATTGCTCGACATGGCGCGCTACTTCGATGGCCGCGTGTACGGCGCGCTCGACGACTACAAAGCCTTCTCGAAAAAAATCCTCATCCGGCAGCTCATCGCCAACTCTGAGTTCGACGGCGCCGAATTCCTGGGTTTCGGCGATGGCTACGTCGAGATCGAAAATATCAAAGAGGTCGGCGGTGTGGCAGTCGGCGTGGCTACGGCCGAGCCGGAGTGCCGCACGGTGGATGAGTGGAAGCGCCAGCGCCTCGCAGGCGTCGGCGCCGATTTCATCATCCCCAACTTCCTGTGCCGCGACGAGCTGCTGCACGCGCTGTTTCCGAATGGTCAGTAAGTACGCCGTGTTCGACCGCGCGCGGCTGCGATTGAAGCCGTTGGCCGAACGCGTAAACGATCTCGATGCCGCGCACTGGCTGGCGCTCGATGAGATCGCCGAGCCATATGCGGACCCGCAGTTGCCGGCTGTGGCCGAACGCATCGTGCGCGCCCGCGAACGGGGCGCGGCCCGCATCCTGATGATGGGCGCGCACCTGCTCCGCGCCGGCGTCAATCGCCAGATCATCGACCTCATCGAGCGCGGCTTCCTCGATCACATCGCGATGAACGGCGCGGGCGTCATCCACGATTACGAGCTCGCGCGCATCGGCGCCACGACCGAGAGCGTAGCGCGCTACATCGCGACCGGCGAATTCGGCTTGTGGCGCGAGACCGCCGAGCTGAATGCTTGGGTGCGCGAAGCGGCGGCCGCCGGTCTGGGCCTCGGCGAGAACGCCGGCCGGCACATCGAAGAAAGTGACTACCGCTTCAAAGAGCTGAGCGTGCTGGCCGCCGCCTGGCGCTGCTCGGTACCTGTCACGGTGCACGTCGGTATTGGCTATGACATCCTGCACGAGCATCCCAACTGCGATGGCGCAGCCTACGGCGCGGCCAGCTATCGCGATTTCCTGATCTTCGCGCGCTCCGTCGAGCGACTCGAAGGCGGTGTGCTGCTCAGTTTCGGCTCCGCCATCATGGCGCCCGAAGTCTATCTCAAAGCGCTCGCCATGGCGCGCAACGTGGCGCATCAGGAGGGCCGCGTGCTTCGCGATTTCGCCACCGCCGTCTTCGACCTCGTGCCGATTCAGGGTGACGTCCACCGGGAGCTGCCCAAGTCAGATCCCGGATACTATTTCCGGCCGCACAAAACCATGCTGGTGCGCACCGTGGCCGATGGTGGCGCGAGCTTCTACTTTTGCGGCGATCATCGCGCCACTTTCCCCGCGCTGCGCCGCGCGATTCTGGACTGCGCATGACCCCCGCGGAGATCCTGGCGGCGATTCCGAAGCTCTCCACGCTGGTGGTCGGCGATATCTGCCTGGATCGCTGGTGTACCTACGATCCCGCCGCGTCGGAACCATCGCGCGAAACCGGCATCCCGCGTATCGGCGTGGTGCGTACGGAAGTCACGGCGGGTGCGGGCGGCACGGTGGCGAATAACTTGGCCGCGCTCGGTGCAGGCCGCGTAGCGGTGCTGGGCGCGATCGGCGACGATGGCTCCGGCTTCGATCTCTCGCGCGCCCTCGCAGCCCGCGGTATCGACTCCGGTCTCTGCGTCCGCACGCCGGCCATCCAGATGTTCACCTACACCAAAATCATCAACGCGCGCACCAGCATCGAAGACCAGCCGCGGGTCGATTTCATCAACACCGAACCGCTGCCGCAAAACGTTGAGCGCCAGATCCTCGACCGCCTCGAAACAGCCGTCGCATCGTTCGACGTGATCCTGATTTCCGACCAGGCCGAAACTAGCCACGGCGGCGTGGTGACGCCAGCCGTGCGCGCGATGCTGGCCGACCTGGCGCCACGGCATCCCGAACGTATCTTTCTCGCCGATTCCCGCGCGCGCATTCACCTGTTCCGTAATGTCATCATCAAGCCCAACCGCCAGGAAGCCGAAGCCGCCTGCCGCGAACTTGGCGCGAACCGATTCCCCGCCCTGCTGCGCCACGTCGAAGCGAAGTTGATGTTCGTCACTCATGGCGCGGAAGGCGTGCTCGTGGTCGAAGAGACCGGCGAAGCTTGGGTGCGCACACGTCCCGCGCAGCCAATAGACATTTGCGGCGCGGGCGATAGTTTCGCAGCCGGCGCGGCCCTCGCCCTTCGCGCCGGCGCAGCCGCCACAGAGGCCGCCCATTTCGGTAACCTGGTCGCCTCCGTTACAATCATGAAAAAAGGAACCGGCACAGCTTCGCCGGAAGAAGTAGCCCAGGCGCACTACCTCATTTAACACTTTCTCCTCTTTTATGAGGGCTCTCTCATGCAATTCAATATCTACCGGCGTTTTCTGGAAATTTCTGAAACAAGTCTGATTTTGGTGGCGAGCGAACCGGCGCCAACGTCACGGAGAAAGTGCTGTACAAGTGCAAAGGCGGAACCGGCGGCGGCGGGCCGGTCGCTCCGCTGATCGCCGACACCGCCGGTAATGGCCCGCGAACCGCGCCACGTCGGCACCTCGCCTTTCACTTCATATAGCTTGCACGGCAAGGGCAACTTCGCCCAACTGAAGTGGACGCCGCTTTCAACGGCAACGTCGTGACTCACTCAGATGGCCGCCTGTTGCACGGCATAGGCGGCTGGCAGAACTGCCTCTTCGCCGGCTGCACGATTTCTGAAGGTGCCTTCGTTCCGCGATCGCATTACATGCGGCTGAAACACGCCGAAGTTGAACAACACGGTTTCGGTCCATGCGCCGCCCGGGGTTACATGCCGCGTTGTTGGACGGGCAGTCGTGCCGTAGAGGTTATGAGCGCACGCCACGAGCTCGGTATGTCCTTGCCGCAGCCCGAGCGGTCGGATGCTTAGCATTGGCGCATATATAGAATCACATAGGTAGGCAGACATCCAGCAGAATGGACGGGCCAACGGAGATCCCATCCCTGTGGGCGGAAAGTGGTAAAACTAGGGCGGATTCCCTCGTTGGATCAAAACTGGCTGGGTGGAATCACGTTTGTTCATTACGCTATAGTTCTTCCTATATAATCTCGACACAGGAGGAACTATCGCATAATGCGTCCCGTTACCTTTTCCGCCGATCCCCTGCGCCAGTTGTTGCGGATGAGCCGAATCGCCACCCTGCCGCAACTCAAGCAGGTATTGGGCACTGACGCTGACATCACCGTGTTTCGCAAACTGAAGGACCTTTCCATCTCACCAGCTACTCCCACCGTGGCCGGTTTTATACCCTCGCCGAGATTCCCGACTTCGATGAGAACGGCCTATGGACATTCGACTCGGTTTGGTTTTCGCGCCGCGGCACTCTGTTGAACACGGTGGACACTTTCGTCCATCAGGCTCCAGCCGGCTGCCTGGCCGCTGAACTGGAAGAGTTCCTTCACGTCCCCGTTAAGAAACCACTGCTGCAGCTGGTCCGTCAAGACAGGATTACGCGGCAGGAGTTTCTCCACTTATACCTGTACTGTGCCTCTGACCGTCAACAGAGGCGGCAGCGGTTATTGGCGCGGCAAGCGCGTCTGGAACAACCTGGTATGGCGAGCAGTGTGGCGAGCCACGCGGAGATTTCCGACGAATTGCGGGCGGCCATCATTTTCTTCTGGAGTTCGCTCGACGAACAGCAACGCCGCCTGTATGCGGGCCTGGAGTCGCTCAAGCTAGGTCGCGGCGGAGATCATCAGATCGCCGAATTTCTCCAACTCGACCCGCACACCGTGGCCAAAGGACGACGCCAACTTGTGGCTCAGGATGTGGAAGTGGATCGGGTCCGAAAATTGGGCAGGGGGCGTAAGCCCGTGGAAAAAAACCCCCCGAAGTGATAGCCGAGATCGAGAGATTGCTGGAACCCGACACGGCGGGCGATCCCATTAGCGGTCTGCGATGGACCCACCGCACGACTGCCAAGATTGCGGCGCAACTGCTCCGGCTGCGCATTCGAGTGAGCAGCCGCACAGTCGCCCGATTGCTCCACAAACTGCGTTTTTCGCTCCGCGTGAACCGCAAGAAGATCGGCCCCCGCCATCCTCTACGCGAGGCGCAGTTCACCCACATCGGCAAACTGCGCCGGCGTTTCAGCCGGCAGCGGAATCCGGTGATCAGCGTCGATGCCAAGAAGCGGGAACTGGTGGGGAACTTCAAAAATGCAGGCACCAAGTGGGATCGTACTGCCACCCCTGTCAACGACCACGATTTTCGTTCGCAGGCTGAGGGCGTGGCGATTCTCTATGGCATCTTCGCCCCCCAGGCCAATCGCGGCTCTTTGTTCGTGGGCGTCTCTCACGAAACTTCCGCCTTCGCCGCGTCCTCCATCCGCGCTTGGTGGTTCCGGGAAGGACGGGTACGCTACTCGCACTCCAAACACCTGCTCATCCTGGCCGACACGGGCGGGAGCAACTCGGCCGCGCGTGGCGCCTGGAAGGATCAGCTTCAGCAACTCTGTGACAGTACTGGACTGACCATCACGCTAGCCCATTATCCGACCGGAGCGTCGAAATACAATCCCATCGAGCGCCGCCTATTCAGCGCCATCAGCAGAAACTGGGCGGGCGAGCCACTGCAAAGCTATGAAAAGATCCTCAAGTTCATCCGCACCACAACCACCACAACCGGACTAAAAGTGAGGGCCTTTCTCGACCGGAAGGACTACCCGCTTGGCGTCAAGCCTTCCGCCGCCAGGCTGCGCGAGATCCGCATTACCCGGCACCGCTGCGCTCCACGATGGAACTACACAATCGCTCCCTCGCATGTGAAGTAATTGTTGCGCCACTGCTTAGGGCCTCTGAAAATAATGGGACCTGTTCCGTCCGGCCAGACGCCTCTGTCGTAGTCACTTGTACATTGACCCTACCGCGGCGGCGTTACACGGCGGCGGAAGGCACGGCCATCGCGGACGGTGTGAAGAAACTGGTCTCCGAGGGGCTGGTGCATCTCGAGTTCACCGATCAGGTGAAGCAACTGCTGACTGATGGCAAGGAAAAAGAGGCGTTGGCGCTAGCCCGGGAGCGAGTGCAGGCCGATCCGAAGAACGCGGATGCTTTGGTGCGTCTGGCCTCTACGCTCTCCGCGGTGGGAGCCAATGACCTGGCGATCGAGACATGCCGGCAGGCTACCAAGCTGGATCCGAAATCGTCTGCAGCTTTCGCGCAGCTTGCGGATCTGGACACGCGCGACGAAACAGGGAGGGCGTTCAAGCAGGGCATGCAGTATAACGAGGCCGTGGAAGCGCTGCGCCACGCCATAGAGCTCGATCCAAAGGATACCGGACTATCGCTGAAACTCGCGATTGTTTACCAACACGATGCCAAGGGCGTGCTATTCGCCAAACACTCCCAAGCGGGCGAGGCCGTGGCCACACTGCGCAAGATCGAGCCGGAGCTTGCGAAGCTGAACGCCTTGAATAACCTGCCGTACGCCCTTCTTTTCAACCGCCAGTATGCGGATGTGAAGAGCTTCTACGAAAAGGACCCGTCGCATGCGCGGTGGAGCTACCGGCTGGCAGCGATTGCCGCAAGCGACGGCGTCGAAGCGGCGGTGAGCGCGTGGGAGGGCGCCCAGACCAACGAAACGCGGCAAGCGGCCTTCACGGAGGCCGCCGGCTACCTTTTGTTCCTCCGCGAGTATCAGGCGGCAGCCGGCTTGCTTCGGGAGGCGGAAAAGGGCGCCGCATCGGAAGACGCCGATCTATTGGCGCACACACGCCCGCGGGAAAATGCACGCTCTGCGAGCGAGCCGCCGGTGGGGCTCACGCAAAAGCTGATTTACGCCCTGCTCGACCCGGACGATGAGGAGAGCTGGAAGAACCTCTACGTCACGGAATGGCGCGAGCTGAAGCTGCGCGACGAGCGGCGCGACATGCTGGGGCTGCTGCGCGCCTGGCGCCAGGTTGCCAAGCACGAACTCGGCCTCGAAGCCATTGCCGACGTAGCTGTCAGCAACGGCGCTTTTGTCAGCTAGGGATCGGATCTCATTGGCTATCGTGTGCGGGTGGCCGACCCATCCCGCAACGGCGCTATGAAGACCCTTGCGTGGATTGTCAAGCGCGGCGCGGACTATCAAGTTCTGGGATTGGGCGGCGGTTTCGCGACGGCGGGCGGCGAAGCGCTCAAAGCAGCACAGAGCGGAGATCCTAAGGCTGCTGCGCAGTGGCTCGATTGGCTTCGCGAAGACCAGACGGCCTCGTCCAGTATGGACCCCCAGCGGGCCTGGCCTTCACGAGTTTGTGGCCGGTCCCCAACGCCGGCTTGAAGGAGGCCGCACTGGCCGCGGCAAGCATGGCGGCCCGCGGTCTGCACTATGATTCAGCTGTGCCGGTCCTGGTGGACGCGCAAAAACAAGCGGCTCCCGGCGCCTATCGGGACCATCTCGACCTTGCGTTGCTCCAGTCCTATCTGCGGCATCAGAAGTACGAGGACGCATGCGGTTCCGCGCGGCGCCTCTACGAGGACTTCCCGGAATCGGACGCAGCCTTCAATCAGCTCAGCACGGCGCTAGCCGATTCGGCGCATTTGGACGAGCTTACCAAGTTGGTGGACGCTCGCCTGGAGAAAGAACCGGCTTCGCCGGCGGTGCTGCGCGCGGAGGCGCGCATCCTGAAGGCAGAGCAGCGCTTCAGTGACGTCGTGGCGACGCTTGGAAAGGTGACGCGCACCGCGAAGGTCACGGCCGGGGACTGGAACTCGCTTGCTTGGGCTAGCCTGTTTACGAAGGACGTGGGCACGGCAACGCTAGGCTAGCGGGAGTTTACTCGGAACCTGGAGGACACGCGCATAACGGTGTGTCGTTGTATGCAGTTACAGTTGCGGATTGGTATTACCCACGTGGGGTAATACAAAGCTGATCCAGGCCCAAGGT
>Ga0073928_10007514_pt1 | contig 14070 bp, 15 predicted proteins | sample PaiPotPPA55metaG_FD_76969 | JGI IMG/M metagenome (GOLD analysis project Ga0073928, IMG submission 76969) | Iron sulfur acid spring bacterial and archeal communities from Banff, Canada, to study Microbial Dark Matter (Phase II) - Paint Pots PPA... ... | reverse complement strand
CAGCCAAGCTCGGGTAGAAAAACGTCGACTTCCGAGAAGGGCTGATCGAGGATCTGCCGGTCGAGGATGGTTGGGCGGACGTCGTGATCTCGAATGGGGTGATCAATCTGTGCCCGGACAAGCTGGGCGTCTACAGGCAGATCTTTCGCGTATTGCGCCCGGGGGGTCGAATGACTCTGGCTGATATCTGCCTCGAGCGACCTGTACCCGAGGACGCTCTCCGCGATATCGATCTCTGGACAGGTTGAATCGCGGGCGCCCTGCCGTGCGCAGGGTGGGAGACGGTGATCAGGGCAGCCGGACTCGAAGACGTCGAACTGGCCAATCCCCTAGACACGTTCGCCGGCGCTCCCGGAGAGGAGAGCGCTCGCGAGTTTGGCACCTTGGGCTACTCGATCCGAGCGCGCCGACCTGAGTAGTGCCGCCTGCCGGTATCGCTCCAAGTCGGCCCGGACGTCGGCGCCGGCACACCCTGACGCTGACTCAATATCTTCGCTTCAGGCTGGGAGCGAGGCGGGCAAAACAGCCTGGTTCAACTTCTTCATAGGGCCTTGCGGAGCGTCGTCCTCCGCTCAGTTCTGGCGCCTTTGGAAACCGGTCTTCGAGTATCGGAGTGATCGTCAGTGAGCAGTTTCATATAGACCTCTCTCGATGGCGGAAGCTTGGTCGCGCCGGCATCAATATTGCGTCGAGGTAGGCGGTTAATCTCCAGGGTCCGGTGGAAGGCGTGAATCTGTCGCTTCAAGACGCTCGGCGCATCGCCATCCGCGCCCAACGGCTGGCCGGCCCGCGGCCTCCGCCTACGGCTGAGGGCCTGATGGAGATTGCACGCTCGATACGGGTCATCCAGATGGACTCGATCGCCGTGGCCGGCGCGCCGACACAGTATCTCGTGCCGTTCTCGCGGCTGGGTCCGTACGACCGCGCGATCCTTGACCGGCTCGTTTTCGAGGACCGCCGGCTGTTCCACTACATCGCACACGCCGCATCCCTTGTCTTGACAGAGGACTTTCCGATCTTCGCCGCCACGATGCGGCCGTACTCGAAACGCACCGATAAGTGGGCGTTTTGGGCGGCCGAATGGATGGAGGCCAACGCGCACCTGCGTCAGCAGGTTCTCAAGGCGATCCGGCAACGTGGGGCGTTGCGATCACGCGATCTCGAGGACACGGCCACCGAGAGCTGGCAGTCGACCGGGTGGACCGGTGGCCGCAATGTCAACCAGATGCTGGAGCGACTCTGGGTCGAGGGCGAGGTTACCGTGGTCGGCCGCGACGGCAATCAGCGTCTGTGGGACCTGGCGAGTCGCTGGTTCCCCACCTGGACCCCGCGCGAGAAACTGTCCGAGAAGGCGCGCTCGGACCGCGCTGTTGAGCTTTCCTTGAGAGCCCTGGGCGTGGCCACTGAGCGTCAGGTTTACGTGCATTTCACGCGTTGGGCCTACCACGATCTCAAAGGCTCGTTGCTGCGGTTGGTGGATCGCGGCACGGCAGTACCCGCGACCGTGGCCGGCCGCCGCGGCTTCTACCTTCACCGAGACCACATCGACAATGTAGGTGCGCCGTGGCGTGGGCGGACTGTGCTGCTGTCTCCGTTCGACAACCTCATCGCCGATCGGGCGAGGACGAAGATGCTCTTCGATTTCGATTTCGGCATCGAGATCTACGTGCCGGCCGCGAAGCGCAAGCGGGGTTACTACGTCCTACCGATCCTGTCCGGAGATCGCATCATTGGATCCGCCGATGTGAAGTTCGATCGATCCGCGCGGCGGCTGGACGTCCAGAAGCTGCTGTTCGAAGAGGGATTCGGCATGACCGCCGCGGTCCAGCGTGCGATCGACGAGCTCGAGACGTTCGTCGGCGCCAACGGAACGGCACGGATTAGAGCGTCCACCAACCTGCCAGGTCAGCCATGACTGAGGCACGCTTGCGCAGCGCTCCAGCCGGTTCGGGCGGCCCTACCGGGAACCCGTGGTAGGAGTTGCCGCCGCCATCGTTTTGGCCTGCTGTGGACAAATCGGCCTCATTCCTCTCTGGCTGGGTCCCTGGTCGACGCGCTCCAAGATCCTGATCACGTTGGTCTGGCTGGTCCTGTTCGGTCCCGCGAGCTTCTACTACGTGAGCCACGGGTACTATGGCAGGCCACAACCATCGCCCACTCCGCAGTGACGTAATCCGGCATTGGTCTTTCGGGTGTGCGCGTCCGTGACGTTCGCGCCTTGGCTTTGGCTCTTCCCGAGCGGCCGAGGAGGACCACTGGGCACGGCCCTCCTTTCGGGTTCGCGGGCGCATCTTTGCGACTTTGCCCGATCCCGAGCATCTGAACGTGATGATCGACCCACTCGACGTCGACGGGGCGGTCAATGAAAACCACGCGGCATGCGAGCCCCTGATGTGGGGCAAGCAGCTGCGGGGTGTACGAGTAAGGCTGCGGGTCGCGACCCCCGAGATGGTGCGCGACCTGTTGGCTGCGGCGTGGCGGCGCAAAGCCCCGCGGGCTGTGCTTGGGTCCACTACCGCTTAGAGGATTTTCGGCCGGATCGCCCTCCCTTCATAAGCGAGCGCCAGCCACGAGCCGAAATCTCCACGCCGTACTTGCGCGCAGCGCTGCGAATGCGCCGCCACGCCGCGTCCCGATCCGCGTCGCTGACGCCATCGACCTGGTCGAAGCGTGGCACCGCGTTGCGTACGTGGCGCGCGTCGTTGAGCGGCTCGTTGCGCTGCTTCGGGAACGCGAACGTCTGTGAGGACATTCGATTCTTCTGCTGGCTGCTCAGGTTTCGGCTGCGGTGCTTGGTTGTTGCCATATCTCGACAACGCGACGTACGCGACGCGTACCCGCGCTACAGCTTCGACGCGATCGTGTTGGCGAGCTTGACCGCGAGCGGCTTCGGGTTGGCCGAACCGAATCGCCCTCCGCAGACGGCACCGCCGAAGGCGCCGCTCTTCATGAACCCGAAGTCGAATATCCAGACCGCGGGCAGCACCTGGGGCTTCGCGCTGTAAAAGCCCTTGCTGCCGGCCGGCAGCGACTCGATCGAGCCGTAGGCGGCCGCACTCACCTTGCTCGTTGCGTAGCGGGCTGGGTCACGGGTCACGGTTACGCTGCAGCTGTCGCCGCGCTCGTCTCGTGAGAAACAGGTCGGACCGGACTGGTAGCCGGCCATCGGCATTCCCAGCGTGCTGTTGAAATCCGACGTCGACAGATAAGCGCATGGACCTGCCAGCGCCGCGTGATTGGCGGGAGCGCTCGCGCCGCCGCACGCGCTCAACACGATGACGAACAGAGCCGGCACGCACCGCTGCATATCCATCTACCCCCAACTGGTATGAGGGCCCCGAGCCGAGAATCTTGCGACGCCCCCACCCGGCGCAGAGCGCCGACCTCCCCCCAAGGTGGGGAGGCCACAGTTCAAGCGCCCGCGATGGGGAGCGTCATGCGCAGCGTCGTGCCCGCCGGCGTCGAGCTGGCCACCTCGATCTGGCCGCCGTGCGCGACCACGATGTCGTGGGCGATGGCAAGGCCCAGCCCGCTGCCGCTCGATCCCGGCCCTCGCACAAACCTCTCGAACACGCGCGGGAGCAGGTCGGGTGCGATGCCGGAGCCGGTGTCACTCACCGATAGGGCGATCCGATCCCCCGCCTTCGCGGCGGACACTGTGACGGAGCCCGTGCGCGGCGTGTACCGCAAGGCGTTGGCGACGATGTTGCCGAGCGCGCCGCGCACGCGGACTGGATCCGCGTCCATTGGGGGCAGGTTCTCCGCCGCCTGAGTCTTCAGGTCGACGCCGGCGCCTTCCGCCTGGGCCTCGAACGACGCGACGGTGTCCCGAACCAGCTCGCCCGGGTCAACGGGTTCTCGGTTGAGCTTGAGGCTGCCGGTATCCGTCAGGGCCAACGCGCGCAAGTCCTCGACCAGGACCTCGAGCGAGCGGGTCGCATCCACGATCGGGGCGAGGTGTTCCTCGTCGGCTGGGTACAGCCCATCGGCGATCGCCTCTGCTTGTGCTTGGATCACGGCGAGTGGCGTGCGAAGCTCGTGCACCACGTCGGCCAGAAAGTCGCGTCGCTGCTCATCGGTGGCCTTGAGGCGCGCCGACATCGAGTTGAAAGCGCGCGCGACCGAGCGAAGCTGACTGGGGCCGGATTCGTCGATCTGCGCTGAGTAGTCACCCCGCTCGATCTGGCCGGCTGCCGCAATGAGCTCGTCCATCGGCCTCGCGTAACGGCGCATGCCGGACCCAACCACGGCCGAGACGACCAGGAGCACGACGATCACGAATGTGACTGCGGGCAGCGGGCCGAAGTGGCCGGAGACCGCGTAGACGGCCGCCGAGACGATTCCCGAGAACACGCACAGCAGGAGCAGCGCCAAACAGCCGAAGCGCCAGATGAACCCCGGCGGCCCACCGCGCCGCCAAGCGCGCTCGGGCGGCCATGCCCTGTCCTCCGGCCACCACGGCGGCCGGCGATCCGGAGGCGGTCCCCAGCGCCGACTCATCGCCGGGCCGGAGGCTCGGCGAAGCGGTAGCCCACCCCGAACACCGTCAGAAGGTATCGAGGCGAGCGAGGATCCGGCTCGATCTTGCGCCGGATGTTTTTGATGTGGGCGTCGATCGCCCGCTCGTAGGACTCGAAGGCCACTCCACGCACCGATTCCAGGAGCTGCGAGCGCGTGAAGACCCGACCTGGTTGGCGGGCCATGGTCGCCAGGAGCTGAAACTCAGTCTTCGTCAGGTCGATGCGCCGGCCGGCGAAGCGCGCCTCCATGCGGGGCACGTCGAGCTCCACATCGTCCCCGACGCGGATCGCCTCGGCCGGCTGCTTCAGTCCCTCGGCTCGGCGCAGCACTGTGCGAATGCGCGCCACCAGCTCTTTCGGGCTGAACGGCTTGGTGATGTAGTCGTCGGCGCCCAGCTCGAGGCCGACGAGCTTGTCCGACTCCTCGCTGCGGGCGGTGAGCATGATGATCGGGACGTCGCCGTCGCGGCGCAGCGCGCGGGCGACGTCCAGCCCGTCCTGGCCTGGAAGGCCGAGGTCGAGGACGACCAGGTCGGGCCGCCCGGTGCGGGCGGTGCGCAGCGCAGAGGGCCCGTCAGACGCGACCAGCACGGCGAAGCCGCCGTGCTGAAGGTAGTCGCGCACGATCTGTACGATGCGCGGCTCGTCATCGACGACAAGGATGGTCGCCACTACGGCGACCATCCTAGTTTCAGCCGAAGTCACACAGACCGCTGGTCTGGAGGCGGAGGAGGCGGAGGGGACGCTCCCGGTGCCGGCGTCGAGGGCTGCTCGCCGTGCGCCTTCGAGTGCCAGTCGCGCATGCGCTCGTCGATCGCGGGCGGCACGCCGCCGCCATGGTGGCCCCATCCGCGGCCGTAACCCCTGCCACCCCACATCGCGAATCTCGTGATGCGGAAGAACACGAACAGGATGAAGAGGAAAAACAGCAGACCGAAGATCCACCCGAAGCCGAAGAAGTGTGGGCCGTAGAACCCGCCGTAGTACGGGTACGGGGTGAGGGGCGCTGCAGCCGCCGTGCCTGGCGTCACATGCTGAGCGAAGCCATCCGACCAGCCCGCCTGATAGGCGATCACTCCGACTATGGCGATGATGATGGCGGACACCACCACCCCGATCAATCCGAAACCGCGTCTCATGTCGATCACTCCTTTGAACCCGAGAACTTGATGGTTCTCAGCATTGGCCGGAGTTGTGAACGCGGTGTGAACGACCTGTGGAGGCGGAGTGGAGGTGTGGCTGCTACCGCTGGCGCGACCGCAGGGCCCGGGTCGCGATGAAGCCGGCGGTTGCGATCACGAGCACGATCAGAGCCAGGCCGCCGACGACGAGCTCGGTCTGATAGCGGTTCGGCACAGGGTCGGTCGGATAACCGACCATGATCGGCGGCTTGGCCCCGGCCGGCTCGAGCGCGGCCAGCTCGCTTGTGTACGGCTGGGTGCCGCTGCAGCTGTTGTCCTGCAGAGGCTGATCGGCGCTGTACAGAACGAATAGGTAGCGCGTGCCGGACTGGTAACGACGGTCGACGCTGGACGCCGACGGTCCCGACACGGGCGATCCGTGGACGCTCACGTATTGCGCGATCTCGGGCCCTTTCCAGATCGACTCCACCCTGACCCAGGCCACCCGGTCGCCGTCAGAGGTGTCCTGGGCGGTGCCGACGAACACGAGCGCGGCCGACTGGATCTGCTCCGGCAGCGAAAGCGGGCCCGCGCAGGACGCCGACACTCCGCTCGGCGCCACGCCGATAAAGACCAGGGCCAGCACCGGGGCGATGAGCAGGCGGCGGAGCATCGAACCACCTAACGCCGCGACCAGACGATGGGGAACGGCTTGGCCAAATACAATTCCGGCCATGAGAGGGTCAGGTGGCCAGCCTGCTGGTCAGGGGCTTCGCGCTCGGCTTGGCGATCGCGGCGTCGCCAGGCCCGATCTTCTTCCTCTGCCTTAGGCGGACGCTACTGCGCGGCCCGCTGGTCGGATTCGCCTCCGGGCTTGGAGTTGCGACCGCCGACGGCGTCTATGCCGCCATCGCGGTCTTCGGCATCGCCGCCATCACGTCGGTGCTCGCGGGAGGCGCGAGGTGGCTTGCCCTGGCCGGCGGCGCGGCCCTGATCGTGCTCGGCATGCGCGCGGTGCTGGAGCAGCCACGCGGGGCGGCGGCTCAGCCGCCGGCCACGGGTCGCGGGCTCGCCTGGGCGTACGCGTCCACGCTCGGCCTGACGATCACGAACCCGGCGACGATCGTGTCGTTCGCCGCTCTCGCGGCCGCGCTTGGGTCGGGAATCAGCGGCGGCTTTGCACGACCGGCGGTCGTGGTGGCCGGTGTCGCGCTCGGGTCGGCCACCTGGTGGGGCGTGGTGGCTGCGCTGGGTTCAGTGCTGCGAACGCGCGTCACTCCCACCGTGGCGCGAGCGATCGGCGTGGTCAGCGGCCTTGCGATCGCGGGCCTTGGAGTCGTCGCCGTCATCGCCGTCATTCGCACGTAAGTAACATCAGGGCCAATGGCCACGGCAGCCGTCGCGCCCGACCGGCGAGTCAGCAACGCCTGGAAAAAGACACGGTCATCGGGATCACCACGGTCGGTCGGGACAGCCGCCCGCACGCGGTGCCAGTCTGGTTATTGTGGGATGGCGACTCCTTCCTCATCTACTCGGTCCCGGGCCAGAAGGTCCGTGACATTCGCGCCAATCGCAATGTTCAGCTGCACCTGAACACCGATCGTGAAATGTGGTGATTCGCTTCGACGGCGTGGCAAGAATCGCGAGGAAAGAGCCGCCAGCATATCGGGTGGCGAAATACCTTGCGAGATATCGGGAGCAAATCAAGGGCTTCGGCTGGACCCCGAAGCAGTTCTCCGACCAGTATCACGTCGCGATCCGGGTGAGGCCGACTCGGCTGCACGCGTAGCCTCTTCGCTGTGAATCATCCACTGCGATTCGGCCTCAAGCTCTCGGGACAGGACACCACCGTCGACGACCTGCGCGCGGTCTGGCGCATAGCCGACGAATCGGGTTTCGACCACCTGTGGGACTTCGACCACCTCGCCGCGATCGGGGAGGGGGGCCCAGACCGACCCATTTTCGAAGGCTGGACGCTTCAGGCCGCCATGGCCGAGGCGACAAAGCGCGTGCGCATCGGCTGCCTCGTCACCGGCAACACTTATCGCAACCCGGCCCTGCTGGCCAAGGAAGCGGTCACGGTCGACCACCTCTCGGGCGGCCGCCTGGAGTTCGGCATCGGGGCGGCGTGGGCGGAGATCGAGCACCAGATGTACGGCTTCGAGGGGTTGGACCATCGGGTCGGCCGGCTGAGCGAGTCGCTGCGCATCATCAAGTCGCTGTGGACCGAGGAGCGCACGAACTTCGACGGCCGGTACTACCACATGAAGGACGCGATCTCTAACCCGAAGCCTCTGCAGAAGCCACATCCGCCGATCTGGATCGGCGCATCGGGCGAGGCCACCATGCGGTTGGTGGCGCGCTACGCGGACGTTTGGAACGCGGCCGCCGGCGATCCGGCGGGCACGCGCAAGGTGGTCGACATGCTGGAGCAGGCGTGCGCCGCCATCGGCCGCGACCCATCGGAGATCAGGCGCTCGGTGCAGTTCGACTGGGATGGCCGCGACCAGGGCCGGCTGCTCGAGCAGTGCGGTGTGTACCTCGAGCAGGGCATCACCGAACAGGTGGTCTATGTGCGCGGTCTCGAGCCGCTCGCCCATGCGCACAAGGTGGCCGAGGCCCTGCCCGAGCTGCGCAAGCTGCAGCACGGCTCGGTCGAAAGCCCGCGGCGAGAGATTCGGTGATCCAGGTGGTCGAGATTCGGGTGAAGCTCCGAGCAGCGGAGCGAGCGCATTGGACATGCGCGAGCGAGCAGCGCAGGAGCTGAACCCGAAGATCGGCCGCCTGGGCGCCGAAGCTCCGTCGCGGGTCTTTCCGGCCGAGCCGTACTGCGCGAGAATTGCGCTGATACAGACGGCTTTCAAATAGGAGGGTGGACATGGCGGACAGCGTCTATCGCGTGACCGAGCTGGTCGGGACCAGCACCCAGTCCTGGGAGGCGGCCGCGAAGTCGGCCATCGAGACAGCGTCGAAATCTCTCCGCGACCTCCGCGTCGCCGAGGTCGTGCGCCAGGACTTGACCATTGACAACGGCAAGGTCAGCACGTACCGGGTGCGGCTGAACGTCTCGTTCAAGTACGAAGGCACACCGGCTCCGGCGCGCCGGAAGAAGTAGGCCCTCACCCTGACCCTCTCCCGCTTCGCGGGAGAGGGACTCCTCTCCTGCTATTGCTGACGTCGCATGTAGGCCGGATTTATTCCGGCCGTCCCTCAGCGCTTGTGCCGAACGCTCACTTGGCGAGTGGAAACATTCAATAAATATCTACAGCGGGAGGGAGAGCAGCAGCGCGCAGCGCTGCGATGAGAGGGAACCGGCAGGTTCCCTCTCATCCCGTTACGGTGCGGTTGCGGCCTGCACTTGGCAGCCCGCCGCCTTCATCTCGTCCAGCGCCTGCTGCCCCGTTTCGGGGTTGACCGCGGCGCACAGGTTGACCAGGACACGCACCTGGAACTCGTTCTTCCTGGCGTCGAGGGCGGTCGCCCGCACGCAGTAGTCCGTGGCCAGGCCGCAGATGTCGATCTGGTCGATCCGGGCCTCCTTGAGCACGTCGAGCATCAGGTGGCCGCGCGCATCCACGGCCTCGAAGCCGGAGTAGGCGGCGGTGTGCCGTCCTTTCTCCAGCACAGCCTGGATCAGCTTCTCGCGCACCAGGTTGGCGATGGGCGGGCAGAACGCCGCTCCGGGCGTGCCGATCACGCAGTGCGGCGGCCAGGTGTTGACGAAGTCCGGGTGATCCGAGAAGTGATCCGCCGGATCCTCGTGGTAGTCCCGTGTCGCCGCCACGAAGTGGTACTCGCCCTTGAAATGACGCAGGTGGCGGGAGATCAGTGCGGCGACCTGTGCGCCACCTGCGACCGGCAGGCTGCCGCCCTCGACAAAGTCGTTCTGCACGTCTACGACCAGCAGCGCATTCCTCATGCCGGGTGCCTCTCCTCCCTTCCCAAGCCGGTTATTACACTGGCCTTATGTCAAGCGTGATCGTAGCCGGTGCGCGCACGCCTATCGGCAAGTTCGGTGGCGCTTTCAAGGACGTTCCGGCCGTCACCCTGGGCGGCCACGCCATCCGGGCGGCTCTAGAGCGGTCCGGCCTCGAGGGTAAGGACGTCGATTACGTGATCATGGGCCAGGTCCTGCAGGCGGGCGCCGGCCAGATCACCGCGCGCCAGGCCGCGATCCAGGGCGGGGTGCCCCAGGAGGTGCCCGCGATCACCATCAACAAGGTGTGCCTGTCTGGCCTCAACGCGATCGCCCTGGCCGATCAGCTGATCCGAGCAGGCGAGGTGGAGGTGGTGGTCGCCGGCGGCATGGAGTCGATGTCGGAGGCGCCCTACCTCGTGCCCAAGGCTCGCTTCGGGGCTCGCATGGGCAACGCCGAGATGGTCGACTCGATGGTGCACGACGGCCTGTGGTCGACCTTCACCAAGCAGCACATGGGCGAGAGCTCCGACGAGGTGAACCGAGAGCTGGAGATCGGTCGCGAGGAGCAGGACGAGTGGTCGGTGCGGTCGCACCGGCGCGCCCAGGAAGCGTGGGACAAGGGCACGATGGTGGCCGAGGTCGTCGCCGTCACCCTGCCCCAGCGTCGCGGCGAGGCTGTGCGCGTCGAGCGCGACGAGGGCATCCGCCAGGACGTGACGCTCGAAGCGCTCGCGAAGCTCCCCGCCGCATTCAAGAAGGACGGCACCATCACCGCCGGCAATGCCTCGCAGATCTCGGATGGCGCGGCGGCTGTGGTGGTGATGTCGAAGGAGCGGGCCGAGAAGCTTGGTCTCGAGCCGCTGGCGGAGATCGTCTCTCACGGCATGAGCGCCGAGCGGTACGCCTGGCTGCACACGGTGCCTGCGCTCGCTCTGACGGCCGCCCTCAACAAGGCCGGCCTCGAGACCTCCGACCTCGACCTCATCGAGATCAATGAGGCGTTCGCGGCGGTCGCCCTCAACTCGACGCGCATGCTGCGCCTGGATGAGGACCATGTGAACGTGAACGGCGGCGCGGTCGCGCTCGGTCATCCGATAGGCGCCAGTGGCGCACGCCTGGTGCTCACGCTCGCCCATGAGCTCAAACGGCGCGGCCTTCGCACAGGCGCCGCGGCCCTCTGCGGAGGCGGCGGCCAGGGCGACGCCCTGATAATCCGGCGACCGAACGGGTCGGCTTGAGCAAGGTCGCGCCTTTCGGGTCGTGGGCGTCGCCCATCTCCATCGACCTGCTGCTGAAGGGGCACCTCTCCCTGGCGATGCCCCGGTGGGATGGGGACGACCTCTACTGGATCGAGGGTCGGCCGCTCGACGCCGGCAGGCTGGTCATCGTCCGGCGCAGCTCCGGCGGAACCATCAGCGACATCACGCCCGCGGGCTTCAACGCCCGCACGCGCGTCCATGAATATGGAGGCGGGCAGTACGCGGTCAGCGGCGGGACGGTCTGGTTCGCCAATTACGACGACCAGCGCCTGTACCGTCAGGATCCGGGATCCGATCCGAAGCCGATCACGCCGCCCGCGGACATCCGCCACGCCGACTTCATGGTTGACGCCAAGCGCCGGCGCGTCGTCGCGGTGCGCGAGGACCACACGACGGGCGCCCGCGAGGCAGTCAACACGCTCGTCGCGCTGGATTGGAATGGGGAGCGCGATCCGATCGAGGTCGCGGCGGGCAACGATTTCTACTCATCGCCGCGCCTGAGTTCCGACGGCAAGCGTCTGGCGTGGCTGACCTGGAATCATCCGAACCTGCCGTGGACATCGACTGAGCTCTGGGTCGCCGAGCTCGACGATGAAGGGGCGGTGCGCTCCTCCCAACGCGTCGCCGGCGGAGGTAGCGAGTCGATCTGCCAGCCCGAGTGGGGCCCGGGCGGCGACCTCTACTTCATCTCCGACCGCACGAACTGGTGGAATCTCTACCGCACCCGAGACGGGCACGACGAGCCGATCTGTCCAAAGGACGCCGAGTTCGGCGGCCCGCAATGGGTGTTCGGTTTGACGTACTACGCGCCTCTCGACGCTTCCGAGGTGGTGTGCGTTTACTCGCAAGCGGGGGGCAGCAAGCTCGCGAGGCTCGAGGTCGCGACGCGCAAGCTCAAGAACGTTGAGCTTCTATACACGCAGCTGGACAACATCGCTGTGCGCGGCCGGCGCGTGGCGCTGATCGCGGCCTCGCCGACGCTCTCGGAGCGTGTTCTCGTTGTCGACCTCGTGTCGGGCGCGCAGCAGGTCGTGAAAGCGTCGACCGACGCGCACACCGACCCGGGCTACTTCAGCATCCCCCACATGGTCGAGTTTCCGACCGAGGACGGCCTGACCGCGCACGCGATCCACTACGCGCCCAAGAACCGGGACTTCGACGCGCCTTCGGGCATGAAGCCGCCCCTGATCGTCCATGTCCATGGCGGCCCTACGAGCGCCGTGAGGCCGACGTTCGACCTCGAGCTGCAGTACTGGACCAGCAGGGGCTTCGCCGTGATCGACGTGAACTACGGAGGGTCCACCGGCTACGGCCGCGATTATCGCGACCGCCTGAATGGCAGATGGGGCGAGGTCGACGTCGAGGACTGCATCAACGCGGCGCGGCACCTCGTGCGGCTGGGGCACGCGGATCCCGACCGCGTCGCCATCACCGGCGGCTCGGCCGGCGGCTTCACGACGTTGCTGGCGCTGACCAAGCACGACTACTTCCGAGCCGGCTCGTCGCACTACGGCGTCGGAGACCTCGTCTCCTTCGTGAAGGAGACGCACAAGTTCGAGTCGCGCTACCTCGACTGGCTGGTCGGACCGTATCCCGAACGCGCCGATGTGTACCGCGCGCGCTCGGCGGTCAACTACGCCGACCGGATGAGCTGCCCCGTGATCCTGTTCCAGGGCCTCGAGGACAAGGTTGTGCCGCCGAGCCAGGCCGAGGAGTTCGTGGCCGCGTGCAAGGCCAAAGGCCTGCCCTATGCCTACATCACCTTCGAGGGCGAGCAGCACGGCTTTCGCAAGGCCCCGACCATCCGGCGCACGATCGAGGCCGAACTCTACTTCTATTCTCGGATCTTTGGCTTCACCGCCGCCGATGCCATCGAGCCGGTGCGGATCGAGAACTTTTGAGAGGATGGGATCGCTCGAGGATGTCGGCGTGGCGGAACGGCAGACGCGCCAGATTTAGGATCTGGTGCCCGAAAGGGCGTGGAGGTTCAATTCCTCTCGCCGACACCAGCGGCGGCTTTGATGGGTGGCGATCCCCGATCGGGTGGCCTACAGTTACGGTCTCGATGACACTTTTCACCCCACGAAGTCTTCGACTTCGCGGGGACCCCGAAGTCGGCGTCAACGCACAGACGTTCGAGCGGGGACTATGAAGACCGGGCAGCGCTACGGGGGCTACAAGGTCCTTCGCGAGGTGGACCAGGACGGCCTTGGGACGCTGTACGAAGCCGAACACCCCCGCCTGCATCAAAAGGTCGCCGTCCGCACTGTCGGACCGGGGGCTGCCCGCGATGTCAGTTACTCGCGCCGTTTCCTGCTCGAGCTCCGCTCCTACGTCGCGCTGGAGCACCCTGCGATACCGCGCCTCTATGAGCTCTCGTACGACGGGGACTGCCCGTACTTGGTCACCGAGATAATCCCCGGCAAGACGCTCGACGACGTCCTTACCGATGGAGCGCAACACCACCCCCTGGGCGTGATCGACCTGCTCGAGCCGATAGGGTCGGCGCTCGACTACGCACACTCGCGCGCCACGATTCACCGCGACGTCAAGCCGGCCAACATCCTGCTCGCCGACGACGGCCGCACAATGCTCACCGGCTTCGGCCTCGGCACGATCGCGTCCTTCAGCAGCGGGCCGGGTGCGGCCGGGCCGATGGCGCCGGACTACGTCGCACCGGAACGCCTCGTGGGTCGCGAGGTCGACGCGCGCGCCGATGTTTATTCGCTTGCCGCCGTCATCTTCCACGCGGTCACCGGCCAGCGCCCGTTCACCTCTCGGAGCTGGATCGAGACCTTGAGCCGCAGGCTGTACGAGCCTCCTCCGAGCGCGCGTGAGGTCGTGCCTGAGCTGCCGGAGGAGTTCTCGCGGATCCTTCAGCACGCGATGGACCGGGATCCGGCCCGCCGGCCTACCACGGCAGGCGAGCTGCTGGCCGCCCTGCGGGAGACGCTCGACCCTCCGGAGGTCACCGAAGAGAAGGCCAACGTGCACTGGCTGCATCAGCACATGCATCGGGGCAGCATGGTCCTCAGTGGCCTGTTGGTGCTGGTGGTCGGCGTGGCCGGCATCACCTGGCTGCTTGACGGGGAAGGCCTGTCGCTGGTGGTCCGGCTGACCCACGCGCTGGGACACTGATATGGAAGGACTTGTCAATGGGTCGGTGGCGTGGGACGCAGCCGAGATCAGGTCCTGGCGACGATGATCACCCTGATATTCGCGGGTCAGCGGAGCCGTTGCCGCAAGACAGT
>Ga0073928_10007513_pt1 | contig 14071 bp, 13 predicted proteins | sample PaiPotPPA55metaG_FD_76969 | JGI IMG/M metagenome (GOLD analysis project Ga0073928, IMG submission 76969) | Iron sulfur acid spring bacterial and archeal communities from Banff, Canada, to study Microbial Dark Matter (Phase II) - Paint Pots PPA... ... | reverse complement strand
GAAGCGCCTGCAACGCGTTGTTCAGCACGCCGTTGTTGCCGAGCAGGATCTGCCAGCCGAGCGTGCGCGCCACCACCGATATCAGCAGCGGACCGAGCACGACGAGCAGGCAGACGGACTGCCACGGACGTTTCATCCGGGCAAGGACGATGGTCTCGGGCACGCCAAGCAGGATGCACAGGAAAGTCACCGCGAACGCCATTCCTGCGGTGCGAGCGAAGATTGCGCCGTAGTAGGGATCGGTGATGACTTCGAGGTAGTTGCGCAGCGTGTAGGTGGCGAGCGTGCCCTGGCTGTCGCTGAAGACGTGGAAAGACAAGACCAGCGTCAACAGCAGCGGCACCAGCAGCAGGCTGCCGAACAACAGCAACGCGGGGGCGGACAGGAGCCACGGCGTTACGCCGGCGCGCTCGTTATCAAGCGTGGCCATGAAGTCCCTCCCGCTGAAGCACACGCAAGTCGTCGTCCGACCACGCCACGCCAACCTGCGCGCCCTCATCCGGCGGCGGCGCACCGTTGTTCGGCTGGGCCACGCTCAGTTGCCCAAGACCGGTATCGATCAGCAGAAGCCACTGGTTGCCGGTGAATACGCGCGTGGTAATTCGGCCGGTGGCGCGAACACCTGCTGTATCCACAGTCGCGAGATGAACCTTCTCCGGGCGGATATACACGTTCACCTCGCCCTGCACATCGCGGCCTTCGTGCGGCACCTTGAGCGTGGTGCCCGCTACATTGACTTCAGCGCAGCGTGCGTTGAGGCGCAATACCGCGCCGGGCAGCAGGTTGGTCTTGCCAAGAAATGCCGATGCAAACGGTGTCTCCGGCCGTTCGTAGGCTTCGAACGGCGTGCTCAGTTGAGCGATCACGCCGCGATGCATCACCGCAATGCGATCGCTCATGGTCATGGCTTCGACCTGATCGTGCGTGACGAGAATGGTGGTGATGCCCAGGCGCTTTTGAATCGATCGTAATTCGATGTGCATTTCCTCGCGCAGCTTCGCGTCGAGATTGGACATCGGTTCGTCGAGCAGCAGCAGTTCGGGGCGCATCGCAAGCGCACGTGCAATGGCGACGCGTTGCCGCTGGCCACCGGACAACTCTTTCGGATAGCGCCCACCCAGTCCGCTCAAGCGCACCAGGTCGAGCGCTTCGGCCACGCGTTCGGCGCGTGCCGCGCGTTTCATGTTGCGCATCTCGAGGCCAAAGCCGACGTTGCCGTTCACCGTCATATGCGGGAATAACGCGTAGCTCTGGAACACGACGCCCATGCCGCGTTTCTCCGGCCGCTCATGTGTGATGTCGCGGCCGTCGAGCAGGATGGTGCCGGTGCTTGGCGTGACAAAACCCGCGATCATCTGCAGGGTCGTGGTCTTGCCGCAACCGGACGGACCGAGCAGCGACAGGAACTCACCACGCTCAACGTCAAGGTCGATCTGTTCGATAGCCGTGAAGTCGCCGTAGCGCTTCGAGATGCCTTTGAGAGTCAGAAAGCTCATGTGCGTCCGTGGGTTGAAGTCGGCAGTCGGTGTATCCGGTCTGTGAAACTCACCGCTCCACGCTGCGATTCCAGCGTTCGGTCCACTCGGTCCGGTGCTGGTTGATCGTCGTCCAGTCCACTGCAACGAGCTTCGCAATCTGATCAGGACCATACGGCACACGCGCCGCCACTTCCGGCGTCAGTTGCACGGTCTTGTTGACCGGGCCGAGGCCGATCGCCTGCGCCTGGATCATCTGCACTTGCGGGCTCAACAGGTACTGGATGAACTGCTGCGACAACGCGGGCTGGGCGTTCTCGGCCACCGCGCAAGCGCCAACCTGCAGCGCGACACCGCCTTCTTTCGGATAGAAGAACTTCAGCGGGAAACCCGTATTTTGCAGCGCAACGGCACGGCCGCTGCCATACGGTGCGAGGATCACGTCGCCGCTTTGCATCAGGCCGTCCATCTCACCCGGCGTGGGTGCCCACGACAGCACATCCGGCGCCACCTGCTTGGACATGGCGGTAAACCCCGGGTCGATATTCTTCTCGCCGCCGCCGTTCAAACGCGCCAGCATCACCAGCGTATGCAAGCCGTAAGTGTTGGTGATAGGCGGCATACCGAGCTTGCCCTTCAGGCGCTTGTCGTACAGCACGCTCCAGGAATCCGGCGCGGGCAGGCCCATCTTCTTGAATGCATCGGCGTTATAACCAATCCCTGTTGCGACCATACCGACACCCACTGCGGTGGGACCGAGCCGCGCGAGCGGATACAGATCCTTCATCACCGGTGCTTCCTCGACCTTCGCGCACAAGCCCATCTGCATCGCCTGGTACATCGGGCCGTCATCCATCACCGCGACATTGATCTGCTGATGCCCTTTTTGCGCCTGCAATTTCGCGAGCGTGTCGCTGGAATTACCCGCAACGTAGACGATCTTGACGTCGTGCGCCTTTTCGAACGGCGGGATGATCTTCTCGCGATACATGGTCTCGTTCGAGCCGCCGACGTTCGCCACATACAGCGTGGTTTCAGCGTGCGCCGGCAGCGATGCGGACAACGCCCCCGCGCAGCCGAGCGCGGCCAGCAGAGGCCGCAGATACGAACGAGAAGACGACGAGCAATGGCTTTGCTGCAGTTGTTTCATGTGCGAATTCTCCAGACTGGGCAGGGTCGGACGTTTGCGGAAGGGGGTCCCCAAGCGAAATTATTCTGTTCGCCGCAAGGCATATCGTCCAATACGAATAAAATAACTAGCTATACAAGGCTGATATGGGTTTCATTCAATGAATCTTAAGCACATTGAGGCGTTCCGGGCGGTCATGCTGGCGGGTTCCATGACCGCGGCGGCCAAGGAATTGTTCACATCGCAACCTAATATCAGCCGCCTGATCACGCAACTGGAACGCGAGACCGGGTTGCTGCTGTTCCTGCGCAGCGGCGTCCGGCTGATTCCCACGAGCGAAGGCAATGCGTTTTTTCGCGAAGTGGAACGCGCGTATGTGGGCCTGCAAGGGCTGACGAATGCGGCGGCGCAGATCAAGAACCTGGGGACCGGGCGATTGCGCATTGCAGCAATGCCGTCAGCGGGATTGACTCTCGTGCCGCATGCAATCCAGCGCTTCCAGGCCTTGCACCCTGAAGTGACGATCTCGTTGCACGTGAACACCTCAGGCACCGTCAATCATTGGACGAGTTCGCAATTCTGCGATCTCGGCGTCGCGGTTTATACCAGCGAAGCGTCCAACTGCGAGATCGAGTTGTTATCGAAGGTGGCTGCGGTATGTGTATTGCCGGCGGGTCATCGGCTGGCGAAGAAAGCGACGCTCAAGCCCAAGGATCTCGAGGGCGAGCGGTTTGTATCCTTGTGCCACGGCGACGGCACGCGCGCGCAGATGGACGAGGCGTTCGAACGCGCGGGAGTCGAACGGGTGCTCGCCATCGAAGCGCAGTACTCCGCGATCTGTTGCGAGATGGTTCGCTGCGGCATGGGCGTGACGCTGGCGCATCCCATTGTTGCGCAGGATTTTGCAGGTCCCAATATCGTGATCCGGCCGTTCACGCCGGCGGTCGTATTTCCGACTTATCTGCTATTTCCGCCGCATCAGCCGCGGGCGCGTTTGACGCTGGAGTTCGTCGAGGTGCTGCGCAAAACCCATGACGAACAATTGGCGGCAATGGAAAAGCCTGAGAGGTTGAAGCGGGCCTGAGGGGCTGACGCAGACCTGTATGGGTCTTAGCTAGCGGCTACCCGACAGACCCGCCAACCGATGCGTCGGAATCGGCTTGATTGCGCTCTCGCATGCGGGCGCTCCGGTCTCCAGATGGACCACCAGGTCGTAGGTCGTCGAGCGTCGGGTCAGCATCAGGCATGTCGACTCGCCATCAAGCACCCGCGTTGCGTGCCAGCAATGTGGCCGCATGCAGACACCCTCACCTTGCGGCACCCAAAACGCGCGCAGCGATTCCATATCGGGTTGGCCGCCCTCCGTGTTCGTTGCGACGATCTGGATGACAGGCCCGGTCAGCGGCACGATGGCTTGCTGCGTGAGCCAATGGGCTTCGAGGCTTGCGACCGTTTCGTCAGCGTTCCTGTACTTGACCCACAGGACTTCGGTTTCCCCCGCCACGCCGGTATCGAAGAGATGTTCGCGCCAGAAATCCGAAGCCGGACTGGTGTACGCGGGAGCGTCGCCGTCGCTTTTAAGCGGTTTGCCCAGCATCCAGCCATAGGCGTTGAAAACCTCGGCACTGAGCGGTTGAATCGTGAGGGAGGGGTAGGAATCAGTCGGCATTTTTTGGCGAGGCGTGGGGAGGTGATGATGAAACGGGCGCATCACCCGGGTTGGGAAACAGCGCGAACTCCGGGCCGTTGGCGAGGCTGAAATCGCGCACGACCTGCAACGCCAGGCGTGTGATGGATTCGCACAGCAGGCTGTCCGGGCTGCGCCTGAACGCGGCGACGAGCGGGAGCGCGGGAACGCGGTGCGTCACCTGCAGCAATTGCAGCCGTCCTGACTGCAACTCGTGCATGACAAATGCGCTCGGCAGCACGGCTATGCCGAACCCGTCGACGACAAGGCGAATGATCGCGGCCACGGACGAGACGCAGTTGATCTGAACGGTGGTCTCGCCGCTGGCCGCGAACAACTCGGTGAGGAAGCCATGCGGCGCCGAGTGCCGCGCAAAACTGACGATCGGAAACGCGGCCAGTTCCGCCTCCGAGAGCGCTTCAGCCGACAGGTTGAGTGAGGGGCTCGCGACCCATCGCATGGGGAGCGTCCCAAGCGGAATGTTGACTGCGTCACTGCCGGTCACGTTCGTGGTCAGCAACGCGACGTCGATGTTGCCGTTGACGAGATGCCCGGAAAGATTAGCCGTGGTGTCCGACGTGAGCTCGATCGTCAGGTTCGGGTACTCCTCCCTTACCCGCTTCAGCAGATCCGGCAGCCATGTATGCACGACCGACTCGATCACGCCCAGCCGCAGCAGCCCCGCGACCTTGGAACGGTCGCTGACGCTCGCGAGCATGTCGCGGTTCAGCTTCAGGATCTGCTCCGCGAAAGCAAGCGCCTTGGTGCCTTCCTGCGTCAGCGTCACATCGCGGGGTCCACGGTCGAACAGACGCACGCCAAACTCCTGCTCCAGAGCGGAAATCCGGCTGGAAATGGCGGCCTGGGTAGCGTGGAGATGCTCGGCCGTCATCCGGAAGTTACGCAGCTTGGCGAGCCATACAAACGTTTCGAGAAAGCGGACATTCATGGCGCACCCCGGCTGATGCGTTGCGTGACAAAGCAGAGGAAGCTGACGATGCGGCGGACATCGACCGAATCATTGCGTCAGTTTATCGCTGGAAGAATTCCCGCGTGACAAGAAAAAGTGAGCACGTGGGCCCACATTTACTTGTTGGACATCGGTGCACCCTTCTTCAAGACTGTCATTCATTGAATCCACCCGGTGAAAGGTTCCGATGAAGACACTTGAATGCAGGATAGATGGCGGCGTTGATATCGAGGTTTTGGTGAGCCGCCTGGTCATCGCCGGCTGGGCGGGGCGCGACGCGCGCGACGTCGAGCACCATATCAGCGAACTGGAAGCGCTCGGCGTCAAACGCCCGGCGTCGGTGCCCACTTTCTACATAATCTCGCCCGCCTTGCTGACGACCGACGGCGCAATCCACGTTGTGGGCACACACTCATCCGGCGAGGTCGAAGTCGTGCTGATCCAGACCGCGAGCGACGGTTTGCTCGTCGGGATAGGGTCCGATCATACGGACCGCCGGGTGGAAAGCTACGACGTCGCCGTGTCGAAGCAGATGTGCGCGAAGCCGGTGAGCGCCGCGCTCTGGCGTTATGCCGATGTCGCCGCGCACTGGGATTCGCTGGTCGCGCGAAGTTGGCGGATCGAAGGCGATGCCGCCCCCGCGCTGTACCAGGAAGGCACGCTCGCCCGCTTGCTGCATCCGGACGAGCTGATCGAACGAGGTTTCGGTGCGGCCGCCATGCCGCCCGGGTCGGCGATGTTCTGCGGCACGCAAGCCGTGCTCGGCGAACTAGGCGCAGGAGCGGGCTACGAGCTCGAACTACACGATCCGGTACTTGGACGCAGCCTTCGGCACCGCTACATGGTCGACGCACTCGCGCATGTCGAATGACGGCGAGGCATTAGATTTGTTTATTGCCGTCCAACACAATTAGTCGTTGGACGGCGCAAATTGGCGTTTGAATACTGAGCCTCATTCGCCGTCCGTATTGCGGAATCGCATTCGATGGACGTCCCCCGCTCACTCTCCAAGCCCCAAGGATCCCCCGTGACCTCCTCCGCCCCGCTTCGTTTTTCGCGTCCCGCTTGCTCCGCCCTCGCCGCAGCGGTTCTTCTGATTATCAGTGGACAAAGCTACGCCGCCGACCCGGCCGTCGTCCTGATCGGCCACGCCGCACCGCTGACCGGGCAGCTTTCCCACATGGGCAAGGACAGCGAAAATGCCGCCCGGCTGGCGATCGACGAGATCAACAGCCAGCACCCGGTGATCGGCGGCAAGCCAGTGACCTTTCAGCTCGATTCGCAGGACGATGCCGCCGATCCGCGCACCGGCACGCAGGTCGCGCAGAAGCTGGTGGACGACGGCGTAGTGGCTGTCGTGGGCGACATCAATTCGGGCGTCTCCATCCCCGCGTCGAAGATCTACAGCGAAGCAGGCATTGTGCAGATTTCGCAAGGTTCGACCAACCCCACGTACACGCTGCAAGGTTACAAGACCACGTTTCGCGTAGTCGCCACCGACGCGCTTCAGGGACCGGCACTTGCCCATTACGCGCTCGACTCGCTGCACGCGAAGCGGATTGCGATCATTGACGACTCCACCGCCTACGGCCAGGGACTCGCCGATGAATTCGAAAAAGCTGCGAAAGCGAAAGGCAGCACGATCGTCACGCGGGAACAGACCAACGACAAGGCAACCGATTTCCGCGCAATCCTGACGAAGATAAAAGGCTTGCGTCCCGACGTCATCATGTACGGCGGCTCGGACGCCACCGCCGGGCCGTTGGCCAAGCAGGCAGCCAATCTCGGGATAACAGCGAAGGTGCTGGGCGGCGACGGCGCATGCACGGAGAAGATGATCGATCTGGCGGGTGACGCTATTGGCAACGTGACGTGCTCGGAGGCGGGCCTTGCGCTCTCGAAGATGCCCAAGGGACAGGACTTCGAAAAACGCTACATGGCACGTTTCAATACGCCGATCGATGCGTACGCGCCGTTCACCTATGACGCCGTCTACGTGATCTACAACGCGATGAAACGCGCGGACTCGACGGAACGCCCTAAAGTGCTCGCCGCGATGCCGTCGACTCAGTATGACGGCGTGATCGGCCGCATTGCGTTCGATCCGCATGGCGATCTCAAGGATGCAGCTATCACGATCTATGAGTTCAAGGACAAGAAGAAAACCGTGATGGACGTCATCAAGATGTAAAGCTTGCTGCGGGTGTGTTCGCGGACCAGGGCTACCGCCCGCGAACACACGGCACTCAGAACGCGTGCCGTATCGCGAGCCGCACCACAACCTGTTTCGACGTGGACGAAGCGTCCGCCGCACCCGGTACGTAGGCATCATCCAGCGCGGTCCCTGTGTTGTCGCCGCCGACCGATTGAAATGCTGCCTGGGCGTAGACATCGGTACGCTTGGACAGCAGGTAGTCCGCCATCAACCCCACCGACTGATAGTTCGGGTGAGCCGTGCCGGTACTGGCGTTGTCGGTAGCGCGTGTATAGACGTACTGCGCGCCGACAAAAAACGCCGGGGTGAATTGATACTTGCCGTTGATCTCGAAGTTGTTGAACTTGAGCGACGAGATCGACCCGCCTGCCGGCACGATCGACCCCGAGATATAGGTGGTGGAAGTCGGATCGGACAGGTTCGAGTTGGTGTACGCAAAACCCACCGTAGCGTTACCCATGGTGTAGTTGATACCCGCGCCGAAAACACGCAGGCGCTGCGCAAGGAAGTTCTGGTCGGTCGTGGAAATGGCGCCGCCCGTCGTGCCCGATGGGTTGTCCGAGTTCAAATAAGCTGCCGCGATCAGCAGGCCGCCGTAGGTATATTGCGCACCCACGCTCATCAACCGGTTGTTGGCAAAACCCCCAGCCACGTTACTGAAACCATACATGCCGCCGAACTGAAAACCGGCCCATGCCGGGCTCGTGTATTTCACCGTGTTATTCACGCGGAATGAATTGTCGGTATTGTCGTTATCGTACGGGTGCGCAAACAGATAACCCGCCCAGTTTCCATTGGCCGTTGTCTGCGCGAGAAAATCCACCACCGAATCGTATTGCCGGCCCAACGTGACCGTTCCGTATGTGGCATCGCTAATGCCCACGAAAGCCTGCCGGCCGAATTCCAGGCCGCCCTGACCCAGCCGTCCGTTGTTCAGGTTAAACCCATTTTCAAGGGTGAAGATCGCCTTGACGCCCCCGCCCAGGTCTTCATTGCCCTTCAATCCCCAGCGGCTTCCTTGTGCGTAACCGCTCTGCATTTCATAGGCTTTATTGCCGTTGACGTTATTCGTATAGTCGAACCCTTCGTCAATGACGCCATACAGCGTCACACTGTTTTGGGCATGCGCGCCCGCGACGAACAGGCATGACAAAGTCATGCAGATTGCTTGCTTTTTCATTGATGGCTCCAAAACCATAGACCCGGCGTGTCGCCGGTGTGGACCTGCTTTTTTATGACGCTTCTTTTATTGATCGCCCGGTACGGGCGTGTGTATCCAGGACCCTTGTTACGGGCCCTGTCCTGCGCTCAGTCAATTGCGCTAACTGACTAGCTGACTGATTAAGTTACGCGACGCGTTCGGCGCGCCGCTCCACGAACCGGCGGACATAGTCGTTCGCGGGGAAACGCACGATATCCTCAGGTGTGCCTTGCTGCACGAGTTCGCCGTCGCGCAGGATCGCGATCTGCGTACCCAGCCGCAATGCTTCATCCAGGTCGTGCGTGATGAAGACAATGGTCTTGTTCAACGTCCTCTGCAGTTCGAGCAACTGATCCTGCATCTCGGTACGGATCAGTGGATCCAACGCAGAAAATGCTTCGTCCATCAGCAGCACTTCCGTGTCCGCCGCTAAGGCACGAGCAAGCCCCACGCGCTGGCGCATCCCGCCCGAAAGTTCGTCGGGGAATTTATCGCCGTAACCATCCAGGCCCACTTTGCCGAGCCAGGTCCTGGCCTTCTGGTTCGCTGCATCATGGCGCTCACCTCTTACCCGCAATGCGTACGCCGCGTTCTCCAGCACCGTTGCATGAGGCAACAGGCCGAAGTTCTGGAACACCATGCTCACGCGATGCCGGCGGAACTCGCGCAGCCCTGCCGCATTGAGCGAGAGGATGTTCTCCCCGTCGATCACGATCTCGCCCGCGCTCGGATCGATCAGCCGGTTGAAGTGGCGCACGAGCGTGGACTTGCCGGAACCGGACAAGCCCATGATCACGAAGATCTGACCGGCCTCGATATTCAGGTTGATGTTGTTGAGGCCGACGTTACAGCCGTTGTCGGCGAGCACGTCCGCCTTCGACGCGCCGTGCCGGAGCATGTCGATAACACGTGCATGGGTCATCGTCGGCCCGAAGATCTTGTAGACGTTGCTGACTCGGATAGCTGTCATGTTCGCGCTCCGCGCAAGAAGTTGGGTAAGGGTCAGACGTGACGCGATGCAGCGTCGCCCGCCGCCTCCGGCTCGCCAAGACCAGCGCTGCGCGCGCTCTGGCGAGCCTGCACGCGGGCCCTTCTGTTCGCACTTAGCGCCAGCCGTGCACGCCGCTCCTGACCGTAACCCTGCGAGATCCGATCGATTACTATCGCCAGGATCACAATGGCGATACCCGCCTGCATGCCCTTGCCGACATCGAGTGTCTGGATGCCGGCCAGCACGTCTTCGCCCAGGCCGCGCGAACCGATCATTGACGCAATCACGACCATGGACAGCGACATCATGGTGGTCTGGTTGATACCCGCCATGATGCTCGGCCGCGCGAGCGGCAACTGCACGCCTATCAGCATCTGCCAGCGTGTCGTGCCAAAGGAGCGTGCGGCTTCCACCACGTCGCCATCCACCTGCCGGATGCCCAGGTCCGTGAGCCGGATCAGCGGCGGCAGCGAATAGATCACCGTGGCGAAGATGGCCGGCACCTTGCCCAGCCCGAAGAGCATCAGCACCGGGATCAGGTACACGAAACTGGGCAGCGTCTGCATCACGTCAAGCACGGGCAACAGGCCCCGGCGCACCCAGCGGTTCTGCGAGCACAGGATGCCGAGCGGGATGCCCAGCACGATCGACAACACGGTTGCGACCAGCATCAGCGCAAGCGTCTGCATCAGCTTGTCCCACAGCCCGAACGCGCCGATTGCGTAAAGCAGCAGCACGAACAACGCGGCCAGAGAGAGCTTGCGTGTGGCATGCCACGCGAGCAGACCCGCGAGGAGTAGCAACAGCCACGGCGGCATGATCCGCAAGCCGCTTTCCAGCGGCACCAGCAGGTATTTCAGCACGACCAGGCTGAACGAGTGGAAGGCATCGCCATAGTTCTGGACCAGCAAGGCGACCTTGTCGTTGATCGGGTCGGCAAGCGACAGATGCGGAAAGATGGACGTCATGGTTCACTCGTCTTGAGAAGGATCGCGGTGAAGGGAAGGGGCCCGTTTTTAAGTGCCCAGCTTGGCTTGCACCTTGGCCGCTACGTCGGCCGGCACCCAGGTCTTCCACATCTCGGGGTGCGTGCGCAGGAACGTGGTGGCCATGGCCGAGCCGTCGATCTTCTTCGAAGTCATCTCAAGAATCGTGCTGTTCAGGAAGTCCATCGGAAAGCTGACTTTCGAGAACAGATCAATGGCTTGCGGTTCGGCTTCGCTAAAGGGCGTCGAGACACCCACCGTCACGTGCGAAACCATATACGACGAAGCACATTGCTTCGTGCTGCTTTCATCGCGCAGGGTCTTCCAGCAGGCGTCGTTATACGGCGGCATCTTGAGTTCGACGAACTTGTATTTCGCCATCAACGCAGCGGGGCCCCAGTAATAAAACACCAGCGGCTTGCCGCGCTGATACGCCGATTCGATCGATGCATCGAGTGCCGCGCCCGTACCCGGATGGAAGTTGGTGTACGACGCATCGAGGCCCAGCACCTTGAGCAAACGCGTATTCACGCGTTCACAGTCCCAGCCTGTCGGGCAATTCAGGAAACGGCCTTTCTCCGGTTCTTCGTCGTCGGCGAACAGGTCCTTGTATTTCGGCAGGTCGGTGACGGAAACAAGGCCTGGCGCGCTGGCCTTGATGTTGCGGGACGCATCGCCCTTGATCACGTATTCAGGCACGAACCAGCCCTCCTTCGTACCGCCCGGGAGGGTGTCGCCGACCAGCTTGACCTTGCCGGCCGCGACCGCTTTCGACGTGATTTCGCTGCGGCCGGTCCATTGCTCGGCCCAGACCTGCACGTCGTTGCTTGCCAGCGCGGTCTCGGTGGCGGCCGTGCTGCCGGGCACGACGTCCGTCGCGCAGCCGTAGCCCTTTTCAAGAATCTGGCGCAGCACTTCGGTCGCAAACGCGCCGCTTTCCCACGTAATGCCCGCAAAGTGCACGGTCTTGCCCGAGCTGCAGAAAGTCCCGGCGGCGTGCGCAGTGCCGGCGGTCGCCGTTACCACGACCAGAGCCGAAATGCCTGCTTTGAAGAATCGTTTGAGCATCGTCTTGCACCTATGGGGTTGGTTTGCTATCGGTTTTTTAATGACGCGCCGTCTGCGAGGATCAGGCCAGCAACCTCGCCTCGAACGGGTAGTCCGAGAGAAGTTCGACGCGGCCGTCGTCGCGAATGTAGACCTGCTCTTCCAGCTTCACGCCCTCGCCGCCTGCCTCGTGTCCAATATAGCTTTCAATGCACAGGGTCATGCCCGGCTCGATCACGCCGTCATACCCCTTGGCCTCGTTGTCCTCTCTATGCACGATATACGGATACTCGCCCGTCATGCCGACGCCATGCGCGAGCGCGAAATAGCGGCGTGCGCGGTATGGCTCGGGAATCTTCCACGCCCGGGCAATGAACTCCTGGAAAGTCGTGCCGGCGCGCACGTTCTCCATGTTCGAATGAATCTGCTCGTAAGCTAGCTGGTAAAGATTCTTTTGCGCGGCGGTGGCCTGCACATCGCCGCACAGGAACGTGCGCGAAAAATCCGCGTAATAGCCGAAGCGTCCGACCACGTCCGTGTCGAGCCCGACGAGTTCGCCCGACTGGATCTTGCGCGGGCTGCTTTCCTGGAACCACGGATTGGTACGCGGCCCCGAACTGATCAGGCGCGTTTCAATGTAGTCGCCATCGGTTGCAATGATGTGCTGATGCAGATGCGACCACAGCTCGTTCTCGCTGATGCCCGGCACAAGCGCCGCTTCCAGCTTGCGCACGCCTTCTTCAGCCGCACGCAGCGACGCACGGATCATCTTGATCTCGTTGGGCACCTTGATGGCGCGCGCGCGTTCGAGCGGCTCCTGTGCGTCGAAGACCTGGTAGCCGCGTGCCTGCAACGCGAACGCCGCGGCGGATGTCGCGCTTTCGATCGCAATGCGCTTGCCGCCGCCGCTTTGTGTCATCAGCTCATCAATCTCGGCTGCCCAGCGCTCGGTGACCTGGCCGAGCATGTCGTCGCAAAAGTAGTAGGAGATCGCAGTGGCGGGGCGGACTTCATCCACCGTGTCCAGGCCCTCGGCCAGGAAGTCGCAGCCCGCGTATTCGAACAGCACGACCTTGCCTTCCGCCGGCACGAACACATAGCGGGCGGGGTTGCGCATTGAATAGACCTGCATGTTGCGCGAGCCGGTGGCGTAGCGCATGTGCGTGGGGTCGAACAAAACAGCGGCGGTCAGATCGCGCTTCTTCAATTCACGGCGCACGGCGGCCAGCCGGTCACGTTGAATCTGCGCAATTTCCGCGGCCGTGGGTTCGCAGTCTTCAGGGAGATGGGTAGGGCGAATAATCGACATGTGGGGTTTTTATAAGCGTTAATCGACGGGTTAATCAACCAGGCTGTCGGCGCGAACGAGCCGTTGCTCGGCTTCCAGATGAGCTTCCGAAACGCGGCCGTATAACTGGCGTGTCCGTTCAAGCCGTCCGATTACGCCAGGCTTTTGCGAGTACGCAAAGATGGCCGTGTGGCGCTCGATTTCACCCGCTACCTGGGTGACGCGGTGCAGCGAAAAGCGGCCCTTGAACAATTGCAGGTCGCCCGGACGCAGCGTGATGACGTTGATGGCTTCGCGGGTTTCCCCGCGTACCACGCGGCCGACGCCTTCGTAGTTCTCGCCTTGCGGCGAACGAATGTTCGGGCAGTATTCGAAGTCGCCGCCCGTGGTTGGCTGCTGGGTCATCATCGAAACAATGAATTCGTTCGTGTCGTAATGCCACGGCTGCTCGGTGCCGGGCGGCATCACGTTTTGCACGAGACCCGCATACGGATCGGCGTATTCCCACACCCGCGTTTCGCCCAGGCAGTCCGCCACGAAACGTTTCATCGCCTGGGCGACATAGATGCGATGCACGATCGCGTCCGCCGGAATCAGGTCGCGTGTCACGAAACCGCTGGTGCGGTCCATGAAGATACGGCGAGGATCGGCGTCGGACAGCGTGGGGTCGTCGGCGGTAAAGTAAGCATTGACCTTACGAGTTGAAAAGTAGGTTTTGGCGGCCAGCGCGCGACCCTCGTTGCGCGCCCGCTCCAGCGCCTCCGGGCGCAGGAAATCGTGCAGCACGGCGCTGCCGCTGGCAGCCAGCTCGGCGCGGCAAGCCGCCACCAGTTCGGTCAGGCGCGGGCTGTCCGGATCATGCAGGGGGTAGCGGTCAGTGTTGACGATATCGCTGAGATCAAGGCATTCAGCATCGGCAAGTGAAACGGAGAGAACCACGGCAGGCTCCAAATCGATATTTTGGCGAGTGGATTTACGGGTCGACTTCAACAACAATCTGCGAACGACGGCCCGATCTTTTGGCGGCCAATTTCTTTTGGAAAGCGAGTATTTCCGATGGATTCCATGAGCGAACCCGATTG
>Ga0073928_10007512_pt1 | contig 14074 bp, 12 predicted proteins | sample PaiPotPPA55metaG_FD_76969 | JGI IMG/M metagenome (GOLD analysis project Ga0073928, IMG submission 76969) | Iron sulfur acid spring bacterial and archeal communities from Banff, Canada, to study Microbial Dark Matter (Phase II) - Paint Pots PPA... ... | reverse complement strand
CTTCGCGTATTCGCGCTCGGCGTACCAACGTACCAGCCGATCGGCCGCATTCCGGTGTACCGCTGGATGGCCTCGACGGACATTCGTATGTGCTCACGTTCCGTGGCCTCGTCCACTCCGTGATAGTCGATCCAGCGCCAGCCATGGTCGACAATGTCACATCCCTGGCGAACCATCGCTTCGGCAACGGCGGGGTTACGTTCCAGCGCCATCGCGACGGCGAATGCCGTGAATGGCACGCGACGCTCCGCAAAGACACGCACAAGGCGCCAAAAGCCGATTCGGCTGCCATATTCGTATGCTGATTCCATGTTGAGATCGCGACCGCCAAGCACGGGCGCGCCGGCCATGAGATCAGCGAGGCGCGTTTCCGACATCTTGTCGCCATGCAATACAGTCCGCTCGCCGCCCTCCTCGTAATTCAAGACGAAGTTGACGGCGAGCCGTGCTCCGCCCGGCCAGCGAGGATCCGGTGGCTTATCCGCGTAGCCAATGAGATCGCGTGGATAGTCGGCCATCGGCGTCAACCCTTGATGGCTGATCTTAACTCCGCCGCAACCGGTATGACGCTGGTCAATCCCGGTACCGAGGACTCTCCGAGCGAGCGGTTAGGGCGGAATGTCGAGCAGCCCTGGACGCGGAACAAACATTGCGCGCTTCACCATGGTGCGATTTATACTACCGGCGTGATTGGCCAACGACCAGGCTTAGGGCGGCCCGGAGGAAACCCAACGCCTTGGCGGCGCAGGGAGCAAATGCCATGAGTATCCGCCGGATCGATCCCGGCCCCTATCTCAGTCGTGCCGTCGTTTGCGGGAGCTTCGTCTTCCTGGCTGGCCTGACAGCGGACGATCGATCGCAGGACGTGACCGGCCAGACCGAGCAGATCCTGCGCAAGATTGACCACTACCTCGGCGAAGCCGGCAGCCACAAATCGCACCTCCTCTCCGCGCAGATCTGGCTGAGGGATATCGGAACCTGGGACGCGATGAACAGGGTTTGGAGCGCCTGGATCGACAAGGCCAATCCGCCTGCGCGCGCAACAGTCGAGGCGAAGCTCGCTGGCGACGATTACCTCGTGGAAATAATGGTGACGGCCGCGCTTCGCTAAAAAGCACCGGAACGACAGATGGTTCCTCCCTCTGGCCCGATTGGCCCCGATCTCGAGCTGGCGCAGCATCTCTTCGAGGAGTTGCTAACCCTCACCGGACGGGCTGGCGGAATCACGCGCGACTCGTATGGGCCGGGCGAACAGACAGCTCATGTTATCGCGGCGACTGCAGCGGAGGCGAAAGGCCTCGAGATACGCCGCGACGCCGCCGCCAACCTCTACATTACACTCCCCGGTCGCGACCGCGCGGCGCCGATGCTTCTCATGGGATCACATCTCGATTCTGTGCCGTATGGCGGAAATTACGACGGCGCCGCGGGGGTGGTAGCGGGCCTCGCAACGCTCGCTGGTCTACGACGGGCGAATCTATCGCCTGCCGTTGATCTGACCGTAATGGCCATTCGCGCCGAGGAAGCGGCATGGTTTGACGCATCCTATGTTGGTTCTCGTGCGGCCTTCGGTCTCCTATCCGCCGCGGAGATCGACGGCATACGCCGTTCCGACACCGGGCGCACGTTGGCTGAGCACATGACGGACTGCGGAGCCGACCCGGTGGCGCTGCGCCGTGGCGAGGGCTTTCTGACCCCTGATCGTCTACGCTGTTTCATCGAGGTGCATATCGAGCAAGGTCCCGTCCTCGAGCAGGCCGGCATTCCGCTCGGAATCGTTACCGGGATCCGTGGTTGTCGCCGCTATCGCAATGCATGCTGTACCGGCTCCTACGCCCATTCCGGCGCCGAACCGCGTGCCCATCGCCGCGATGCGGTAGCCGCGACGGTTGCGCTGATCGGACGGCTCGAAGCGGAGTGGATCGCCCTCGAGGCCGGCGGTCACGACCTCACCTTTACCGTCGGCGAATTGTACACGGATTCCGCGCAGCATGGCCCGAGCAAGATCGCCGGCGAAACGCATTTCGTATTGGATTTCCGCAGCCTCTCCGACGAGATCATGCGTCACATGTGCGATCGCGCTGAAATGCTCGCCGCGGAGCTGGGCAGCGCGTATCGCGTCACCTTCGATCTCGGCATACCTCTCTTGAGCGCACCAGGTGTGCTCGATGCGAATTTGCGGAAGCATTTCGCCGCTGCGGCGTCGGCGAGAGGCGTCGCGGCTATCGAGATGGCGAGCGGCGCGGGACACGATGCCTCCGTCTTCGCCAATCTTGGGGTGCCCACTGGAATGATCTTCGTCCGCAACGCCCATGGCAGCCATAACTTCGAGGAGGCGATGGACATGCGAGATTTTGCCGCCGCCGCACACGTTCTCTTCGATGTCATTTCGGAGGGAGCCGTGACGTGACCTCGGCCGACGTCATCGTGATCGGTGGCGGTATGGCAGGCGCCAGCGCAGCCTACGAGATCGCCGCTCTCCACCGTGTCGTCCTATTGGAGCGAGAGGAATTCTGCGGGTATCATTCGACAGGACGCTCAGCGGCCAGCTTCACCGAGAATTACGGAACCTCTGTCATCCGACGTTTGGCGCAGGCGAGCCGGGCCTTCTTCGAGCGCCCGCCACCAGGCTTCTGCGACGTGGCGCTCGTCGCCCCGCGCGGCATCCTCACGATCGCCCGCGCCGACCAGCTCGACGCGCTGGCGCGAGCATTCGAGCGCGGCCGCGACTTAGTTCCCGACATCGCCGAAATCGGCGTCGCCGCGGCAGTCACGTGGATCCCGATCCTACGGCGTGATTACATTGCCGGCGCCTTTCTCGAACCGCGATCGCGCGATATCGACGTGCATGCGGTGCACCAGGCCTTCCTGAAGGGATTTAGGTCGCGAGGCGGCACGATCGTAACCGACGCCGACGTCGCGGTGCTCGAGCGGCATCACGGCCGGTGGCATATCAAATCACGAGCAGGCGCCTTCGAGGCGGCGGTAGTGGTCGACGCAGCCGGAGCGTGGGCTGAGGAAGTGGCGGCGATGGCGGGGGTTCGGCCGATCGGCTTGGTGCCGAAGCGCCGTACCGCGTTTTCTGTCGATGCACCGAGCGGGATCGATGTCGCCTCATGGGCGCTGGTCGACGACGTCGGAGGGGCGTTTTATTTCAAGCCCGATGCCGGCCGCCTGCTCGTCTCACCGGCGGATGCGACCCCCAGCCCGCCGACTGATGCGCAACCCGAGGAGATCGATGTGGCGGTCGGGCTCGACCGATTGCAGCGCGCCACGACGCTCGCCGTGCCACGAATCACGCACAAATGGGCGGGATTGCGCAGCTTTGTCGCCGATGGTTCGCCTGTGGTGGGATGGGACGACGAGGTCGACGGCTTTTTCTGGCTCGCGGCACAGGGCGGATACGGCATCAAGACCGCGCCCGCGCTCGCGCGTGCAGTGGCGGGCCTGATCGCTCGCGATGGGCTGCCGCGCGATCTGCTCGACTTTGGCCTCGATGAATGGGCACTGGGGCCGGCACGCTGTCGCGTGGCCGGTGCGGCACTCGCTGGAAATTAAGGCAAAAGGAAAACCGCTATGGCGCGCTATCTAAGTCTCGCGGCAGGGCAGCTCGGGCCGATCGCCCGTGACGAGCCACGCCGCTCGGTGGTGCAGCGCATGATCGCGCTACTGCACGATGCTAAGACGCGCGGCTGCAGTCTGGTCGTCTTCCCTGAAATGGCTTTGACCACGTTCTTTCCACGCTGGTACATCGCGGATTGGACCCAGGTCGACCGCTTTTTCGAAACTGTAATGCCGGGCCCGGAAACCCAGTCGCTGTTCAACGCAGCGGTACGGCTCAAGGTCGGCTTCTATCTCGGATACTGCGAACTCGCAAATGAGGGCGGCCACATCCATCGCTACAATAGTTCGATCCTCGTCGAACACGACGGCCGGATCGTCGCGAAATACCGCAAGGTCCATGTGCCCGGAAGCGCCGTCAACGACCCAACGATGCCGTTCCAGCATCTCGAGAAGCTCTATTTCGAGGATGGGAATCTTGGCTTCGGCGCGTGGGACGCATTTGGCTGCAAGGTCGGGATGGCTATCTGCAACGACCGCCGCTGGCCTGAGACCTTCCGCGTAATGGCGCTCATGGGAGCGGACCTCGTAGTCCTCGGCTACAACACTCCGGCGCAGCTACCCGACTGGCCAGATCAGAACGCGCATCGCGCTTTCCATCATTTAGTGTGTATGCAGGCGGCGGCCTATCAGAACGGGATATGGATCGTGGCGACCGCCAAGGCCGGACGGGAGGAGGGCGTCGACATGCTGGGCCATAGCTGCGTCATCTCCCCATCGGGCGACGTGGCGGCGCTGTCGCAGGGCGTCGGCGATGAACTCATATCTTACAGGTGCGATCTCGATCTCGCCGCCCATTACAAGAGCTTCTACGATTTCGACCGCAACCGACGACCTGAGCATTATCAGATCATCACCGCGGGAAGCCGCGTCGACGCCGAAAGGCGCCGCATGTAGACTGGAGAGATCGGCTTCACCAACTTCTGCGAAGAAAATGCCAATAAACAATCATAGCGTGTCTCTGCTCCACTGATACTGAAGCCAGTCGCTCGGGCAAGCGTGCTGCCCGACAGACAGGAGGTAATCATGTCGGACGATCGCGAACACGTCTTCATCCCGAAATTGCGCGAACTGCTCGCCGCGGGGCACATCGATAGGCGCGAGTTCTTGCGAACGGCAACGCTGCTGGGGTTGTCAGCAAGTGCCGCCTATGCTTTCGCGAGCAAGATGGATCCACGGGCAGCGCTCGCTCAAACGACGCTCCCGAAGGGCGGCCGCATCCGCATTGGCATGCGGGTGCACGAGATCAAGGACCCCATGACCATCTCCTGGGTCGAGGCGAGCAATCTCGTGCGCCAGGTCTGCGAGTATCTGACCCGAACCGACCAGGACAACATAACCCACCCGATGCTGCTGGAGCGCTGGGAGGCAAGCGAGGACCTCAAGACTTGGACGTTTCGCATTCGGAGGGAGGCGAAATGGCGGACCGGTAGACCCTTTGTTGCTGATGACGTGGTCTGGAATATCACTCGGGCGCTGGATCCCAAGACCGGATCCTCGGTGCTCGGGCTGATGAAGGGTTACATGCTGACGGAGTATGAAACCGGCGAAAAGGACGCCGAGGGAAAGCCCAAAAAGTCGACACGCCTCTGGGATTCGCGCGCCATAGAGAAGATCGACGATCATACGGTGCGCCTGAACTGTAAAGGAGCGCAGCTGGCGGTCCCCGAGCATCTCTTCCACTACCCATTCTTCATGCTCGATCCCGCGCAGAATGGCGCGTTCTCCGAGACGGTAAACGGTACCGGCCCGTTCGAGCTGGTCAGCTACCAGGCGGGCCAGCGCGCCGTGCTGAAGGCGCGCAAAGACTATTGGGGTAAACCGGCGAATATCGAGACGTTGGAATTCATCGATCTAGGCAATGATTCGGCGGCGCCGGTGGCGGCGCTCGCCTCAAGGCAGGTCGATGGGCTGTACGAAGTCGACTTCGCGCAGCTCGATGCTGTGAAAGCGCTGGCGCATGTCCGGCTCTATCCGATCACGACCGCCCAGACCGGCTTGGCGAGAGGCAAGTACGATCAAAAGCCGTTCAACGACGTACGGGTGCGGCAGGCCCTTAAGCTGGCGGTCGATCAGCAGAAGGTGATTGATGTCGTCTTCCGCGGCGTCGGAGGCGTTGCCGAGCATCATCATGTCGCGCCCGTCCACCCGGAATATGCGAAACTGCCAATGGTAAAGCCGGACCCGGCGAAAGCCGCGCAATTATTGAAGGACGCCGGATATCCCGATGGGCTCGACGTTGAGATCGTTTGCAAGAATCAACCGGCCTGGGAGGAAGCGGTCACGACTGTGATGGCCGAGATGTGGAAGGCCGTGGGCTTCCGGGTCAAAATCAACGTGATGCCGGCGAACAGCTATTGGCCCATCTGGACCAAGGCGCCGTTCAGCTTCACGAGCTGGGCGCACCGACCGCTCGGAGTCATGACTTACAGCCTTGCCTATCGCACCGGCGTTCCGTGGAACGAATCGAGCTACTCGAATCCGGAATTCGACAAATTGCTCGACCAAGCCGAGGGAACGCTCGACGTGGATAAGCGCCGCGTGATCATGGCCAAGCTTGAAAAGCTCATGCAAGAGGATGGACCGATCGTGCAACCGGTGTGGCGCGTGATCCAGACCGGCTACGATAAGCGCGTCAAGGGGTTCCGGATGCACCCGACGCAATATATCTTCGCCGAACAGCTGGCGATCGCGAGCTAGTCCGCGCCGAGGCTGTCGCTGCGTTTAGGGTTCCTATTGCTGGCAGGGCGCCGGTTTTGCGTCACGCCTTTTGATGGGCGTAACGTCGGGGTCCGGAATTCGGGGAACGGCGATTGAACGATCGAGGCAATGGTTAAGCTGGTCGGACGCCGCGCTGTCTACATGGCGGCAACGATGTTGGCCGCCTCGTTGTTCCTATTCCTCCTATTCGAGCTGTCCCCGCAAGAAGTGGTGGTGAACGCGCTAGGTCCTTATTCGACCGCCGAACAGCGGCAGGCTTGGCTGCTTGCCAATGGGTACAACCGCCCAGCCTCCGTCCGCTATTTCGACTGGCTGGGACATTTCATGACTGGCGATTGGGGCAGGTCGCGCGTGCTGGGGGCACCCGTCGCCCATCTAGTCTGGACGCGGCTCGAGAATACCGCGATCTTGGGCTTCTGGTTTTTCGTCTTTTTGGTACCGCTTGCGCTCGGACTCGGCGTGCTATCCGGCATGCGAGAGGGGTCACCGCTCGACCGCATCATTTCGACGCTTTGCATTGTCAGCGCCTCAATCCCGCCATTCGCCAGTACAGTGCTGGTCTCGGCGATTTTCGTGTTCAGTCTTCATTGGTTGCCCGGCACGAGCAGCATGATCGACGGCTTTTCCTACCGGGAACTCGTCATGCCAGTCCTGGTTTTGGTGCTCTATGATTTCGGCTACGTCGCCCGCATTACCCGCGCGGCAATGTCGGAAGTGATGACTACAGCCTATATGCGAACGGCCATGCTCAAAGGTCTGCCGCATCGGCGGATCATCGTCCGGCACGCGCTGCGCAACGCGCTCATCGCGCCCTTCACGGTGCTCATGTTGCACGTCAACTGGCTGATCGCCGGTGTCATCGTCGTGGAGTTCTTCTTCGCCTACAAGGGCTTTGGGTCGCTCATTCTGGAAGCCTCGCTCGGCCATGACCTATTTCTACTCGAAGCGTGCACGATGGTGACCGTCGCAATCGCCGTTACGACGCAAACCGTCGCGGACCTCGTATACGTCTACCTCAACCCGCGGATCCGCTTCCGATGACCGACGCCCCGGTTCTTTCCAACGAGACGGCGGCTCCCCATGGGTCGACACCGATCGGCCGCGTGCTCCGGTCGGTAGCGCGCCTTCGCAGGAGTCGCGTCGGCGTCGTCGGTGCATCCATTCTCGTATTCTGGATCGCGGTCGCGCTCGCCGCGCCCCTGCTTGCTCCGTTTCCCCCCAACCAGCCCCTGCAGCCGATGGCGCCTCCGGGCACTCACGCCGTTGGGGGCACGGGTGTCTTTTGGCTTGGCACCGACCATCTCGGACGCGATTTGCTCTCGCGGATCATTTGGGGTGCGCGTACGGTTCTGGTCATTGCTCCGCTTGCCACCCTCTCGGCCTTCATCGTAGGCGTCTCCGCCGGGCTCATTGCCGGGTTTAAACTCGGTTGGCTCGATGAGTTACTGTCACGAGTGACCGACCTCGTCCTCGCCTTTCCTGCACTGGTTCTCTACATCGTCATCATCTCGAAATTTGGCGCTTCGGCCTTGAATATCGTCCTGGCGGTGACGCTGGCCTCGAGCCCCGCAGTGATGCGCCTCACCCGCGGTCTCGTTCTCGAACTGCGTAACCGCGCCTTTGTGTCTGCGGCGCAGCTTCGCGGCGAGTCCCTTTGGTACATCATGGTCGTCGAGATCCTCCCAAATGCCAGGGGCCCACTCATCGTCGACGCGTGCTTGCGGCTCGGCTACGTCACCATCACCATCGGCACTCTCGGCTTTCTCGGATTAGGTCTCCCACCGCCCGATCCGGATTGGGGTGGCATGATCAACGAGACCCGCCAATTCGCGTTGGTCTTTCCGTACATGGTGCTGTTTCCCTGTCTAGCCATATCGTCGCTGGTGTTGGGCTTCAATCTGCTCGCCGACGGGCTGCGCGAGCTTTCCCTACAGGACTGAGATGGGTGAGCCGGTGCCATTGCTCGAGCTTGACGATGTCTCAATTTCCTATTTTTCGCGCGCGGGTGAGGTGCCGGCGGTGACCGGCGTGTCGCTCAAGATTTTTCCGCAAGAGGCGCTTGGCCTTGTCGGCGAGTCAGGCTGTGGCAAGTCAACTCTCGCCATGGCAATCCTTCGCCATTTTGGAGGGCGTGGCCGCATAGTCCGCGGCACGATCCGATTCGCCGGTCGAGACATGGCTGAACTGAGTCCGCAGGCGCTCCGCCATGTTCGCGGTGGCGCCATCGGCGTCGTCTATCAGGAGGCAATGTCCGCGCTCAATCCAAGCCTGCGGATCGGCGAGCAACTCGCTGAAGTCGCGGTGTTTCACAGTGGAGTCGGCTGGTCCGAGGCACGGCACCAGGCTGTTGCCATGCTGAGCCGGGTGAATGTGCCGGACCCCGAGCGCGTCATGGCGGCTTATCCCCACCAACTTTCCGGGGGTCAGCAGCAGCGCATCGTGATCGCCATGGCGCTGCTACCGCGACCGCAGCTGCTGGTGCTTGACGAACCCACAACCAGCCTGGATGTCACTGTGGAAGCCGGAATCGTCGATCTCATCGGGTCGTTGCGTGCAGGCCTTGGAACGGCGCTGCTTTTTATTTCGCACAATCTGGGATTGGTGGCACAGGTCTGCGAGCGCGTTGCCGTGATGTACTCGGGGGAATTGATCGAGGAAGGGTCCGTTCGAGACGTCTTTGTCGCGCCGCTGCATCCCTACACTCGCGGGCTGATTCGCTGCATACCGCAGCCGCATCTCGATCGCGCTCGGATGAGGCTTCGACCGATCCAAGGCCAAGTAAGCCCTCCGGGTGAGCGGCCGTTTGGCTGCGTCTTCGGACCGCGCTGCGAGCATTTCACATCGGGACTCTGTAACCGTGGCGAAATCGCCCTTGTGGCAGACGAAAGCGCAGCGCGTCATCGCGTTCGGTGTGTGCGCTGGCGTGAAATCAGCGAGGAAATTCCGCAGCCCATGGCCCCTATCCCACGCGAGCGGACTGAGGATATTGCACTGGTCGTTACCGATCTGGACAAGTTCTATTCGGTGGAATCGGCGGGATTCTGGAGGCGCCTGGTCGGCGCAGGCCGCCAGGAAATCAAAGCGAACCAGAAGCTCCGTTTCCGGATTCGGCGCGGGCAGACCCTGGCAATCGTCGGCGAGTCCGGCTGCGGAAAATCGACCTTTGCTAAGGTACTGATGGGTCTTGAACCGGCGACGGCAGGCGAAATCCGGCTGGGTGAGATCGACTTGGCCAAGCTGCCGGTGTGGCGGCGCCCACCCGAGGTGCTGCGCGCGCTTCAGATGGTATTTCAAAACCCCGATGAGACGCTCAACCCTAGCTTCACTGTGGGCACACAGATCGCTCGCGCGGTACGCAGGCTCGGCGTCGAGCGGGGACGCGTCCAGATCTCGGCGCGGGTGCGCGAGTTGCTTGGACTCACTAAACTCCCCATGGCTTTCGCGCGACACCGGCCGAGCCAGCTCTCCGGCGGCCAGAAGCAACGCGTTGGTATCGCCCGCGCCTTTGCGGGATCACCCGCGCTGGTCGTCGCCGATGAACCGGTCTCGGCGCTCGATGTTTCGGTCCAGGCAGCAATCACCGAACTCTTGCTCGAGATCCAGCGCGAGCGCGGGACGACGCTCGTCATCATCAGCCACGATTTGGGCTTTGTTCGCTACATTGCCGATCGCGTGGTGGTGATGTATCTCGGCCAAGTGATGGAGACCGGATCGGTGGAGGAGCTCTTCGCGCCACCCTATCATCCCTATACCGAAGCTCTCTTTTCCGCTGCGCCGGTTACTGACCCGCTCATGCGCCGCAATCGGGTCGTACTCTCAGGCGAGCCACCGAGCATGCTTGACCTGCCCATCGGCTGTCCCTTTCACCAGCGTTGCCCGCGCAAGCTCGGTTCGATCTGCGAGATCGAACCGCCGCCGATGCGCCGTGCGAGCGAAGGTCACCGCATTCATTGCCACATTCCATTGGAGGAATTGCGCGGCATCGCGCCGGTATTTCGGGCCGGCCCCACCTGAAAAGAAACCCGGCGTCATGGGAACCTCCGTGGAGGAGATAGCCGATACTTTTCAAGGGACGGCAGCTTTAGAATCCGAATTCAGCTTCAGCTCTTGAACGAGGCGCTGACAGAAGCTTGCTCAGCGAGCAGGCGTAGGCCCACGAATTTGGCGTTAGCCGGACGCCGATTCGGCAAGTGAATGCGCACGATCAAATCGGCCGAGGAGATCACGCTCATCAAGCAGGGAGCGCGGATCGCCGATGTGAGCGCGGCGAAAACGCCGTACATGGAAACTCATCTTTGCGAAGGAAGGAGTGAAGCCACGGATAAAGCTCATTCGCTTCGACGGAGTCAGAATCGGCGCGGAATGTATCGGGTCAAACTCGTCATTGCCAACATAATGATGCCGCTGGCTACGAAGACAGCTGGGAGCGTGAATGCACTGAGGAGTGCGGAAAATAGCGCCGGCGGCCCAATTTGAGTTATGTCACGGTAGCTTACGAAAACAGCCGTCATTTCACTTCGTTCGTAGGGATGCACTGCACGCAGGAACAATGAATTGCCCGCACCGTCGATGGTGGAAGCCGCGAGCGTCGCAAGCAATAACATCGCTGCACCCAACCACGGGCTCCCCAGCAACACCACTGATGCCAGCGTGAACAGGCCCGCACACATGTAACCTATCATGAGCAGGCGACGGAACCCGAACCGCCTTCCAAGCCAGGCCCAGAGTGGGACGACCCAAATCCAGGACTGAGCAACTGACACAATGGCCCCCCGACCTGTTCGCCGAGCCCAGATGTTACTGCGAGGATTGGCGCATAAATGAAAAGTGTGTTCCACCACACAGATCGACCGGCGGCAAGGATCCAGGCAAGCCGTAGACGCGGCTGGGAAAAGAACCGGTATAGGTAGGCTGTCGGTCGCAAGGCTGCTCTGGGTGAATGAATCTCGGCATTTTTGCTTAAGCCAAAGATCCAATAGGAAACAAGCAGAGCGATGACAGTTGCGCCAGCGAGCGCAAACGGCATCCAGGATCTCACGTCACGATGAAGGTAGACTCCCAACCAGGGGCCCAGAGTCCAGGGGGCCGCGGCAAAAAAGAGTCGCTTTCCTTCAAATTTTCCAAGCTCGTGACGAGCAATCTGGTCCAACACATAAAGTGTCAAGATTACTTCGATAGACGTAAAGGCCAACACATTCAGAGCCAGCCCGATGGCAAATCCCTCTGTGCTGTTGCTGGCGAGCAATGGGAGGGACACTATGCCAGTGGCAGCACCGAGTGTGAACACCCAAGGGCGGCGAACGATTCGTGTTAGCGACGGAACTCCCAGGCGTCCTATGAATCCCACGAGGCCGACGCCGACATAAAGAATGCTGACCAACTGCACGTCCCTCATGAGGCGCAACGCCTCGAGCGGAATCACGGCTAGCAGAATCGTCTGCGCGAACGCAGTGAGGCAAAAGAGGCTCGCAAAGATTGTGCTTCTGTGGAAGCCAACGTGGTTGATCAATGATCGTAATGTCACTGTCGCGCTCAGGCCCACATTGTGCCGCGATCGCTACGCCGTAGTTCGAATGCGTTGCCCAGTGCCATCACTCTGCGGAGCATATAATAATCCGTACGGCTTTCATTGATAACTTTATGACACGAGCGCCGAGATTGCTGGCGTAGAGTTTTCCATCGATGTCGTCGCAGCGCTCGCACCTTTGCGACCCAGCTCGTGGATTTCGTCTTCACGGTGGAAAGCGCTCGCCGGACGAATTGGCACGGTTGAGCACGTGAAGATCGACGAGTTCCTACAGCTCGTAGGACCCTGAGTTCCACCATTCATCCAAAACCACTCAAGCCGAGGCGGCGCGAAGGAAATAGGATAGTTGGCGTTATAGGCGGTCAGGCGCGCGGATCGAGACCGCTCCTCAGCCTATGCCCAGAATTCCGGATGGATAGCCGACATGAAATTCTCTCTGTCACTCCACATGGAGCGCTTTAGTCCCAACAAGGACATGATGGAAGTCAAAAACAACCTTCTCAGCTTGGTCAGAATGGCCGACGAAGGCGGTTTCCACACCTTGTGGACGCCGGAGCACCATACGATAGAATTTATGATCTCGCCGAACCCGTTCTGCATCCTCACTTGGTGGGGCGACCATACTGCACGTGTGCGCCTCGGCGCAGCGACCATTGTCGCCCCATATTGGAATCCGCTCCGCCTCGCAGGCGAGGCTGCAATGTGCGATCACCTGACGAATGGCCGGCTGGAGCTCGGGATCGGCCGTGGCGCGTTCCAGTACGAATTCGACCGTCTGGCCGGCGGGTTGCCACAACAGCAGGGCGGCGCGCACATGCGCGAGATCGTGCCGGCGGTCATAGAATTGTGGAAGGGCAATTACGCACATAACGGCGAGATCTGGAGTTTTCCTACCTCCACCTCCGTGCCGAAGCCGCTGCAGCAGCCGCACCCCTCAATATGGGTGGCGGCACGCGATCCCAATACTTTTGACTGGGCCGTCAAAGTCGGCGCTAATATCATGGCAACGCCACTCTCGTCACCTATGGCTGAGGTCATAAATCTGGCCAACAAGTTCCGCAAGGCGATGGCCGACAACCCTCAGGTGCCGCGACCCAAGTTCCTGATGCTGCGCCGCAGCTGCGTCTACGAACGCCCGGAAGATTGGGATGTGCCGGTAAAACTGTCGATCGATTACGGCCGCAGCTTCGAGAGTCTGTTCCACAATATCGGCAAAGTCGACAATGGGTTTCCGGAGAAAGTCTCCTACGATACGGTCGTCAACCGCGCGAACTACGATCCCGAGGTTGTCCGCGAGGCGATGCTGTTCGGCACGCCCGACGAGATCATCAAAAAGCTGGACGTTTACGACGCGGCGGGCGTCGACGAGATGGTGCTGGGCATCTGCTTCAACACGCCGTTCGAGATGCAGAAGAAGACGATCGAACTGTTCGTCCGCGAGGTCATGCCGGAGTTCGCTCACCGGGCGAAATAGTCGAAATAGCTGGAGAAACTGTCGCCGGTGCCGGCGCAATCAACCACAAAGGATACTGGGCTTCAGACATAGATGTCAGACATCAGAGTCGATATCCGGAACGTCTTCAAGATCTTCGGTTCCCACCCTGAAGAGGTTCTCCCGCTGCTCAAGTCGGGCGAGACCAAGGACAGCATCCATACGAAGCTCGATCACGTCGTGGCGCTTCAGAACGTGTCGCTGTCGGTTCCGGCCGGTGCCATCTACATGGTCATGGGGCTTTCCGGTTCCGGCAAATCGACACTGGCACGATGCATCAACCGTCTGATCGAGCCGAGCGCGGGCCAGATCTTCATCGATGGCGAGGATGTGCTCGCGGCGGAGGAGAGCCGGCTGCGGGACCTACGGCGGACGCGCATCTCCATGGTGTTCCAGCATTTCGCGCTGCTGCCCAACAAGACGGTGATCGAAAATGTCGAGTTCGGCCTGAAGCTGCGCGGGCTTGCCCCAAAGCCCAGGCGGCAGAAGGCGGAAGAGGTTCTCGCCGTGGTTGGGCTCACCTCCTGGGCTCATCATCGTCCTGAAACGCTCAGCGGCGGCATGCGTCAGCGGGTCGGGCTCGCGCGGGCGCTGGCGACCGACGCTGACATCCTGATCATGGACGAGCCCTTCAGCGCTCTGGATCCCCTGATCCGTAGCGAAATGCAGGACGAACTGCTGCGCCTGCAGCGGCTGCTACACAAGACGATCCT
>Ga0073928_10007510_pt1 | contig 14076 bp, 14 predicted proteins | sample PaiPotPPA55metaG_FD_76969 | JGI IMG/M metagenome (GOLD analysis project Ga0073928, IMG submission 76969) | Iron sulfur acid spring bacterial and archeal communities from Banff, Canada, to study Microbial Dark Matter (Phase II) - Paint Pots PPA... ... | reverse complement strand
GCATTCCTCGTTCTCCAATCTCCGGTGGTGGCGTCACCGGAATTCGATTTAGGGAACCTGTCGGTTTTAATGTTCGACGTTCTCGGCTTTCATTGCCCAGGCCTTACGAACAAACGCTAAGACCGCAGGAAAACGGATACTGACTCGGGTTTTTATCATGGGAAAGGTTGGAAATCCTTACTGTGTTTGCTGTAGGGAAGCCTGATGGGGCGGGGTCCCTTTCAACTCGCATCGGCCTGGATTTCGCGGGAGAACTTAGATTAGGGGCTGCGGAAAAACTCTTCTCGAGAGGGATACGACCTTCAGCGGCTAAGCCGGCATTTATTTTGCCCGACTTACGGCGCGGCTAAACGCCGCGCCCTTTCAAAACAACGCAAAAAAGAGGACTTTTTCCGCAACCACTTGCGGCGGGGTTAAAGGAGTCGGCGTGAGATCTTCAGGCGTCCTTCCGGGACGCGCTGCGATTTTCCACTTTCCCCGGCGCTGCAAGCGTCGGGCTATTGTCAGACGCCCCGCTGGGGCGGAAATCTCTGGGATTTCATTCCACGGCCTTGTCCGCACTCTAGTTCTCACTGGGTCTCTAAAAGCCCGCGTCCTTTCAAAACAACGCAAAAGCGGACGTTTCCGCAACCTCCCAGGCCTATTACTAATCTGCCAGCGGGCTAATGCAGTCGAGGAATGTTCCCTAGAATGCTCTCAAAGATGAAGACTTCTGCATACATGCCGCATTGATTGGAGGCAAAGACGCGTAGCTTGTTGATGTAGCGCTTGCAGCTTTGGCCCGCTAAGTGCACAATCGATGGTGGTCATACGAGATGGAAGACGCGCGTCCGGCCGGAATACCCTCGGATGTGCCACTTGGAGAAGGTCGAAAATGAAACGCCACCTATTCCTCACCATGCTGTTGTCCGCCGCACTTGCAGTTCCGGCGCTGGCGCAGCAAACCAACGCAACGTCCAGCACACAGCCGGCAGCCACGGGAGATCAGACGACTCCTGTGTCTTCAAGCGCGAGCACCCGCGATAGAGAACCGATCCCACCTCCCACCCCCACGAACTTTTGGGACGGCGACGATCCCAACCTGGTCAATCTCGTCACTCATCCATTTGCCAACAAGAAGTATGTGCAGCGGCAAGTTCAGCCGATTCGGGACCGCCTTAACGAACTGGATGAGTTGACCTCAGAAAACGGCAAGACGATCAGGGATGTGGACAGCCGCGCCCAGCAGGGAATACAGCTGGCGTCGGAAAAGGTCAACTTAGCGGACCAGCATGCGAGCGATGCCGGTAACAAGGCGCAGATGGCACAGACGAGTGCGACTCAGGCCTCGACCCGCGTTGCAACGGTCGAACAGATGGTGGGCAACATCGATCAATATAAAACGGGAGCGCAAACGGAGATTCAATTCCGTCCTGGGCAGACGGTTTTAAGTAAGTCCGCGAAGGATGCGCTGGACGAGATGGCCGCATCGCTGAAGGAGCAGCGCAGCTACATCATCGAAGTTCGTGGGTTTGCCCCTGGTCGCGGCGCGGTCGCCATTGCAAGCTCGCGAAAAATGGCAGATTCGGTGGTGCGGTACCTGGTGCTCAACCATGAGATCCCGGTATACCGGGTTTATGTGATGAGCATGGGAAATGCGCCGGCGGTTGGCTCGGATGGAACCATGGCGAAGCACAGCGCCGGGGGACGAGTGGAAATTAATGTGATGAAGAATGATGTGGTGGGGTCGGTGCAGCACTGAGAGTTCCGCGGAGCTGCTAGCAGAGACGCAACAAGTCACGTCTCTACGATTTGGGCGAGTCTATAAGGACTCGCCCTTTGTTTTGCTCTCCTCGTTTCTGGAAAGGGCAGGGTAACCGGTGCGGGAGTGGCCATTCGTAATTTGAAAGTGCGTGAGGTACGGGGCAGAATCGATGTGCCCACCACTTCGAAGTCCAGCAATCGTAGCTTGCTGATGAGCTACGCTGCTGAACCAAATCAAATCTGGCCGGAACGGAAGTTGCGAAGTCATGTCTCGCGCAAAGGCAACCATTCTCTGCATTGACGATCACTGGAACGGGCTCATTGGGCGCAAGCTGCTGCTGGAAGAGAGCGGCTATCGGGTTTTAGAGGCCAGCGGCGGCGATGAAGGATTAACGCTGTTTCGCTCGCATGCTGTGGACGCGGTGGTCCTCGACTATCAAATGCCCGGCATGAACGGGGACGTGGTTGCCGCGAAGATGAAACGTATCCATTCACACGTCCCGATCATGCTTTTGTCAGCCTACGAACCGCTGCCGAAAAACAAGTTGAAGTCCGTGGATTCGTTTCTCTCGAAATCACAACCTCCAAACATTCTCTTGTCTGCGCTGCACGAAATGCTTGGTCCTCGCCCAAAGCCGTTTTTCTCCCGGTGGTTGGAGCATTGGAAAAGCCGAAACCAGGTGGTGACCCATTGAACTTCTTAAAACAGCTTCTGCAACGAGGTTGCGCGCATCGATTCTCGTGGCCGCGCATCGACGATGACGGCCGCCACTACCAGATATGCCTGGCTTGTGGAACGGCGTATGAGTACGACTGGAAAGGGATGCGGCGAACGGATCGGCTGCTGATAGCAGTTATCGAACGTGGGTTACAAGGGGATAGTTGCTCCCATGTGCGTGGTTTACGTCCTTAAAGGATTCGAAGCGTTAATCTTAGAACCGTTAATGACTAATTTCCCCCAACCACGGTCACGAACTCGCGCGCCCCGCGTAAGTCTACGCGGAAGTGTTTCAGTCCTGATTCAGCTGGAAAATCTTCGGCGCATTCCAGGGAAACTGCATCAGCTCTCCATCACGGGCGGGCTGCTGGAACTTGCCGCGTATGTGGATGAGCGGGCCAGCGTTGAGATGAAGTTTCAGATGGGTTCCGCCGTCTTGGGCCCCCAAGCGGAGATGCTGTTCCCGATGCGCGGCGCACATGGATATATGCAGCCATTCCGGTTTACTCGGCTTTGGGCGGAAGAGAGTCAGATACTGGAAACAGAAATTACAGAACTGTTCAAGCGCAGCGTAACGCCCACTCCTGCAGGCCACGGATCGGACTTCCGGCCACCTCGCTTCTACCTGGAATCTTTTTAGACTCTTCTCCTTCGCCAACCGGCCTTCTCCTGCGGACCTCCGCGGTGAACATTGGAGAAGCGTGGTCTATGGGTTCGCGACAACCTGTGACTGCGACAACCCTGTGACGAAAACGATCCGGATAGCACAATGTGATCAATTTTGCTCAGATTGCCAAGGGCATTAGGCAGAGACTGGCGCGGACCACGAAACAGGGATCCCACGCATTAAAGGATTGGCTATGAGTTTTGCCGATCGAATAACGCACGACATTACAGGGCGCAAGTGTGCCGAGCAGGCACTGCGAGACGCCAAGGAGTTTTCCGAAAACCTGATTCGGACCGCCAACGTCATGATCCTGGGCCTGGACGTGGAGGGAAACGTCAATCTGCTAAACGACGCGGGCGAAGAAATTACGGGCTACAGCTTCACAGAGTTGAGGGGCAAGAGCTGGTCGATTTTGGTACCCAGAGACCGATTCCCACAAGTTTGGGCTGAATTCGACAGTCTCGTGGGAGGTACAGCGGGCAAGACCTTTGAGAACCCGATTCTCACCAAGTCGGGAGAAGAGCGTTACATCGCGTGGCGGAACAGCGTTGTGAAAGTTAACGATAAGGTCGTTGCCACAATTTCGTTCGGAAACGATATTACCGAGCGCAAGGCGGCAGAAGAGGCGCTGCGACGGCACGAAGAAAACTATCGCAGGTTCGTGGCGCAGAGTTCGGAAGGAATCTTTCGCGAGGAGATGGATGCACCCGTTTCCATTGATTTGCCCGAGGACGAACTGGTTCAACACATTCTCTTCGACTCGTACATGGCAGAGTGCAACGATGCCCTCGCCAGGATGTACGGTTTCACTTCGGGAGAGCAACTTATCGGGAAGCGGCTGTCGGAAATGCTGGAAATGGACGATCCGCGCAACATCGAACTCACTCGGGAATATATACGGTCAGGATTCAAAGTGGAGGAGCGAGAGTCGCACGAAGTGGATATCAATGGCAGCCCCAAAGTGTTTCGCAACAGCATGATCGGGATCGTGGAGAACCGGAGGCTGCTGCGGACGTGGGGCATCCAGCGGGATGTGACGGAGCAAGTAAAGGCAGCAGAGGGGCAAAAAAAGGCGGAACAATTGCTGGTAAAGAGTGAGGAGCGCTTTCGTGTGGCGCTGAAGGATTCCCCAATTACGGTGTTCAATCAGGACCGCGACTTGCGTTACACCTGGATTTACAACCCCCAGGATTGGCAGCAGGAGGCAATCGGCAAGACTGATGCAGAGATCCTCGGCTCGAAGCAGTCCGCGAGCCTGGAGGAGCTTAAACGGCGGGTTCTGAAGACAGGAATGGCGCTGCGGCAGGAAATGATGATTCCGAACGGCGACAGGACCTACGCGTTCGATGTGTCCATTGAGCCCCTGTTTGATACGGACGGAAACGCTATTGGCATCACAGGCGCTTCGATGGACATTGCGCAGCTGCGGGAGATGACCGATCGTCTGCAAGACGCGCGCGACAAGCTAGCGCAGGAAAAGTCGTATCTGGAAAGTGAAATTCAGACGGAGCTCGGGTTTGAAGAAATTATCGGGCAAAGTCCGGCGCTGCTCGATGTACTAAAAGATGTGCGGGTGGTGGCGCCGACCGAATCCACCGTTCTGCTACTGGGCGAGACCGGGACGGGGAAGGAATTGGTAGCACGCTCGCTGCATTCCCTCAGTTCGCGCCGCAACCAGACGTTCATCAAACTCAATTGTGCTGCGGTGCCCGTTGGGTTGCTGGAGAGCGAACTGTTCGGACACGAAAAAGGAGCATTCACCGGCGCAGTGAGCCAGAAAATAGGACGCATTGAGCTGGCGGACAAGGGGACATTGTTGTTGGACGAGATCGGGGAACTGCCTCTCGTATTGCAGCCAAAGCTCTTGCGGGTTCTGCAGGACCGCGAATTCGAACGGCTGGGCGGGGTCCGAACATTGCGCGTCGATGTGCGGATCATGTCCTCCACCAATCGCGATCTGCATCAGGACGTTGCCGATAAAAAGTTCCGCGAGGATTTGTTCTACCGTCTCAACGTCTTTCCCATCGAACTGCCGGCATTGCGTCGGCGACGCACCGATATTCCGATCCTGGTTCACCACTTTGTAGGCAAGCATTCCGCACGCATGGGTAAGCACATTGATACGATCCCGATCGAAACCATGAAGGTGCTGCAGAATTGGAACTGGCCTGGCAATATCCGTGAACTCGAGAACATGATCGAACGAATGGTTATCCTGAGCAAGACCCATGTGCTGGCCGATCCCCCGATTGAATTGGATGCGCCTCATGAGGTTGGAGAAGACAATCTTACGAAAATGGAACGGGAGCATATTGTTCGGGTTTTGCGGGAGACCAACGGGGTGCTGTCGGGTGTGGATGGGGCTGCGAGCCGGCTTGGAATCAAGCGGACGACGTTACAATCGATGCTGAAAAGATTCGGAATTGAATTGGAGAATTATCGGGGCGAAAGCGGGAGCTACGGGCCTGGTTAGACTGAAGATTCCCTGGATATCCAAAATAAAAATCCCCACCGTTCGCAAAGAACGCGAAGGGAAGGGCATCCCCCTTGTCAAACACGAATCCTCGACTGCTTTGCCCACGATCACTTTACTAAGCGATTGTATTTCTTCAAGGCTTCGCGGAGACGGTCGTGGGGTAGGGCGATCACCGTGTGATTGTTAATGCCGGTCATGGTTTCGGCGGCGACCATGGCGTTGACCACGGCTTCTTCGGTGGCTTGGACGGTCGCCAGAAAAATTGGATCCAGCGAATCGTTCGGAAGCATGGTGAGTTGATGGAGCACTTTGGGGCCAACAGCGCCAGGATTCGCAGTAGAGAAGGCGATGAAGATGTCGCCGGAACCGTCGCCGGAATAGCTCCCGTTGCGGCCCAGGCCCAATGAAATCTTACGTGCGAGGCGTTTGAGTTGCGTGGGGATAAGCGGAGCGTCGGTGGCGAGGGCCACAATGATGGAGCCGACGTCCTTTTGCCATACTGTGTGCTCGGGAATTTCGCGGCCGACGTTAATGCCCGCAACGCGAAGTTGCTCGCGCGAGCCGTAGTTGCACTGCACGAGGACGCCGACGGTATAGCCTCCTGATTTTGAGTCGAGCACGCGGGAAGACGTGCCGATGCCTCCTTTGAATTCGTTGCAGATCATGCCTGTGCCTCCGCCCACGTTGCCTTCTTCGACCGGACCGCTGTGGGTGGAATCGAGGGCGTGGAAGACGTCTTCGGGCCTGACGTGGAATCCGTTGATGTCGTTTAGATAGCCGTCCCAAGTCTCGGCGACCACGGGAAGAGACCACCAGTAGCCTTCCATATCGGGTGTGCCATGCTTGATCTTCCAGGCGATGACGGCGTCGCGGACCACGCCGACGCTGTGCGTGTTGGTGATCATCACGGGCCCATTGAGGAAGCCGGAATCTTCGACCCAGGTGGTGCCCGTCATTTCGCCGTTGCCATTGAGGGTGAACCAGGCGGCAAAGACGGCATCGTTGCTGGCTTTTCCACGAGGATGAATGGCGGTGACGCCGGTACGAACCGGACCTTTGCCGGTTTCGAGTTTCCCTTCCCCGGAGATAAGCGTGGTGTGGCCGACCTCAACTCCGCTCACGTCGGTGATGGCATTGTTGAGTCCCGGAGTTCCATCGAAAGGAACGCCCAGATCGCGGGCGCGAGGCTTGGTTTGAGCTGACAGAGTTGTAGAGAGGGCGATGAGGAGCAGGAATGTGGTCAGGCGGCCTTGCGATGGGGACATTGGTGCCTCCGGGGAACGAGGAAGTATAAAGGATGCAAAGGAACCGGCGGACTTGGCATCTGATAGATCGGCGAATCGACGCTGCGTTACTATCGCAGCGAGTGGACCGTCTTGAGGAGAACGACATGGACTCTTGGAAGAAGGCGCTCGTGCTCGGTTCAATCGGCGCGGCCGCTATTTTTTTCATCAAGAAAAGATATCCAGCGGGCGTTTTGGCCACTGGGGTTAGCCTGGCGATGCTGGCGTCGGAGTACCCGGAGCAGTTCGAGAAAATGCGGCGATCATTGCCAGACTACTTCGAACGAAGCATGCGTGTGATGGAGATGGCCGGCCAAGCCGGCAAGCGGATTACAGAGGCGGCGGGACGGTCGGCAGTCGATGCGTGGGAAGAGATTGGGGGATAGCAACGTTTGGAAAGATTTTGACCGCAGAGCTCGCTAAGAAGGGACACACACTGCGCGGTAAGAGCTTTTGAAGCTGAGTTCGGTCCGTGTGTCACTCGATGCCGAGTTGTTTCTTGGCGTCTGGGCTGAGGCGTTCGGGCGTCCAAGGCGGGGTCCACACAACATTCACAGTGCAGTTGCAGACACCAGGCAACTGCTCGACGCGGGACTTAACCTGCGCGCTGATGTTGACGTGCTCGGGGCAGCCTTGCGCGGTGAGGGTCATTTCGACGGTGACGTCCTGCTTCGCTTCTTTGGGATCGTCGACGGGTGCATTGGCGAAGCCCACTTTGTAGATCAGGCCGAGGTCGACGATATTGACCGGAATCTCGGGATCGTAGCAACTCTTCAGAGCGCTCAGGACGTCTTGCTCGGTGATGGCTGGCATTGCGCGAAATACCTCTCCTCCAGTTTACCCTATAGCGGCGCCCCGAAGGGTGGACCACGGCCGCGGCCGGAAACTTGATACAGTCTTCCCATGATGAGTCCAGAGGCGAAGCAAAAGCTGCAACTTGCGCTGCTGCTCGCGATGGTTGTCGCGGGATTGCGGGCGGGCTACATTTTGTACCAGCGCCATGAAGACAAGGTCGCGGCCGAGAAACAGAAGCGGGCGGCGAATGTGGGTTATTCCAATCCCGACTACTACGTCAATCCCAAGAAGCTTCATCCTTACGATCTGAAAAGCGCAAAGCAGCTTACTTTGCAACCGGTGTGGGTGAAGGAGGGATATCGATATACCTATTATTCGTACGACGCGGCGAATAAGCAGGTGGATTTCGCGCATGAGGCGGGGCTGCTGTTGCCGATCGAAAAGCTGGAGATTAAAGATGTAGTCACAGCGAAGCCCCCGGGCGCGAGTCAACGATTGCAGGTGATGGCTGTGTTTCAAAAAGAAGGGAAGGTGTACGCAGTGCCGATTGGGTATGAGGCGGACCAGCAATACAAGATTTATTCCGATGAGATATTTTTTGTTGAAGATCCGCGCGACCTGTACAAGCACTGGCCGGCGGATGTCTGGCAGGCGGTGGAGCAGCATCAAGTGAAGCCGGGAATGAACGAGATGCAAGCGGATTTTGCTATCGGCATGGGAATGCCGGACGCGGGAAGTAGTTCATATGAAAAAACGGTGCGCTATCCGAATGGGGGAAAGCCGCTGGTGATCGTCTACCATGACGGCAAGGCGGGCGAAATCAAGGCGGGTTCGTGAAGGCTTGGGGCGTTGCTTGCTCCAGGGAGCATGCAAAATTCCAATCCAACGAATTCAAAAAATAGTGGTGGCTCGATCCAATGCCGTATTGACCAGGGCGGATTGCTCTCGTAATCTACAAGATATATGTTGTCTCATTTGCATCATCGCCATCACCATCACGCGCGTAGCGCGACGGCGGCGATGTGCACCTGAGATTGCAAACTTGATCTAAACGGCACTTTTCAGGACTTTCGGCCCGCTGATGCGACAACGCTCAGCGGGCTTTTTGTTTGCTGAGAGAGGAAGTTTGAATATGAATGCAGAACTTGACTTCGACAAAATGAGCGGACTGCTTCCCGCCGTGGTGCAGGATGGCTCCCACGGAGAAGTGCTGATGGTCGGATTCATGAATCGTGAGGCCTTGGAGCGTACGCTGAAGGAGGGATATGTGACATTCTTCAGCCGGACACGCCAAAAGTTGTGGATGAAGGGCGAGACTTCGGGGAACCGGCTGAGGTTGGTCTCGGCCCATACGGATTGCGACCGCGATACTCTGTTGCTGCGCGTGCAAGTGGAGGGAGCCGGAGTGGTTTGCCACCGCGGCACTCGGTCCTGTTTCACGGAGGTTATTTCCCAAAGTTCGCCACAAACAACAACGGATGTTTTGAAGGAGTCGCGATGAAACTCCGAATCGGAATTCCCAAGGGCAGCTTGCAGGAGGCGACCTTAGAGCTATTCGCGCGAGCTGGTCTTCCGGCCTATACCAATGGGCGATCGTATTTCGCCAGCACGGCGGATCCGGAAATCGATTGCATGTTGATCCGGGCGCAGGAGATGGCTCGCTATGTGGAGCACGGCGCGATTGACTGCGGTTTGACTGGGCATGATTGGGTAATCGAGAGCGGATTGGAAGTGGTCACGGTGAGCGACTTGATTTATGCCAAGCGCAGCCGTGGCAAAGTCCGATGGGTGCTGGCGGTCCCGGACGATTCTTCGATTCAGCGAGCGGAGGACCTCTCGGGTCAAATCGTCGCCACTGAACTAGTGAAAGTCACACGTGATTACTTCCTGAAAAAAGGCGTCGAGGTACGGGTGGAGTTTTCCTGGGGAGCCACGGAAGTCAAGCCGCCCATGTTGGCGGACGCCATTGTCGAAGTGACCGAGACTGGTAGTTCGCTTAAAGCTAACCGGCTTCGCATTTTGGAAACGGTGCTGGAATCGAACACGCAGCTGATCGCCAACAAATGTTCGCATGCCGATCGTGAAAAAAGGCGAAAGATCGACAATTTGGCTCTGATGCTCCAAGGGGCAATGGAAGCGCAAGACCGGGTTGGACTGATGTTGAATGTCCGGAAGGAAAACCTGGCGGCGGTGCTGGCAGTGTTGCCGGCGCTCCAGAAGCCAACCATCTCTCACCTAAGCGACGAGAACTGGCTGGCAGTGAATACGGTGATCGATGAAGGAGCTGCATGGAATGTGATTCCTCGGCTGAAAGAGGCGCAGGCGCAGGGCATTGTAGAGTACCCGCTGAATAAGGTGGTGTTGTGATGAGGATCGTCTCCGGCCGCCGGGCCGACATCCTTGTGGCGCGTCTCGCCCGGCGAGATTCCGGCATCAGCAGGCTGGAGCCGCGAGTGAGACGAATCATTGAGAGCGTTCGCCGCTGCGGGGATCGATCGCTTCGGCGTTATGCGGAGCGCTGGGATGGATTGGCCGCGAAACAACCTTTGCGAGTGTCCCAGAAGGAAATGGCGACGGCTTGGCAAACGATTCCGCCGGTGTTGCGCAAGTCTTTGCGGCAGGCTGCGCATAACATCCGTCGATTCTGCGAGTGGCAAAAACCCAAGAGTTGGACGCGCACTCGGGATAGAATTTCGGTCGGGCAAATAGTGCGTCCGTTGGAGTCCGTGGGCTGCTACGTGCCGGGCGGCCGTTATCCACTGGTTTCCACGTTGCTGATGACCGTGATCCCCGCTCAGGTCGCGGGCGTGCGAAATGTTCGCGTGGTGTCGCCCAAGCCGTCAGCAGAAGTAATGGCTGCGGCCGAAATGCTGGGCGTGCGAGAGTTTTATCGCGTGGGCGGCGCACAGGCCGTCGCGGCCTTGGCGTATGGGAGCGACAGTATTCCGCGGGTCGACAAAATTGCAGGGCCAGGGAACGCCTATGTGACGGCAGCGAAGAAGCTGGTTTCGTTCGACTGCGCGATTGATTTTCTGGCGGGCCCTACCGAAGCAGTTGTCCTGAGCGACTCCGGCGTCCCGGAATTCATTGCTGCTGACCTGGTCGCACAAGCTGAGCATGATCCTGACACGCTGGTTCTGTTTATTACGACTTCGCGGGAGTTGGCGCGGTCTGTGATGCTGAGTGCGACGAAACTTGCGAAAGGGAATCGGATTGCGCAGGAGTCGTTGCGAGCGCGGGGCGCGATACTGGTCGCGGAGTCGCGCGAACAATCGCGAGCGTGGGCTAATCATATTGCCCCTGAACACATCACCGTTGAGGCTGACGACTTGCCGTTTATTCAGAATGCAGGCTCGATCTTCGTGGGGAATTACTCGGCGCAGGCGGCAGGCGATTACGCCTCCGGCCCCAACCATGTGTTGCCGACTTCGGCGCAGGCGCGATTTCGAGGAGGCTTGAGCGTGTTGGATTTTGTGAAGATTATTACAGTGCAGCAGCTTTCTGCCAAGGGGCTGCGCCGGATTGCACCGGCTGTGGAATGTCTAGCGAATGCAGAAGGACTGCCTGCGCACGCGCAGTCGATCCGGGTGAGGCGCGAACATGCTTAGTCCACGGGAAGCGGTGCGCACGTTGCCGGCGTATCATCCCCCCCTGGCGGGTAGAAATGGCCTGCGTTTGGATTTCAACGAGAACACGGTTGGGTGCTCTCCGCGAGTGCTCGAACGATTACGGCAGTTGGATGCGGAACAACTTTCGAGGTATCCCGAGCGCGAACCCGTGGAAGCGGTGGTGGCTGACTTCCTGAGGGTTGCGCCTGCAGAACTGCTATTGACCAACGGCGTGGACGAAGCGATCCACTTGCTCTGCGAGACCTACCTTGAGCCCGGCGACGAAGCCTTCATCGTTCTGCCCACATATTCCATGTACCGGATATATATGATGGCTGCGGGAGCGCGACTCATCAGTGTTCCTGCAGGCAAGGATTTTCTTTTTCCTGTTGACGATCTGTGCGATCGCATAACGCCACGAACGCGGCTCATCGCCATCGCCAACCCAAACAATCCTACGGGAACGGTTGCGCCCGCGGCAGATCTGCTGCGAATCGCTCGCTCAGCGCCGGAAGCGGCGCTGCTCGTGGATGAAGCTTACTTTGAGTTCTATGGGCAAAGCATGCTGGTTGCACGGGACGAAATCTCGAACCTGTTTGTGGCGCGGACGTTTTCCAAGGCATATGGGCTAGCAGGCCTGCGCATTGGGGCGCTCGTTGGCAATGCAGATCAAATGCGTGCGGTGCGCCGGGTCAGTTCGCCGTATAACGTGAATGCGGTGGCGCTAGCTTGCCTGCCGGACGCGCTCGGCGATCAGACTTACATTCAGCAGTATGTAAGCGAGGTTCGCGAGTCACGGGGGCGTCTGGGGCGAGCCCTCGAAGCCCTCGGAGTTCAATTCTGGCCGAGCCAGGCGAACTTCGTGCTTGCGCGGATGGGTGCGACGGCGTCCTTTGTCCAGCAAATGAGGCGGCGCGGCATATTGGTCCGCGACCGCTCGAGCGACCACGGATGTGAGGGATGCGTGCGCATCACCCTCGGCCCGCGCGAGCATGCGGATCGTTTGCTGACTGCACTTCGGGAGACGTGCGAAGAGGTGGGCATTGCGCAAGGAGCGTCGCGGCGATGAGAAAGGGAAGCATCAAACGCGTCAGCAAAGAGACGCAGATTCAGATCTCGCTCACCATCGAAGGGCGCGGGCACTACCAGGTGTCTACCGGCATTCGATTCTTCGATCACATGCTGGAGCTGTTCGCGCATCATGGGGGCTTCGATCTGAAGCTGAAAGCGCGCGGCGATCTAGACGTGGACCAGCACCACACCGTGGAGGATGTAGGGATCGTTCTCGGGCAGGCATTTGATAAGGCGCTGGGCAGCAAGCGCGGCATCCTACGAGCCGGATATTTTCTCATGCCAATGGACGAAACCATGGGAATGGCGGCCGTGGATTTTTGTGGACGCACCACCGCCGTGGTCGATACCAAGGTGCACACTCGGCTGGTTGGCGACCTGCAGGCGGAACTTGTGCACGACTTCTTTGAGGGTTTTGCACGGGGTGCGCGGGCCAATGTCCACGTGCGTGTGCTTTATGGGCGATCGAGCCACCACAAGATTGAGGCGTTGTTCAAAGCTTTTGCGCGGGCGCTGCGCGCAGCTTGCTGGCGCGACCGGCGCATGGCGCGGCTCCTGCCGAGCACCAAGGGAGTGCTGTGATGATCGCGATCGTGGACTACGGCGCTGGGAATCTGGTTTCGGTGAAGAAAGCACTGGACTGGCTAGGAGCGGAAAGCGCGATTACTTCCGATCCTGGGCAGGTGGCCAAAGCATCGAAAATCGTGCTCCCTGGTGTTGGTCACTTTGCTTCAACGTCGGCACTTGGTCGGCTGGGCTTGCAGGATGCGATTGCGAATGCCATCGGGCGCGGAATTCCGTTTCTTGGCATCTGCGTCGGCATGCAGTGGATGTTTGAGCGCAGCCAGGAATCACCAGAGAGTGTGGGCCTGGGCGTATTGGAGGGAGAATGCGAGCGCTTTCCCGCGACCGTGAAATCGCCGCATGTGGGATGGAACCAGCTTGAGGTTGGCTCGTCCTCACGATTGTTGCGGGGCGTGCCTTCGTCCGCGTTCGTGTATTTCACGCATTCTTATCGTGCGCCGGTGAGTGACGCTACGACCGCGTGCTGCGAGTACGGTGGGCGTTTTTCAGCGGCCGTGGAGCGGGATCATGTGTTTGGTGTGCAGTTTCATCCCGAAAAATCAGGGAAGATTGGATTGAAGTTATTGGGCAATTTTTGTGCGCTCTGACATGCTGACGAAACGCATTATCGCTTGCCTGGACGTGGATGGAGGCCGCGTCGTGAAGGGAGTGCAGTTTGAAAATCTACGCGACGCCGGGGATCCGGCCGAACTGGCGAAAGCGCACAGCGAGTCGGGAGCGGACGAAGTCGTTCTTTTGGATATTTCGGCGACGCACGAACGGCGTGGCACGCTACTCGATACCGTGCGCCGGGCCGCAAGGCAACTGTTTATTCCGTTCACGGTGGGCGGGGGGATTCGCACGCTGGAGGATGCGGCCGCGGTGTTTTCGGCAGGCGCGGACAAGATCAGCATTAATTCCGCGGCGCTTGCCGATCCAACTTTGATCACACGAATCGCGGATCGCTTCGGCTCGCAAGCGGTGGTCGTTGCAATTGATGCCAAGCGCTCCGACGGCGCCACGCGTTGGGAGGCTTTCACGCGTGGAGGGCGTGCGGGAACCGGGCGCGACGCGGTAGCCTGGGCTCAAGAAGCAGAGTCATGCGGCGCGGGCGAAATCCTGTTGACATCGATGGACCGCGACGGCACGGG
>Ga0073928_10007509_pt1 | contig 14076 bp, 18 predicted proteins | sample PaiPotPPA55metaG_FD_76969 | JGI IMG/M metagenome (GOLD analysis project Ga0073928, IMG submission 76969) | Iron sulfur acid spring bacterial and archeal communities from Banff, Canada, to study Microbial Dark Matter (Phase II) - Paint Pots PPA... ... | reverse complement strand
TTTGAACCTCGGCTGCGATCAGCACGATCACGAACGCGGCGCTGAGGCCGGCCACGACGAGATTCAAGCGGGTTCGCAATCTCATTCGTGCATGGTACCAGGGCTCTGCCGGGCGGCGGGCCCACGCGGCGGCGGCCTAATGAAAATCATGAGGCCGGTTTCATGATGCCGCTGATTCGGCGAATCAGGCATCGGGAGGACCATGGTCTCGTACCCCTATAGGAGCTTCGACATGACCTGGGAAACCCCACAAGCGGTTGAATTGCGGTTCGGTATGGAAATAACGATGTATGTGTCCAATCGCTGAATAGCGAAGGTGTGCGCCCGCGTTCGCGGGCGGCGCCTACCTTGTCGTGAAAATTCGGGTACTGGGGTCGGCCGCCGGGGGTGGTTTCCCCCAGTGGAATTGCAATTGCCCCAACTGCAGGGGGTATCGCGCGGGCACTCTGCGCGCCAGCGCCCGGACCCAGTCTTCCATCGCCGTCGCCGCCGGTACCTCGTGGGTACTCGTGAACGCCTCACCGGACGTCCTGGCGCAGCTGCAGTCGAACCCTGATCTGCAGCCGGGCCGTGCGATACGCGACAGCGCCATCGCCGCCATCATCCTCGTCGACGGGCAGGTCGACCATACCACCGGACTCTATATGCTGCGCGAATCGGTCCGCCCCTGGCCCATCTGGTGTACCGACAGCACCTTTGCCGATCTTACCCAGGGCAACCCGGTGTTCGGCGTGCTCGGCTACTTTTGCGGCGTGGATCGGCGGCGCATCGATCTGGACGACACTGGTTTCACCGTCGATGCCGTGCAGGGGGTGCGGTGGCGCGCGTTGCCGGTCGCCAGCAAACCCGCTCCCTATTCGCCCAACCGCGACTCACCCATTGCCGGCGACAATCTGGCGCTCATTATCGAGGATGAGGTTACCGGACGAACCGCGGTATACGCCCCGGGTTTGAGTGCCATCGACGACCGGGTATGGCGCGCCATGCAATCCGCCGCCTGTGTGCTCGTGGACGGCACGTTCTGGACCGACGACGAAATGATTCGGCTGGGGGTCTCGTCCAAGCGCGCCCGCGATATCGGGCACCTCCCGCAAAGCGGTCCGGGCGGAATGCTGGAGTGGCTGGATCGCCTGCCGTCCGCCACTCGCAAGATCTTGATCCATATCAACAATACCAATCCCATTCTCGACGAGAGCTCCCCGGAAGCGGCTGAAGCTTCGCGCCGCGGCGTCGAGGCCGCGCGGGACGGCATGGAGATCGTGCTGTGAGCGCCGCCGCCTGGAGCCGAGAGGAATTCGAAGCGCAGCTGCGGAGTCTGGGCAGTGCCTACCACATCCATCATCCCTTCAACGTGATGATGAATTCCGGTGCGGCGACCCCGACGCAGATCCGCGCCTGGGTTGCGAATCGCTTCTATTACCAGATCAACATCCCGCTCAAGGATGCCGCCATTCTATCCAATTGCACGGACCGCACGGTGCGCCGCGCGTGGGTGCAGCGCATACTCGACCACGATGGTTACGGCGAGGATCCCGGCGGGATCGAATCTTGGCTGCGGCTGGCAGAGGCGGTGGGATTGTCGCGAGAGAGGACGGAGAGTCTGACGGAGGTGCTGCCCGGCGTCCGATTCGCGGTCGACGCCTATGTCAACTTCGCGCGCCGCGCACCCTGGCCGGAAGCCGTGTGTTCGTCGCTCACCGAGCTTTTCGCGCCGGAGATCCACAAACAGCGTCTCGCGAATTGGCCGCAGCACTATCCGTGGATCGACCGCACCGGACTGCAATACTTCCAGAGCCGGGTCAGTTTGGCGCGCCGTGACGTGGAATTCAGCCTGGCGTTCACCCTGGATCGCTTCAATACGCATGCCCTGCAAATGCGTGCGCTCGAGATTCTGAAGTTCAAGCTCGACGTGCTGTGGCAAATCAGCGATGCCATGGCACTGCGCCACATGGTGCCGTCATGAGTCAACCCGTCGTGGACGCCATGTCGCGGCCCGCGGTTGCGCGCGGTTTCCGGCTGCAATGGGAGGCCGCTCAAAGCGCGCACGTGCTCCTCTATCCTGAAGGGATGATCAGGCTCAACACCAGCGCCGGCGAAATCTTGAAGCGCTGTGACGGTGGGACCACGATCGCGGACATCACGGTGGACCTCGAGCGCGCCTTTGCGACTTCCGATCTGTCCGCGGATGTCATTCGCTTCGTCACCTTCGCCGTGGAGAAGAAATGGCTGCAAATCCCGCCGTGAATGCGCCGGCGAAGCCCGCGAATGCGCCGGCCAGGCCCGGGCCGCCGCTGTGGCTGCTGCTGGAGCTCACTTACCGCTGCCCCTTGCACTGCGTTTTCTGCTACAACCCGACGGACTTCGCGAGCAACGCCGCCGAACTCGGCACGGACGATTGGCTGCGGGTGCTGCGCCAGGCGCGGGCCCTCGGCGCGGTGCAACTGGGTTTGAGCGGCGGTGAACCGCTGACCCGGGACGATCTCGAGCCCATCGTGGCGGAGGCGCATCGGCTCGGCTTCTATTCGAATCTCATCACGTCCGGTGTGGGCCTGAACGGCGCGCGCCTGCACGCGCTCAAGGAAGCAGGGCTCGATCACATACAGCTCTCCTTCCAGGACAGCACGCAGCAGATGAATGATTTCCTGAGCAGCACGCGCACCTTCGATCTCAAATCGACCGTGGCCGCGCTCATCAAGCAATACGATTATCCCATGGTGCTCAACGTGGTTCTGCACCGGCTCAACATCGATCACGTGGAGGAAATCCTCGAGATGGCGCTGCGCCTCGGCGCCGACTATGTGGAACTGGCGAACACCCAGTACTACGGCTGGGCTTGGCACAACCGCGAGCAGTTGCTGCCGAGCCAGACCCAAGTGGAGCGGGCGGAACAGACGATGAAGCGCTTCCGCGAACGCGTCGGAAGCCGGATGCAGATCTATTTCGTGGTGCCCGACTATTTCGAGCGCCGCCCCAAGGCCTGCATGAATGGCTTGGGCTCGATCTTTCTGACCATTGCGCCGGACGGAACCGCGCTTCCCTGTCATGCCGCGCGTATGTTGCCCGGCCTCGAATTCCCCAATGTGCGCGACGCCGGCATCGAGGACATCTGGTACAGCTCCGCGAGCTTCAATCATTTCCGCGGCGATGCGTGGATGAAAGAACCCTGTCGAAGCTGTCCGGAAAAAACCCGGGACTTCGGCGGATGCCGCTGCCAGGCGTACCTGATGACGGGCGATGCGGCAAATGCGGATCCGGTGTGCGATCTGTCTCCGTACCATCATCTGGTGACGGAGGCGGTTGCAAGGGCGGCACGGCCCGCGGTCGAGGTGCCGCGGCTGGGGCCGGAGGAAAAGCCGCTGGTGTTTCGCAGCGAACGCAATTCGTCTAGGCTGTTCCCCAAGCGAAATGAAAACTGACACCCTGCAGTGGTCGACTTGGGCGTTCCTGTTCGCCGTCGCGGCGGAGACGCTGACGCGCCTGTGGCTGGGGTCGCGTCAGATCGCAGCCGTGCAGGCGCATCGCGACGAGGTACCCGGGCCGTTTCGCGGACAGATCGCGCTCGCCGATCAGCAGAAGGCGGCCGACTACACCACCGCCCGAGTGCGGCTGGGGCGATGGGCGACCGTCGTCGAGGCGCTGGTCAAAGTCCTCCTTACCGTGGGCGGAGGCCTCGCGGCGGTCGACGCAGTCTGGCGCCAGACGGGGCTTGGCGAACCGTGGCGCGGTGCGTGCGTCGTGGCTACCGTGATGCTGCTGCTGCAGTTGGTCGGTTTACCCTTCTCACTGTGGAGAACTTTCAGGATCGAAGCCCGCTTCGGCTTCAACCGGGTCTCGCCGCAGCTCTATGCGGTGGACCTGCTCAAGCAATTGCTGCTGGCCGTGCTGCTCGGCGGTCCGCTGTTGCTGGCCACGCTCACGCTCATGGATCGTGCCGGGGCCGGGTGGTGGGTATGGGCGTGGTTGATCTGGTTGGCTTGGACCCTAGGCTTGACCTGGGCGGCCCCTAGGTTCATTGCACCGCTGTTCAATCGGTTCTCGCCGCTCACCGATGAATCGCTCAAGAAGCGGGTCGAGACTTTGCTCGAACGCTGCGGATTCGCGGCGCGCGGGGGCGTGTTCGTCATGGACGGATCACTGCGCTCGGCGCACGGTAACGCGTACTTCACCGGTATCGGGCGCAACAGGCGCATCGTATTCTTCGACACCCTGCTGTCGCGGATCGAGCCGCCGGAAATCGAGGCGGTGCTGGCGCATGAGCTCGGGCATTTTCGCCTGCATCATGTGCGCCAGCGGCTGGCGGCGTCCGTGCTGCTGACCTTCGGGGGGTTGGCGCTGCTCGCGTGGGCCGCGCGGCAACCGGGGTTCTACGGCGCGCTTGGCGTGCCGGTGCCGTCCGCCGCCATGGCGCTGCTCTTGTTCGCGGTGACGGTCCCGGTCTTTGCGTTCTTTGCGACGCCCTTGATGTCCTCGTGGTCGCGCCGCCACGAGAGGCAGGCGGACGATTTTGCAGCCGAACACGCCGATGCGGGCAAGTTGGCAGCCGCCTTGGTCAAGCTGTTTCGAGACAATGCGGCGACTCTCACGCCCGATCGCATTCACTCGGCGTTCTTCGATTCCCACCCGCCGGCGCTGGAGCGAATCGGGCGACTGACTACGTTGGCATCGAGCTCGTGATTGCAGCCAGATCAGCTGGATGAGTCAGGTGTAATCACCGGCAGCCCTGAGGCTTTCCAGGCTGCCAAGCCGCCACCCATGTGAGCGGCATAGGCCTGACCGGCAGCGAGACGCCGCTCCGCCGCCGCAAGTGATCGCTTTCCCGTTCCACAATGAAAGACGACTCGCCGCGATTCATCGTCAGGCAGGGCGGCGGCGTCGAATGTCGAGAGCGGGAAGAGAAGCGCCCCCGGAATCCGTTCTGACGCATACTCTGCGGGCTCCCTGACATCGACGAGAAGTATCTTGTGGGAATGCAGAAGCCGTGCGACGTCAGCGGCGTTCAGGGTTTCGATCGGATCGGAATGCGTGGTCATTGGAATGAATCCATGTCATGGAGCCAGGGGCGATTTTATCACCAAGACATCGCAGGGTAGCGACTCGAACACGGACTCGGCCGTGCTGCCGATCTCCGGGGACGTAGCTCTGTTGCGTGCCAGGGCGCCCATGACCACCATATTGGCGTTGTGGTCCATTGCGATACGCGGGAGATGGGTATCGGGCGCGCCGATCTTGACGTGAAGGTGCCGCTTATCGACCGAATATCGTCTGACAAATGCATTAATCGCCCAATGCCGTCGCTGTTCATCGACGGCCAGCGCTCGATCGACCTCGCTCTGAAGAAGCATGCCGTCAATCGCGGTCGCGGCACTCGCGGCCGGAAATAGAGCGTGGAAAACATGCAGCTTGCCGCTCAGCCGATTTGCCACGTGGGAGGCGTACGCCATGATTTCATGATCGAGCAAAGCGTTCGGGTCGCTGCCATGCAACGGATCGACGGCGGCGACCACGATGGGCGAATCCTGCCATTGCCGCGGTTTACTGAGGAGCAGGGGCATCGGGCAAAATTTCACCAAATGCCGGTCGGTATCGGTCAAGAGAGTGTGTTTCGGGAAAGCCTGGCGTACGTCTTTGAGCACGAAATCGGCGTTCGATTGCTGCAGCCAGCGCAGCAGTGACTCCTCTGCGGATTCACCGCTCACGACTTGGGTCGTTACCGCAATTCCTCGAGCGCGCAACGGTATCGCAAAATGATTCAACCAAGATGGCAGACTGCTGTAGTTTGGCAAGTGATTTCGCCAGGGCGACTTTTTCGCAAGGCGCAACCCACGCAATTGTTTGGTATCGAACGATAATAGCGTGACCGCGGCACCAAATTGGTTGGCAAGCGTAAAAGCTTTCGCTAATGCCGGTTGCTTGGTCGACGTGGGATCTATGATGACCGCGAGACTGGCCACGTCCACGATATCTCCAGGCGCACGCCGGGCGTGGTTCCCGGTCATGGAAATGAAACCCCCAACGATGATGGGTTTGCCACAATGCAGTGTCTGCGAGTACCTCGATGCGGCGTATTGGGTAATATGCGTAAGGAGTCGGTGTATCTGCGTCTTGCTTGCCGGCGCTCTGTCTGTTACAGATACCGCTCGAGGTCCGCACGCCGCATCCAGGCGCCGTGCACGGAATGCCGTATCATTCGCGTATGAAAACGTCCGGCACCGCAAGCTCGGATTTGCTCAGCGGCATCGCCCGGCGGGCGATGCTGGAGCGCGGCTTGTTGCCGGATTTCTCCGCGGCGGCTCTGAAGCAGACTGACGATATAACCGGTCCCGCCGGCGCGGCCGGCCCCGCCATTCGCGATCTGCGCGAGCTGCTGTGGGCGTCGATCGACAACGACGATTCGCGCGACCTGGATCAGCTCTCGGTGGCCCAGCCGCAGGGCGGCGGGGCGGTTAAGGTATTGGTGGCGATCGCCGACGTCGATGCCGTCGTCCGCCGGGGTTCGCCGATCGACGATCACGCCCGCACCAACACCACCTCGGTTTACACCATTCCACGGATCTTTCCGATGCTGCCTGAGAAGCTCTCGACCAACCTCACCTCACTGGGTGAAGGACAGGAGCGTCTCGCCATCGTGGTCGACATGACGGTGAATGCCGACGGCGGATTGAGCGGGTCGGAAGTCTATCGCGCGCTCGTCCGTAATCAGGCCAAACTGGCCTATAGCGCGGTGGGCGCTTGGCTGGAGGGCAAGGGTCCCGCACCGGCCCGCCTGGCGGCAGTTCCTGGACTCGACCAGCAGCTGCGCATCCAAGATGAGATCGCGCAGGCCTTGAGAGGAGTGCGGCAGGCTCACGGCGCATTGACCTTGGAGACTATTGAGGCTGTACCGGTGTTCCACGGCGAGGTATTGAGCGACCTGCGCCCGGACGACAAAAACAGAGCCCATGAGCTGATCGAGGACTTCATGATCGCAGCCAACGGCGTGACCGCACGGTACCTGGCGAGCAAGGGCGCGCCGTCATTGCGGCGGGTACTGCGCACTCCCAAGAAATGGAGCCGGATCGTCGAGCTGGCCAAGCAGCTCGGCGAGTCCCTTCCGAGAGAACCCTCTGCGACGGCGCTCAACTCCTTCCTCCACAAGCGCCGTCAGGCTGATCCCGCGCGTTTTGCGGATTTGTCTCTGAGCGTCATCAAACTGCTGGGCCGGGGTGAATACATGCTCAGTGTTCCCGGACAGCAAATCGAAGGGCATTTCGGTCTCGCCGTCGATGACTACGCACATTCGACGGCACCCAATCGGCGTTTCCCCGATCTGCTGACTCAGCGCTTGCTCAAATCCGCGCTGATCGGTCAGACCGCTGAATATCCACCGGACGAACTGCGTTCACTGGCCGCACACTGCACCGCGCAGGAAGACAACGCCGCCAAGGTGGAACGACAAGTAGCCAAGTCGGCGGCGGCGCTGTTGTTGGCATCGCGGATCGGTCAACGCTTCGACGCCATCGTCACCGGAGCCGCGGACAAGGGAACCTGGGTCCGGATCTCTGCACCGGCGGCAGAGGGCAGGCTGGTGAGAGGATTTGAAGGTCTGGACGTGGGCGATCATTGTCAGGTCAAACTGGTCCGGACGGACGTCGCCCGAGGCTTTATCGATTTCGAACGCTTGCCATAGAACTCATGAAATCCAAAGGCACCCCAAAATCCTCCCAACTCGCCTATGAAGACGAAGCCTTCCTTGCCAGTGAGGACGGGCGTCCGATGCGCATTCTGGCGGAATACTTGGGACCGCTGCACCGCTTTCGCCGTGCCGACATTCACGACACCATCGTGTTCTTCGGATCGGCGCGGGTGACGAGCGACGGCCCCCTCGGACGCTACTACCTCGAGGCGCGGGAATTGGCTCGCCTAGTGACGCAATGGTCCAAGAACCTGCCATCGCACGCGCATCGCTATGTCGTCTGTACCGGCGGCGGGGGCGGAATCATGGAAGCCGCCAACCGCGGGGCCGCCGACGCCGGAGGCCGAACCATCGGGCTCAATATCAGCCTGCCGCATGAACAGCGGCCGAATGCCTATGTGACGCGCGAGCTGTCGTTCGAGTTTCGCTACTTCTTCATGCGGAAGCTTTGGTTCGCGCACCTGGCGCGCGCGCTGGTGGTCTTCCCCGGCGGTTTTGGCACGCTGGACGAGCTCACTGAAATCCTGACTCTGGCGCAGACCCGCAAGCTGCAGAGCCCGATTCCGGTGATCCTCTATGGTAAGAGCTACTGGAATGAGATCATCAATTTCGAGGCGCTGGTGCGGCATGGCATGATCGAGCGCAAAGACCTTGAGCTGTTCCAGTACGCGGACGATCCAGCAACCGCGCTGGCGCTGTTGCAAAGCACACTGCAAGCGGGACCCGACGAAGCCAGCCCATGCTTCGCGCATTCGAGAACGCGGGAATCGAACGACCACTGACCGACGGGCAGTTGAGCGATGTCCCGCGCCACGTGGTAACCACAATGATGATCTGTAGTATTACGGATACCCATCGTTGCATCTCTCCCGAATAATATTGGCGCAGTGACCCGCTACGTGCGCGCTGTCGAATACGACGCAGCCGATCGCAGGCGCCGTTCGAACTCCATCCAGGGGAAAAATTATGCCTGCTATCCGTCGGATTCTCGTTGCGGTGAAGGAACTCAGCGGCAAGCCCTTGCCGGCGGTTCTCAAGGGCGCGCAGCTCGCCCGGGCCTACGGTGCTCCGTTGGAGTTATTTCACGGTCTAACCGCATCGCTGTATGGCGACTCGGTCAATGCGCGCAGACAGGGAATGGTTTCGCTCGAGCAAGATCTGCGGCAGAAGGCTCTGCGCCGCCTCGAGGCGATCGCCGACCGGCTACGCGCTCACAGCATCAAAGTCACCGTATCTGCCGAATGGGATTACCCAGCTCATGAGGCAATTATTCGCCGCGCGCACGCCATCAAAGCGGACCTCATCGTAGCGTCACCACATGCGGGACGACACCGCCTGCCTTGGCTGCTGCGATTGACCGATTGGGAGTTGGTGCGCTCGAGCCCGGTACCCGTGCTGTTGGTGAAAAATCCCCAACCCTATCGTCGTCCTGCCGTCCTGGCCGCAATCGATCCCACCCATGCGCATGAGAAGCCCCTGCAACTTGACAAGGAAATCTTGCAAGTCGGCAAGACACTGAGTACGGCGCTGCGAGGCAGCTTGCACGCGGTGCACGCATACGATCGCTTCCCGGTGGGCCTCTGTCCCGAGGGGATCATCCCCGGGACCCTGGAAACCATTCAGGATGACGCGGAACGCTCGGCGCAAGTGCGTTTCGGCCGCGCCCTGCGCTTCGCGCGAATCGCACGCTCGCGTCAACATCTCATCGCCCGCCAGCCCATCGACGCTATTGCCGAGGCTGCGCTCAAGAGTGGCAGCGCAATCGTCGTGATGGGAGCAATCTCCCGTTCGGGATACAAGCGATTGCTGATCGGCAATACCGCTGAGCGGATATTGGATGACTTGACCTGCGACATCTTAGTCATCAAACCGGCGAAATTCCGCAGTGATGTACCGAACGCGTTGCGCGGCGCACGTGTGCGAACGAGTGTGCCGGCGGACGCTATGGGGTACTCAATCGGCTAGTTCAGATATCCGCATCCAATTAAGAAGGTAGCGGTGCTTCATTGGGAGCGCACTCCAAAAGGTCCTCTAGAACGCTGAGAGCCCCAAGCACGAGCAAGAGACTGACCCCCAACATCATTTCGGCCCAAGTGAGGACGTGCATAACATCCCCTCCTATTGCCGAAGAACTGAACTGAAGCGGTTTGCGATGAGCATGGCACCAGAATGCGCGAAGCAAGCAGGAGGTGCAATGCGGAAAAGGGCTTATCCGTGTTCGGTTTCCGCTGACGCGGGCAGCCTTGAAGCGGCTCTACCGCTCAGGTCGAAAGCCAAGTCGGGGTGGCGTTCCTTGGAGGCGGCGTTCATGATCCGCGATGGAGACATTTCCGGCAGTGACATTGATTGCCTGGTTCACATAGAGAATCCGAATCCTTGAGAAGCGCGCATACTTGAAAAAGTTTGTTGGTCTGCGAGGCAAATATGACGACAAATAGTGCCGGTGTATGGATTGATCATCGTAGAGCCGTGATCGTTGTAGTCGGCCCCGCCGAGGAACACTCTACTTTCATTGTCTCAAACGTCGAAAAGCATCTGGAACGCTCAGGCGATTCGCCTCTGAAGGGACCCTACGAATCACGCCAGGTGCCGCCGGATGACAGACGTCAGATGGCCCTCACGGCAGAGCTCAACGCCTACTACGACGCCGTGATCGCGGCCGTGCGCAATGCCGAGTCGCTATTCATTTTTGGTCCGGGCGAGGCGAAGGGTGAACTCAAGAAACGGCTGGAAAAGCATAAGACCGGCGGACGGGTTGCCGCTGTTGAGACCGTGGACAAGATGACCGATCGGCAGATTGCGGCCAAAGTGCGTGATTATTTCAAAGACTCCTGGTAACTCCCGCATACCTCCATGATCCGTTGGGGACATCCGCGGAGTCAAATCACAAGTTTATGGATGCCTTGAGAATTATGGGGTCCTCGGGTGTGAAGCGAATCGACATTCCGAGCCGGCGGGCGAACTCGATCATGCGATGGTTGGTGGCGAGTATCTTTGCGTGCAGCGTGCGGATACTTTCGATGCGGGCATAGTCGAACAGCAAGCGCGATAGAGTTGCCGCGACGCCTCGCCCTTGCCAATCGTCCGCGATCACGACTGCGAACTCGTAGCCCTCATCGCCGTTTAACGCATAACGCGCGACGCCGAGGATGCGCTCCTCGTCGCCCTGACCGATTACCGCGACGAACGCCATATTGTGATGGTAGTCAACGCGAACGAATCGGTCCACAAGATCGGACGACGGTTCGTACATCGTGTACATCATACGTTCGTACCGGGATTCTGGACTCAATCCCATGATGAACGCCCGCTCGCGCGACGCATCCTGAGCGCAAATCGGACGGATTCGATAGGTCACGTTGTCACGCGTGGTGGCAACGCGCGTCCATTTATTGGAATGGTCGGTCGAGCTTGACAAGACGATTTCTCCCCCCTTGACAATCGCGCAACCGCCTCACACTTTGCCGCCGTACGCTATCGGGATAGACAAGCCACTGATTGTATCGTCGGTCGAGTCAGACATCGACGGTACATTGAACATGAATCCGTGAAGGGACGTGCCTAGAATACCGTGCGAACCAATGCTAAGGGCTTATACGGGTGCTTCGGCGGACACCGCTTATCGCCGTTTCTCCGCAGGAGGCCGACAATCGCCTCTTCAATCAAGCTCAAGGGGCGAATCTCGGGAAAAGTCTCATGGCAAAGACAATGAAGGAGGCGGCCTACAAGGTCCGTGCGAATACCGACGCAGCGTTGCGCCGGCTCGCGAGCGCCGTCGTGCTCGGAACGGCGCTGGCGCTGATTGTCATAAAGCTTTGGGGATGGATGGCTACTGGCTCGGTAGCGCTGCTGACGTCGGCTGCGGATGCCGTGGTTGACGCGTTGGCGGCGATGGCGACTTTTTTCGGCGTTCGCTTCGCACAGCACCCGGCCGATTCCGAGCATCGGTTCGGTCACGGCAAGGGCGAGGCGCTGGCGGCATTCACCCAAGCGATCCTGCTGGCCAGTACCGCCGTTGTGCTGGCAGCCCAATCCCTCTGGCGCCTGATATATCCTCAGCCGCTCACAGCCGTCACTTTGGGACTATGGATCGCGGCCGGCGGCCTTGCGATCTCCGGTCTCCTCGCAGCCATGCAGACCTGGGTCGTGCGCCGTACAGGCTCGACAGCCATCGCAGCAGACCGTATGCACTATCTTACCGATGCGCTGTTGAATGGGGCGGTCTTCGCCGCACTGGTGTTGACACGCGTGACCGGATGGGAGCGGGCGGATCCCGCATTCGCGCTTCTGATCACGGGCTGCATGATCAAGGGTGCCTACCATGTAGCAGTGAGCGCATCTCGCCAACTTTTGGATCACGAGTTGCCGGATGAGCAGCGCGCGCGCATTGAAGCGGCGGCGATCGCGTGTCCTGGCGCGCGGAGAATTCATGATCTTCGCACCCGCGACGCGGGCGATCGCGCCTTTGTCGAATTCCGTCTGGAGGTCGACGGCCGTCTTTCCGTGGAGGACGGACACGACATTGTCGATGCGGCCGAGCGTGCGATCGCCGCGCTATTTGCCAAAGAAACTGAGGTGATCGGACATCTCGAACCCGTCCAGGATGCGGCCGAACAGCGAACGGAGTTGACCTATGGCTGATGTAATTGCTTTCGCCGCCGATCGCGTCAGCGTGTCGGACGCTGCGCGTAAGTTGATCGAAACGCTGAAAGAGGAACATGGCGCGATCATGTTTCATCAGTCCGGCGGCTGCTGCGATGGCAGCGCGCCGATGTGCTTTCAGGTCGGCGAGTTCAAGTTAGGCGACGTGGATGAAAAGGTGGGCGAAATAGCGGGCTGTGAATATTGGATGGACCGGGAGCAATTTCGACGGTGGGCGCACACGCAGTGGACAGTGGACGTGGTGCCAGGGAGGGGCGCAAGTTTTTCGCTGGAAGCGCCGTTGAATGTGCGATTTCTCATTCGCTCCTCACTCTGTGCGGCTTCCCATTGATCCCCGCGCTGACTATGTGCCACAGGGGTTTCTGTCGTTCGCAAGTGAATTAACTTATCTAACGGTATTACATTGTTCACTTGTGCTAACGCCGCACCGATGGCCATAGATGAGAGAATGGGTGCATGTTGAGACGGCTGCGCGGTTGGTTCAAAAAGAAGAGGATCGGCACGGGGCGGCCGTATCTAAGGCGTTCGCCCGAAATGAGTCGCAGCCGATTTCTCAAGGCGAGATTCAAGGATCCGCACGCCTCAGATGTTTCCAGGCTGGGTATGCGCGGCGAGCTCGGCTATCGACTTTATCTGCCAAGCGGTTCCTCGGGTCGCGATAGCCTGCCATTGATCGTCATGTTGCATGGATGCCGACAAGATTCACTGAGTTTTGCCGAGGGCACGCGCATGAACGCCCTGGCCGAAGAAGGCCGCTTTGCGGTGCTGTATCCGGAACAAAGCAAGCATGCGAACCCGCTGCGTTGCTGGAATTGGTTCGATTCGGCCTCATTGGCTGGGCAGGGTGAGGCAGCCTTGATTGCGCGTCTGATCGATCAAGTCACAGAGCGCCGCCCAATTGATCCTCGACGCGTTTATGTGGTGGGAATGTCGGCTGGCGGTGCGATGGCCTGCATCTTGGCCGTCCGCCACAGCCGACTATTTGCCGCCTGTGCCATTCATTCCGGTGTGATGTACGGCGCTGCGAGTTCGCCCGTGCAAGCGCTCGCCGCGATGCGGTCCGGACCGTCGGACGCGTCTATAGACAAGGCATGGCGACTCGTCCGTGAGGCGGGCGAATCCGAGGTCGCGGTGCCAACGCTCGTGATCCACGGCGACAGCGATGTGACGGTCAATCCCGCGAATGCAGATCGAATCGTCGAGCAGCTGAGGGCTCGTGCCGAATACATTGATCCAAGCGCCGGTGCGTTATTGGCGTCCGATGAACGGCGCATCGACAGCGGGGGTCGCACCTACCGACAACAGGACTACACGCAGCAAGGGCGGATCGTACTGCGAAAAGTTGTCGTTGAAGGATTGGGCCATGCCTGGAGCGGGGGCGATGCGCAGTATGAATTCAACGACGCCGCCGGGCCTGACGCCGGTCGGCTCATCCTGGATTTTGTGACGCAGTATCATCGGAAGATCCATCCGATCGCATCGCGCGCGCAGAAGGAGCAGGAGCGCGCGTCCATTGAGGCAGGGGATGGGTGACAACGTCCGCAACGCTGTGTAGTGCCGTCTCGATACGGAGCGTTCAGCGCGGCGCGAGCCACCGGGCAATCGCCGCCGGCACTTCGCGTTGCGCCCGCGCGCTGACGTACATGCCGATGTGTCCGAGATCGAATTCGAGCATCGTGTAGTCATCGCTCCCGATCAGCCGTTGCAGCGCGGCGGATGCGGCGGGCGGCACCAGATGATCT
>Ga0073928_10007507_pt1 | contig 14080 bp, 11 predicted proteins | sample PaiPotPPA55metaG_FD_76969 | JGI IMG/M metagenome (GOLD analysis project Ga0073928, IMG submission 76969) | Iron sulfur acid spring bacterial and archeal communities from Banff, Canada, to study Microbial Dark Matter (Phase II) - Paint Pots PPA... ... | reverse complement strand
GGGATTCTAATCGCGGATTCGCTATTAGAAATTCGGGGTGAGAGTGCCCTTTATGACGGCCCACGTTCCGCAGAGCGTGGGCCCGGTATCGCCCCGGGACTTGTTCCTCGCTCATAAAGCGATTCCAGTTCTACAAGCAACGAGAGATAGTATCATACCAGTAACGAGATGTCGAGGGTTTTCCCCAGCTTTGGATTTCACCCGCGGTGGGGCGGACGGCACCGTTCGCCGCGGCTAGGAACAGTTTGCTTGACTCCGTAACCCCAGGCGGCTTATAGGTATTGCGTCAATTTGAGAGCACCGGGGGGTGTTCGTGGGGCGAGCTTCGCAGGAGCGGATCGCGTTCTTCCGCGACTTCTTCGGGAGCTTGTTCCGTGTCTGGGCGATTCTTCGCGGGAAGCAATTCGTGGAAGCATACCAACAGGAGAAAACCATGCAGATTTCTCGACGCTCGTGCAGAGGTGTGGTTTGGGGGTGCTGCGTTACGTTGCTCGCGCTGGCGCTGGGAGCCACTACGGGCTGGGCGCAAACGTTTCGCGGGACGATCCTTGGCACGGTGACGGATACGACTGGTGCGGCTGTGGTGGGCGCGAAGGTGACAGCGCGGAACGTGGACACGGGAATCGAGCGCACAACCACGACGAATGAGTCGGGCGAGTACAACATACCGGAGCTGCAGATTGGAACGTACAAAGTGACGGTGGAGAAAGACGGGTTTCAGGCGGCGGTGACTTCAGGCATAGCGGTGAGCGTTGCGGAGGCAAGGCGAGTGGATGCTGCGCTCAAGCCCGGCTCGATGAGCCAGCAAGTGATAGTGTCTGGGGAAGAACTGGCGCAGGTGGAGACGACGAACGACACGCTGGGCAATACGCTGACGGCCGCCGAAGTGAAGGATCTGCCGGTGAATGGACGCGACTATACCAAGTTGATTTATCTGACGCCCGGCGTGAGCGGGTCGCCCGACCAGATCACGGATTCGCCGGGATCGTTCGGCGAGTTTTCGATGAATGGGGCGAGGGGAAGGTCGAACAATTACCTGCTGGATGGAACGGATATGAACGATGGGTTCCGCAACGATCCCGCGATCAATGAGGCGGGAGTGTTCGGAACTCCGGCGACGATTCTGCCGATCGATGCGGTGCAGGAACTGCGTGTGGAATCGAACTTCCAGCCGGAGTTTGGGAGGAATGCCGGCGCGGTAGTGAACATCGTGACCAAGAGCGGGACGAACCAGGTGCACGGGACGGCGATCGAATATTTCCGAAACAATGCGCTGGATGCGCGGAACTTTTTCAATTTTGTCGGCCAGCCTCAGGCCCCGTTCCGGAACAACCAATTCGGAGGTTCGCTGGGCGGGCCAATCGTTAAGGACAAGACATTCTTTTTCGCGGACTATGAAGGGCAGCGAGAAGGTGTTGGAGTGGTAAGCCTCGCATGCGTTCCGGATCCCGCGCAGATTGCCGCCGATGGCGGCGCTTCTAATCCAGTCATCGCAAAGCTCCTCGCGCGGAATCCATGGCCTACGAATATTCTTTCGGGCTTCTCGTCCACCGATACGGGCTGCGTCAGGACGAGCTTAGGAGTGACATCTGTTCCATCCAGTTTTGACACGTCCGTGACAGCGCCGTCGTTCAACAACATCGACAGCGTGATCGCGAAAGTGGACCACAATTTTAATCAGAGCAATTTCGTGAGCGGGCGGTATTACTACGGCAACAGCGTCCAGAATTTTCCGCTGGCGCTTACCGGAGGCGGGATTCTCCCCGGTTTTGACACAAACACGCCGACGCGCGTGCAACTGGTGTCGCTGTCGTACGTCCGGATACTTTCGCCAACGATGGAAAATGAGGCACGTCTCGGCTGGAACCGATTCGCGGAAGGATTCTTCCCACAGGACCAGGCGTTCCATCCGAGCTCGGTCGGGCTTTGCGCGGCAACTTCCACGGCGGCTTGCGCCGGATCGGGCCCCGCAGATTCAGGGCTGCCGGTGATCAACGTCGGAAGCTTCGCCCAGATTGGCGCGAGCCACTCCGACCCACGGCACCGGGTCGATTCGAACTGGCAGGCGTTCGACAACCTAAGCTGGAAGATCGGGAAGCACGACATCAAGATGGGATACGAGTTCCGTCGGACAAGCATTCAACAGTTTCTAGGCACGAACTTTCGTGGCAAGCTCGGCTTCTCGACCCTTTCAGATTTTCTGAGTGGCGACGTGACAAACGGGGGAGGAGAGTCCACCGGACAATCTATTCGGCACACCTTCGAGAACAGTCACGGTCTGTATGTGCAAGACACCATCCACCTACTTCCACGGCTGACCTTGAACGCTGGTCTGCGGTGGGACTACTACGGTGTGATTTCTGAGAAGAATGATCTGTTTACGAATATCACAAATTTCGATGTGGCTGATGGGACATTTACGCTGACGCAGGTCGGGCAGCCGGGACTAAGTCAGCTGTACAAGCCGGACTACGGTAATTTTGCGCCGCGGTTGAGCGTTGCTTGGGATCCGTTTGGAAAGGGCAAGACAGTAGTACGCGCAGGTTTCGGGATCTTTTACGATGCATTTTCACAGGACTTTTTTCAGGGACATCTGCCGTTTAATTGCGTTTTTTGTCCGGGTCCTGCCTACAATCCAGCGGGACCCGCGCCAATCTTCTCCGTGGGAGCACTTGGGGGAACGATTGTGGCGGGCCAGCCGGTGTTTGCGACCCCTGGGGAAACGGCAAGTGGTGACGTTTTTGTAACGGCGCGAAACCTGAAGACGCCGTATATGGAGAATTACAACCTGAACATTCAGCAGCAGATTTCGAATAAGGTTGTGCTGCAGGTGGGCTACGTAGGTTCGGAAGGGCACCGTCTATTTCGTTTCGTGGACTTGAACCAGCCTGGCCAAGCAGCAATCACGGCGTCGGACAATGCCTGCGAATGCATTTCGTCCGTTCCCCGCATATTTCCCAACAATCCGGTTGGAGCCTTCTACGTTAACCAGCAGCAAACTACCGCGAAGTCGAACTACAACTCATTGCAAGCAAGCCTGCGCGTGAATGGCTGGCACGGGATAACTTCCATCATGAACTACGTGTGGTCGCACTCGCTGGACAACGCGAGTGATGGAGAGGACTTTGTCCCGAACGCGGCACAGCCGAATGACAGCACGAATCCGCAAGTTGAATACGGCAATTCGAATTTCGACATCCGCAACCGCTTTACGTGGATTTTCGCATACGAATTGCCTCGCATGGGCGGCGGTTGGCAACGGCTAAAGAACGGATGGGGATTCGATAGTACAGTGACGCTCCAGGATGGGCAACCGTTTCAGTTGAATTACAACTTCGAAGGAGATTTCAGCGGGAGCGGCGAGTTCTTCGATCGTCCGGACGTGGTTGGACCGATCCAGTATGATTCGAGCAACCCTGCAAACTTTCTGAACCTCAACTCATTTGCCATTCCGTGCACGCCTACGGCGAAAGCGCTAACCGGCAACATTGCGGGCAATGCGAACGACTGTGTCCCTGGAACGCGCCATTTTGGCAACGAAGGCCGTACCTCACTTCGGGGGCCCAGCTTCAAGCAGTGGGATATGGCGATCTATAAGAACACGGCAATTACGGAACGAGTGAAGATGCAGCTCCGGGCTGAGTTCTTCAATCTGATCAACCACCCGAACTTCTCGAATCCCTTCCTTCCAGCCTTTATCGCGGACGCGGCGCAGCAAGGCTTTACAATTGTCAACGGGCGAGAGGTCGGCGCCGGGGCGTATAGCATCCCGGCGACGGGAGACGTGGGAATCGGGAATCCGTTCCTGGGGGGTGGATCGCCGCGCGGGATTCAATTGGCGGCGAAATTTAATTTCTAGGGGTTTGCGGGCTGGTGGAAATAGCAGTCTTTCGAATAGCTTAGAGCGGCTCGGTGGTCCGCGAGGGCGGATGGCCGAGCCGCTTTTGTTTTTCGTAAGAGTTCCAAAATTCATGGGGGATTTGCTACTGTCTTGGCGGGCGGGGTGTGCGCGAAGCCGCCCGTTTTGTAACAGTTGTGAAATATTCATAAGGGCCGTGCGTATTAAGTGATGGAGCGTCGAAAGAGCGCCGGTGAGATGAGTGCCGCGGAATTGGCGGATGTTCTGTCGCAGGTCCGGGCGGGCGACGCGGAGGCCTGGGGCGAGTTGTATCGGCTGTACGCGCCGGCGATTTTCAGGTTTTGCCGGCGGGCGCTGCCTGCGCGGGAAGATGCGGAGGATGCGACGACGGAAGTTTTTATGAAGGTGCGGCAAAAACTCGGGACGTACGATGCGTCGCGACCGTTTACGGCGTGGCTTTACAAGGTGGCGAGCAATCATTGTTGGGACATGCTGCGGCGGCGGCGGATACGTCAGGACCTAGAAACGGGCGACTTGGAGACGCTGCCGCTCGAGCATCCCGATCCCGATCAACTGGAGCGGTTGCAGACCGAGCATACGAGCAAAGAGGTGCGCAAGGGTCTTGCGAAATTGCCGGATCGCGCGCGGATGGCTCTGACGCTGCGTTATTTCGCGGATATGAGTTACGACGAAATTGCGGACACGCTGGGAGTGCGCCGCGCGTTTGTGGGAGTGCTGCTGTTGCGCGCGCGGCACCAGTTGCGCGACGCATTGGCCGAAGGCGGCGCCTCGACGAGCCGGGGCGCTACCGCCGGGGGGACGTTATGAATCACTTCGACGAGATGACGGGGCTGCTCTGCCTCGAAGGGCAGCTCGACGCCGCGCACGCGCAGGAAGTACGCGCGCATGCGGCTTCGTGCGCGGTGTGCCGCGAGTTACTGCACGCGCTGGAGACCGAAGGCGTGTGGCTCCGCAAGGCGCTGGAGGAGGACGAAGAGTCTGTTCCGGCGCGGTTGATGGAAGCGCCCGCTCGCGGAGGAGCGCCGTGGGGCTGGATCGCAGGTCTCGGATTCGCCGCAGGCGGCGTTTACACAGTGTGGAGCGGCTTTATCGAGCCGGTACGCGTGCAGGCCGAGCAAGCGGGTTTTACGCAAGGCAATCTTTTGACGATGCTTTTCTTCAGCGGAGCTTTCTGGAAAGGATGGGACGCGATGCGAAGTCTGATGGAGTTTTTGGCGGTAGCGACACTCGGAGCGGTTGTGATTTGGCTGCTGCGGAGGCACCTTCGGCGCATGACGACGGTCGCGGTGATGATGGGCGCGATTGCATTTGCGCTAGCAATGCCGCGCTCCGCTAGTGCCGGAGAAACGAGACATGGAGATCCTAACTACACTCTGCGTGCGGGCGAGGAGATCAAGGCGGATCTCATCGTTTTTGCGGACAATACGAGAATTGAGGGTGATGTCGACGGCGACCTTATCGTCTGGTCGCGGAATGTGACGGTGAGCGGCCACGTCAAGGGAGACATCATCGGTTTCGCGCAGGAATTTCGCATCACCGGCCCGGTGGACGGAAACGTGCGCGCGTGGGCTCAAACGCTTTCGATCAGTTCGACGATCGCAAAAAACACGATGGCCTGGACCGAAACGATCGAGCTTGAGCAGAAAGCGAAAGTTGGCGGCAGCCTGATGTCCGGAGCCCGCGACGTGGAGTTAAACGGCGAAGTCGGAGGCGATTTCATGGCAGCCGCGGACACGGTTGAAATCGGCGGATCCGTGGGCCGGAATGCGAAGGTTAGGTCGTCACGCCTAAACCTTGGACCGAGCTCGGAGGTCAGAGGCCAGGTGCAATATAAAGGGCGGCGTCAAGCGGACGTTGCCTCCGGTGCGAAGCTAGGGAGCCCTATCGATTTCACGCAGTGGAAGAGAGGTCCCGACTACCAATCCCCGCGATATTACCTGCATCAGTTGTTGTTCTGGGGCGCGAGCTTGCTTTTCGGCATCGTGCTGCTATTGCTGGCGCCAGGATTTTTCCTGGACGCTGAAAAAGCATGCAACCGGTTCGGGGTCACGACTGGATTCGGAATCCTATTCCTGCTGGCGACGCCGCTCGCAGCCATACTTATGTGCGTCACGATTGTTGGAATCGGCGTAGGCATAACCGCGCTGTTTCTGTATGTGATCGCGTTGTATGCGGCACAGATCTTTGTCAGTTCCTGGCTGGGAGAAAAGATTCTGGGCGAAAGTCACGGAATTGCGCCGACGATTGGGCGGTTGGCGCTTGGTCTCGCGGTAATTCACGCCGTGAAACTGGTGCCGTACCTGGGCACATTTGTGGCGTGCGTGGTGCTGGTCTGGGGAATGGGTGCAATGGTTGTGGCTGTATACAGGAACCTGCGACCCGTACCTGCCGCTGCTTAGGGATGCAGTTCGCGGCATCCTAGCTCAGACGATTTCCAGTTTCTTGCCGACGCCCGCAAAGATCTCTAGCGCGCGTTCGAGGTCCGAGCGCTTGTGCGATGCCGTGACGATGGCGCGCAGGCGCGCTTTGCCTTCGGGAACCGTCGGATAGCCAATCGCGCCAACGAACACGCCTTCCGCAAATAGCTCTCGGGAAAAGTCAGACGCTTTCGCTGCGTCCCCAATCATGATTGGCACGATGGGCGTTTCACTCTTGGCCGTATTGAACCCCAGTTTTTTCAATTTGCGCTTGAAGAACTTCGTATTCGACCACAGCCTTTTGATCAGGCGATCGCCGGCTTCGGAGTCCAGCAAGTCGAACGCAGCCTGGCACGTGGCGGTAACGGACGGCGGATGCGAAGTGGAAAAAATAAACGGGCGGCCGCGGTGATGAAGGAAATCAATGAGATCGCGGGAGCCGCAAACGTAGCCGCCGATAGAACCGATCGCTTTGCTGAGCGTGCCCACCTGGATGTCCACGCGGCCGTGGCAATCGTGATGGTCGATGGTTCCGCGCCCCCGATTGCCGAGCACGCCGGAGGAGTGCGCATCATCGACCATCATGATGCAGTTGTATTTTTCCGAGAGGCCGCAAAGTGCGGGAAGATCGGCGATGTCGCCGTCCATTGAGAAGACGCCGTCAGTGACCAGGAGTTTTTTGCCGTTCCAGTTTTCCGTTTCCTTAAGCACGCGTTCGCAATCAGCGGCGTCCTTGTGCTTGAAAACTTTAATCGTCGCTTTAGAGAGGCGGCAGCCGTCGATGATCGACGCGTGATTCAGTTCGTCGGAGATGATGAGATCATCCTTGGTCAGGATTGCGGAGACGGTACCGGCGTTCGCCGTGAAACCGGATTGAAACACAACGCAGGCTTCCACTTTTTTGAAGCGCGCGATCTGTTCCTCGAGCGCGACGTGCGCCTGCATGGTTCCTGCGATCGAGCGGACGGCGCCCGAGCCGACGCCAAATTTTCGAATTGCTTCGATCGCGGCACGACGCAGCTTCGGATTCGTGGTGAGGCCGAGATAGTTGTTCGAGCTGAGATTAATCACCTCTTTGCCGTCGAAGACGGCGACCGGCTTCTGCTCGCCTTCGAGGACTTTCGCGCGGAGGTACAGATGCTTCGCCTTCATGTCTTCGAGCGCGTCGTGCAGGTATTGGAGCTGCGGCCGCGATGGCTGCGGACTCGTCCCAGTGCTCATCAATCCTCCTAGATATGAATTATTTCGGCGAGCCGTTCGGGTAGAGGAGAATCTTGCCGGCTTGGCCGGACTCAAGAAGCGAGAAAGCGTCTTCGAATTTTGTGAGCGGCATGCGTTCGTTAAAAAGCGGTTCGAGCTTGAGCCGGCCGTGCTTCAGTAGTTCAGTCATCTGCACCCAGGTCTCGAACATCCTGCGGCCGTAGATTCCCTGCACGGTGGCGCCCTTGAAGATTACGTCATTCACGAGATCGAACGTGACGGGATCCTTCGGAATTCCCAACAGCGAAGCACGTCCGCCTTGACGCAACATTTGAAAGCCCTGATGAATGGCGGTTGGGTGGCCGCTCATCTCGAGTAGAACGTCGACGCCGGCTCCTTCGGTAGCCTCACGCACGCGCGCGACGACGTCGCCTTCATTTGGATCAAAAGCAAAATCGGCACCCATCTTTTTCGCGAGTTCGCGGCGGTGCGAATTCACTTCGGTGGCAAAAAGCTGCGCGCAACCGCAGGCGCGCGCCACGGCTATGGCCATCAAGCCAATCGGTCCGGCACCCGTGACAAGCACGTTTAGCGCGGCAATCTCTCCTGCGAGCACTGTGTGAACGGCGTTGCCCAATGGGTCGAGGATCGCGGCATAGTGTTCGGGAATCGCGGGATCAATTTTCCAGACGTTGCGAATCGGTATAAGCACGAACTCAGCGAAACAACCGTCGGCGTCGATGCCGATGATTCTTACGTTCTGGCAAACGTGCGGCTGGCCCATGCGGCAAGGGCGGCAATGGCCGCAGTTAACGTGCATTTCGGCGCTGACGAAATCGCCCGCGCGAACGGAGGTGACTTCGTCCCCGACCTTTTCGATAACGCCGCAGAATTCGTGGCCGAACGTCATAGGCGGGTGGATGCGCGATGCGGACCAGCGGTCCCAGCCGTAAATGTGGAGGTCGGTGCCGCAAATCGAAGCCGCGCGCACGCGTACGAGAACCTCCGTGGGACCGGGTACAGGGATGGGGAGCGTTTCGAGCTGCGCACCGCGCGCGGGACGCATCTTGCGCAAAGCCTTCATCGTCGAGGTGGGCATTCGGCACTAGCGGCGATAATAAACGCCGCCAAACCTTGCGATATTAGCACAGGCATCGGAGCGCCGAAAGCAACGCGGATCGCCGCCGCTTATGGAAGCCATAAGCATTTCTTTAGGCCCGCGGTTATCGACCGCCGGGCAGGGTCTTATCAACACACAGCGAAGTGAGGCGGTCGAGGATTCGAGCGGCGTTCGCAACGAAGTTCCGCTACAATCGCCCACCTACGGCGGGCAAGCGGCAGGCGTGCAGTCGAGGCCCGAGCGCCGCATCGAGGTGGGAAGTTGGGCTTCACGCAGCGGTGGCAGGAAATCCGGTCGGGCTTCGAGCCAGCTTTCTGGGTGGCGAATGTCACGGAGCTGTTCGAGCGATTGTCGTACTACGCGGCTTTTGCATCGCTGGCGCGTTATCTCCACGAAACTTTGAGTTTTCCGATCGCGGAGGCAGGCAGCCTTGCGGGACTCTTCGGCGGGCTCGTTTGGTTTCTCGCGGCGTTTGGCGGAACGCTGGCCGACCGTCTCGGATTCCGTCGATCACTCTCGCTGGCGTATCTGATCTTAAGCTGTGCTTATTTTTTGCTGGGATCGCTCGGTAGCACATGGCTTGCCCCGGCACGTGCAGCGGTACCGCTCGTGGTATTGGTAACTTTCGTGTTGATGCTGCCGGCTTTGGGGATCGCGCTGGTGAAGCCATGCGTCGTGGGCACAACGGCTCGTGCGTCCAAAGAAAACGTGCGTTCGATCGGTTACTCAATTTATTACACGCTGGTGAACATTGGTGGAGCGGCCGGCCCGTATGTGGCTTCGTGGGTTCGCCAGCACCTCAGCGTCGAGAACGTGTTTCGTGTCTCGGCGCTTAGCGTGTTCGTGATGTTCTTCGCCGTGCTTTTGTTCTTCAAGGAGCCAAAGCGGTCGGGCGCGGCGCAGACAGCTAGCCTCGCTGAATCAGCCAGGAATTTCCAAACCGTGCTGACGAATCCGCGGTTCATGCTGTTTTTACTGATTTTCACGGGCTATTGGGTGGTGTATTGGCAGGAGTTCATCATTCTGCCGGTGTACATCCACGATTACGTGAATCCGAAGACGGACACGGAGCTGATGCTTGTCACAGGCCCGCTCGTGGTGATTTCGCTGCAGATGGTTGTGAGCTTCCTGACGCAGAAGATCCCTGCGTTTCGGGCCGTGATTTTAGGGACGCTCATCTCCGGACTTGCGTGGATCATATTGGCAATTCATCCGACGGTGACGATGGCGATCGTTACGCTTGTGGTCGTAGCGCTCGGCGAAATCACGCAGTCACCGCGCTACTACGAGTACATTTCCCGTCTCGCGCCCGCAGGCCAGCAGGGAACCTATATGGGATTCGCATTTCTCCCGATTGGAATCGGCTCGCTGATTGGCGGATGGTTCGGCGGGCGGCTCGTCCATCATTTTGGAGAAGTGCAGCACCAGCCTGGGAAAATCTGGTGGGCGGTGACGAGTGTGGGTGTTCTGACCGCGCTGCTCCTATGGATTTATGACCGCATTGTGAAACCGGGTTCGGATACGAAAGCGGCGGTTAGTTGACCATGCGGCGAATGTTTTCGACAGCTTGTCGGGCGAGCGTGTAGCCCGGTTCGATGCGCAGGGCTTGCTGGAAATACTCGCGGGCGCGATTGATCATGCCTTTGGCGTAGTAAATGCGGCCTAGATTGAAATAAGGATAGTGGCGCGGGTCGTAACGCGGCGCTTCGGTGGCGCGCTCCAACCACGGAATGGCTTCGTCGTTGCGGCCGAGAGCGATCAGGTACGCGCCGATGTCGTTGTAGGGATTGCCGAAATCGGGATCGACTTCGATGGCGCGTTTGCATTCGGCGATGGCGTCGTCGACTCTTCCTTGAAAGTGGTACGTCCAGCCGAGGAAAGTGTGAGCTTCGGCGGTTTCGCGCAGTTCTAGCGAATTCTTGTAGAGCTCGATGGCACGGGCGTAGTCGCCTTCCATTTGCGCTTTGTATGCCTGCTGCAACAGTCCCCAGGCTTGTTCGACGCGGTCCGATGACATGGATTTGTTAGTAGCACTCCGCCTTGGAGGTGTCAAACAATCGCTGCGAGCGCTTCGTTCGTTGTCATTAAACGCGCGCCCAGAGCTGTGAGTTCGCTGACCGCGCGATGGCCTTCGTCGACTCCTAGCGTTTCGATTGCGTCTGTGACTATTGCCACCTTGCGCCCGCGGTCGAGCAGTCCTTTAGCGGCCAAGCCCACACAGTATTCGGTGACTACGCCGAAGATGATGAACTCGGCGTCGCGACCCAGTTTTTCGACGATTGCGCTGGTATGAGGGTTGCTGAATACGTCGAGCATCTGCTTTTCGATCACAATCTGTTGATGCGCGAACAGATTGGTGGGCAACTCGAACGCTGCATCCGTGGGAATCGTCGAGAAATCATCTGCAAGGCCCTCGGGCACGATGCGAGCACCGGGCGTCCCGCGCAAGCAATGTGGCGGGAAAGTCTGAAATTCCGGGTCATCAGGCGCGTGGCTGCAACTGCTGGAAATCAGCAATGCTTGCCCCTGGCGCGCGACGTCGGCGAGACGCTTGATGTTTGGAATGATTTTCTCAGCGCCGGGAACGTACAGCTTGCCGCCTGGGAGCATGAAGTCAGCCTGAGCGTCTACTTCCCAGAGAATGAATTTGCGCGACAACATTGCTGAGGCCTCCCGAAACTGTATTTCAATATTGCAGAGCCTATTTTAGCGCAGAGACTACTTCGATGCTTCGCGGCGAACGCGGCGGCGAACCTTTTCGAGCATCGCTTCAAGGCGTTTAGTGTAGCGCACGGGGTAAACTGCAGAACGGTCTATGCGGCGATAGCGTTGCGGCAAGCGCTCGAGGCCCTCCATGCAGCGCGAGCGCAGCTTGGCGATTGGTTCGGCAGGCGAGAGCCGGCGACCGCCGCGCATGACTTGTATGAGAAGAGGCGTGCCGCCGTTTGCAGGTTCGGTTTCGAGGGTAATTCTGTCGCCTTCCCATTCGCCCGATTTAGACGAATAGCGAAAGGTTTGTTTGCGGCCAGGGTACGTGACCTTGGCTTGGCTGAGCTTTGCCGCTTCGCGGATTTTTCCTCCGCGTTCCACTTCCACGAGCTTGTAGATCAAATTCAAGTGAGGGGCGTCGCCCGGGGTTGCGAGCGCGGTGCCGACGCCGAAAGCGTCGATAGCGGCACTTTTTTTCAAAAGCTCTGCAATCTTGAATTCATCGATATCGCCGGACGCGAATATCTTAACGTCCTTCCATCCCACGCGATCGAGTTCGCTGCGCACCCAGCGGCTGTCTTTCGCGAGATTTCCGCTATCCAGCCGCACGCCAGCGGGCTTGCGGCCCATCGAGATTATTTTCTTTACGGCGGCGCGAACGTCGTAGGTATCGAGCAGCAGGACGGCGTCATGCGGGAACGCATCGAGGAAATGGCTGAACGCTTCGGATTCGTCTTCGTGCGCCATCACCCAGGAATGCGCCTGGGTACCGTATGTGTCCATGCCGAAGAGCTGCCCGGCAAGCACGTTAGAAGTGCCGACACAGCCCCCGATGGAAGCTGCACGAGCGGCGAGCAGGCTGGCCTGGCTGCCGTGGGCGCGGCGGGCGCCAAACTCGACGATCTGGCGGCCCTGCGCGGCGGTAACGACGCGCGCAGCCTTGCTCGCGATCATTGTTTGGTAGCTGATGGTCGCGAGCAAGTAAGTCTCCATAATCTGGCCTTCGATGATCGGAGCAACAACTCGCAGGATGGGCTCGCCGGGAAAAACGAGCGTGCCTTCGGGTACGGCCCAAACGTCGCCGGTGAATTGGAATTTCGCAAGGTAGTCGAAGAATGCGTCGCGGATGTTGCGGAAGACGGGATGGCGGCGCAGGAACGTAATTTCTTCGGGTTGGAAATGAACCTTTTCGAGGAATTCGAGAGATTGCTCAAGCCCAGCAGAAACGAGATAGTTGCGCTGCTTGGGGAGGTGGCGCACGAAAAGCTCGAATGTGGCGCGAGCGTCGAAACGGGTTTGCAGGTAGCCCGCCGCCATCGTGAGTTCGTAGAGATCGGTCAGCAGGCCAGAATATTCATGCATGGAGGATTGGATTCACTTTGACGGGCCGAGGTCGCGGCGCAGAGTCAATCCCCCGTCGACCACCAATGCCTGACCTGTTATATAGCTATCGGGCTCGAGTAGAAACCGCACGGCGCGTGCGACATCCTCAGGGCGCCCGAAACGGGCGATGGCGCCAGCTTCGAGGTAGCGATCGTATTTTCCCGATTGTACGCTGGCTTCCGCCATGCCGGTAACTGTCGCGCCTGGGGCGACGACGTTGACCCGCACCCGAGTCCATCGTTGGGCGAGAATGCGCGAGGCATGGACAAGCGCTGCCTTTGGCGCGGCATAGTTCAAGCTGGACGGAAACGTGGCCATTGCCTGCATGCTTGCAAGCAGCACCAAACTGCCTCCGTGGCTGCTTCGCTCCATCGCTTCACCGACTTCCTTTGCGAGCAGCACCGGACCTACATAGTTCGCTTCCAGAGATGCGAGAAGCACCTCGTCGTCCAAGTCCTCAAATCCTACTCGGGCTGGGTCTCCTGGGAAAATCGCAGCACCGGCGACGGGCGCGCCGAATTTCTCGGCTGCGGTCCAGAGTTCGCGGCGAACCTTGGGATTTGCAATGTCGCCTTCCACCAGCGTTATTTTGCGTCCGAATTCAGTCTCAATCGCTTGACGCAATGCCTCAGCGCGAGCGCGATTCGAACGGTAGCCAGCCACCAGATTGGCGCCCTCGCGAGCAAGCAACGCAAGCGTCGCCGCGCCCAAGCCACCCGTGCCTCCGGCAACGATGACGGTTTGCGCGGCGAGGCTCGTTTCGGTGAAGTCGAAGTGAAACTTGCGATATGCCTCGGCTCGCGCCTCGTTCCAGTGCGGGGAAGTCATTTAGCCTCGTTATACGGAAGAACTGTTTCCGGAACGACTTCGTGCGAATTTGCAGCTCGGGACGATTAAGAGGTGAAAAGACAAAACCCCCAAGCCCTGGCCCCGCGAACGGGGCCGGCCGGGCTTGGGGGTTTCATCGCGAAACTCTGCGCCGGACTGCGTTACTTCAAAACGGCGTCTTTGAAAGCTTTTGCCGCGCGCAACCTAACCACGGTCTTCGCCTTAATCTTAATCGTCTCGCCCGTTGCTGGATTGCGGCCGAGGCGGGCCTTGCGGTGGGCCTTGACTGCGCGTCCCACACCGGGGATTACGAATTTGCCAGCGCCGCCCTTCAGTTCCTTAACGGCGAGCTTGAAAAGTTCTTCGAAGAAGGACATCGCCTGCTTTTTTGAAATCGGCTTCTCGGGCGTGCTGACTTTTTCAGCAATATGCGCCACGATCTTGGACTTGCTCATCGGGTTTGCCATCGAGTTCTTCTAGCCTCCTCAGAAGTAGTTGCGAGTTGGCCCCGGCTTTCCGGAGGCCGCGAGGGACTATAGCTGC
>Ga0073928_10007505_pt1 | contig 14084 bp, 12 predicted proteins | sample PaiPotPPA55metaG_FD_76969 | JGI IMG/M metagenome (GOLD analysis project Ga0073928, IMG submission 76969) | Iron sulfur acid spring bacterial and archeal communities from Banff, Canada, to study Microbial Dark Matter (Phase II) - Paint Pots PPA... ... | reverse complement strand
TACGCGAAGAAGTCATCGAACTACCTGGGAGTCATTCAACTCGCGTGCGGGCTGCTGTGGTACCGCCGCCAGCATCGATTGTCGGTTTTGAGATAGTTACTTATGCGTATCGCACTCGCATCATTGCTTCTGATCGGCTTGGCCGTCTCGTGCAACCGCGAAGGGGGATCGGCGCAGACCGTCGTTCTCTATACCAGCGTGGACGAGCCGGTCGCCCGGCAGATCGCCGACGACTTCCAGCGCCAAACCGGGATTCGCGTGGAGCTGGTCCCCGACGCCGAGTCGAACAAATCGGTGGGGCTCGCGCACAAGCTGGTGGCCGAGAAAGACCGGCCGCAGGCGGACGTCTTCTGGGCCAATGAAGTCTTCAACACCATCAACATCGCCGACGAGGGCGTGTTCGCGCCCTACGAATCCCCCTCGGCCCAGGACATCCCCGACCTTTTCAAAGACCCTCAGCACCGCTGGACCGGCGTCGCCCTTCGCGCCCGGGTGATCGCCCTGTCGCCGAAGGTCCCGCCCGGCGGCAACCTCCCGCCGGTCAAAGGGATCGACGACCTGACCAATCCCGTGTGGAAAGACCACGTGGCCGTCTCCAATCCCAACGCCGGGACGGCCGGCGGCTGGGTCTCCGCCCTCTACGTTCTGTGGGGCCCGCAGAAGGCCGACCTCTACTTCCGCGCCCTTCACGACAACGGGGTCAAACTGCTCGGCGGCAACTCCGTCGTCGCCCAGCAGGTTGCCGAGGAGACCCTGTGGATCGGCATGACCGACAACGACGATGTCGCCGACGCCCGCGAGCACATCGGCCCGCTGGACCTGGTCCTGCCCGATCAGAACTCGTTCGGCACGCTCACCATCCCGTGCACCGTTTCGCTGGTCACCGGCGCCCCGCACGCGGACGCGGCCAAGAAATTGATCGACTACCTGCTCTCGCGCCAGACCGAGCAGAGGCTCATCGACCTGCACTTCGCCGGCTACTCCGTCCGCCCCGGCGGCGCTAGCTCGATTCGACCGATGAACGTCGATTATCAAAAGGTCGCCAGGGAAATGCCCCACGCCATCCGCGCGGCTACGGAGAACATGGAAGGACGAGATAGCCGCTAACGGGACGAATGAACGCGTCTCCAAGTCACGTTTCACGGGCTTTATTTGACCTTCGTCACCGGCTGATTGGGATGGGCTGGGTTGGCCAATGCCTCATCGACCGCATTGGTCAGCTTGGCCCTGACCCGAATCTCGCCCATGGTCCTCAATTGTACTGTTGCGGCCTGGCGCGTGGCAGTTTCAGCCGCCGCACGGTCGTCGGCAAAACCGACGGCGGGGCGCTTTGGGGCGCTTTGGGGCGCTTTTCAACTCGTCCCGCGGGCAATTTCCCGTCGTAATCGCCTGTTCTACATATGCTTGCGCCATAGAGCGCGCCGCACTTTTCGCGCGCGGCGCCCCATTTGTCGAATGATTGCTAAATTACGTCATATTAGGCGCCGCGCCCTGCTCAGCTTCCTCCCCTCGGTCGTGCTCCGCCCCTTTTGCTCTTCGCGTTCATTCGCGTTCATTCGCGGATGAATTCTTCCGCCGAACCGGGAGAATTCGGTCCGCGAATTCACGCCAAGGAACGCGAACGGGCGTCACCGTGAGCACACCGCCCACAACCCTACTCTCAGCCTTCGGGGGAAAACGTAACCACGGAGGCGCGGAGACACGGAGGCGCGCCTTTGCCTCCGTGGTTACATCACGTTGTGCGGCTAACCCGGCGGCGGCGAGCGATTTTTGGGTTCAGACTCCGCGTCAACCGCCGCTCGGCTTGAGCGGCTTGTTCTGCCCCTCCTTGAACCGCTCATCGATAGTCGGGGTGTCCACGATCGGCACAGCCAGTCCTCAGTGCCGCAAAGTACAGAACGGCCGACGACCTTGCCGAAAACTTCGCAAGGACGACGTTGAGCCGCACAATGGAGCGCCCGAGTGCTGAGCATTTCGGAACTTACTTCCATTGCTCGATCCCATCTGAAGGATGCCAACGTACTGCTGTCAAAGGGGCGGTACGATGGTGCGGCGTATTTGTGCGGCTATGCGGTTGAGATTGCTCTCAAGGCGCGAATCGTCAAGACGTTGAAGTGGTCCGGGTTCCCCGCCGAGAGCCATGAGTTCCAGAGATTTGACGCGTTGAAGGCCTTCAAGTCTCACAAACTGGAGATGCTGCTTTACTTCACTGCGTGGGATTCTAAGATCAAGCTGAAGCTCCCGGCGGAGTGGTCCGAGGTCAAGCAATGGGACCCCGAATCGCGGTATAGGGCGCCCGGCTATGTGATTCAGGCTCAGGCCGCGTCAAGGGTCCAAAGCGCCAGGAAGATTGTTGAGGCGTTGTTGTGACTACCGGGTGGGACAAGTTTTTAGCCAAACTCCAGAAGGTGGCGAAGGACATCGCCGCCGAGAAGCCGACGCTGCATTTCTTTGGGCTCGTTCACGACGACGAAGCCCCGCCGGATCGCTGGGACCTTTTGGTGTCATCTGACCAGTTGAAGCCGTGGAGCATGGAGGCGATCCGGTACGTGGTGCATCACCTCAGGCAAAAGAGACTGGCCGCCAATGAGATGGTCAGAATCTCGCAAATCGTGGCGCTTCCCCGCGATAATGTGTTGATTCGCGACCTGCTGCAACAGACCCAGACCGTCCCCGGCCGCATCCGCGGATTGCACCCGATGGATTATCCGGAGGACGTGGTCGTCCTCTGGCCCATGACCGAAGCTGCGCAGCCGGTTAAGGCCACCTAGTGACGGCTTGAGTGGGAGACTTGGGGGGGCTGGCCGGCAGCCAGGCTGGCGGAAGCGTCGGGAAACAAAGAGTAAAAGGTTCGCGTCCCCCTGAATTCGGCCCCCCTGAATTCGGCCCCCTGAATTCGGCCAAGTGGTCCGAATCGGAGAGGAGGGGCGACGACGTATCAGGCGCAAAGACCCCGCGTCCCCTAAGGAGGTGGGAGGGATGGGGCTAACATGCTTTCGAACGTCGCTTGACCGGACAAAAGCTTCAATAGGTCTGATCGTCCCCAAAGACATACATTGCTGGACTTCGCGGCGAGTTCGAGCGCGGCGCGGGTGTAAGGGGCGGTGGCGATGACTATGCCACGCTGGCAGCGATAGTAGATCATAGCGCCAAATACTTCCTGAATCGCCTTATTGCTGACACTTGCCGCATATCTTTTCGCCTGGACGGCAACCAGAATACCGCCTGGTCCTTCCAAGATTAGGTCGGCGCCTTGGTCGGCACCCGCGGGAGCTGGCCTTTATCCTGACGCCACAAAACTCGAACAGCCCCTCAAGAAACTCTTCGAACTCTCCTCCAGACATCGCATCCGATCTTTCGAGCGCGGAGATCAGCTCACTCCGTCTGGCGTCCTTGGGAGATTCAGGAGCCTTCGCCGTAATGAATTTTGGCGAAATCGGTTCGTGGCAGTTCGAGCACCGCGGGACATATGTCTTTAGCGCGCTAATTCGGACGCGATTCAGTTTCTTGCACGTAGGGCACAGACGGAGCTCGTGGGTAGATGGGTCGATATAGACAGACGAAAGGGGCGCCCACCCGCAACGTGGGCAGGTGCCCGAAAGTGGACAGGTGCCCGAGCGACCCCATGCGCTCGGCCTCGTCCATCCGCATCGGGGGCATGCCTGATGAAGTACCTCATTCGCCATGAACGTGTACGCGTTATGCTACCTCCGAGCTTCGATGATCATCCCGATAGCAAATCCCTATCCCGTATTACCTCCGCTGCTTGATCTCCTCGTACCGCGAAAACTCTTCGGGGTCGATCGGCTCTCGTGGGTGAATGTTCCCCTCGCGAAAAACGGCACGTATGGTCTGTATAGCGATCTCCAGAATGAAGTCTACACGCTCGATGCCATCCGGGCCAAGGGGAACGCGAGGGCGTTGAAGAAGGCTCGAGGGGCCGCCTCTCTCGTTGGAGCGGTCACGTCGTAGCGGTCACGTCCGGCCGTACTGGTAAAACGGGGAGTGACCCGACGCTGCCGTGTTAGGCGTTGGTCACCCGGCAGAACGCGCCCAATTCATCTTTTGGTACGGGCCGGCGAGTTGCGCGAGAGCGGCGATGTCGAAGGCAAGAGTACGACATTCAGGAGTCAAATAGTGAGCCAAAGCGGGCTTTGCTTACGGCATCGTCTTCATGTCCGAGAACTTGAGCTTCGTTTGCTTCGTGATCACGCCGATGGCAACCGGCTTTTGATGGAAGTCGAAGCGGTCGAGCATGTCGTCGGCGTCGCGGTCGCGGTCGGCCAGCGACTTGAGGCCGAACCGCTGGGGGCGTGATGTCTTCGTCCCGATCCAGGATGACGGCCGGGTGCCGCTCCCGCTCGTTGCACGGAGACGGTCTCGCCGGTGATTCGGCAGCGCGGGCGCGGGCACGAGCGCTCTCCGCACATGTTCTGAAAGCGGTGCTGCAACGCCGCGATTTTGACCGAAAGTTGGGGTCGATCATGAGCGCCAATCTATTCTCAAAGAGCTTCAGGCCGCCTGAATGTCAGGTGGAAAGTTCGTCGGCGTCACACCCTCAGCGATCCGCGCCCTCTGGGGCACTCCGTGAACTCAGCAGGACTGAATCGGAGTTCGCCGGTGGACAACGGGGGCTGGATCGTGGCCCACCATGCCATAGAAGGGCGCGCACGTGTGCGAGAACGGTCTCGTGGGAATAGGCCGGCCGTCATTCGCCGGAACCATGCAATTGGTCGTCTTCGATGTTCCCAAGGGACGCAAATATCGAATGAAGCTCTCTGGCGCTTCGGTTCGAATTCCTCACGCCTACCGCTGTTCCATCCATTTCCGAGACGGGCCATCGAACAGAAGTGAAAGGCTGTTCAGGATATTACGGCCGAGAACGCCGTGCCAACTGTCAATCAGCAGGTGGATCTCGATCCCGGGTTGCTGCGATTTCACGGTGACAAGCACAAGCGGCGCAGGCGGCTCAAATCGCGCAGCGTCATACGCCTGCATTGCCCGTCTCCCGGACTTCCATCACGAAATCCGCCGCGTCTTCGGGGTGCGCCAGCTTCGGCGTGTGAATCTTCGCGGTCGGGATAGAAGCGGCGCTTGTCTCCTCTTCGACGCTTAGGTGAACGCGAGTTCCCTCGGGCAGCGCAAGCGGCTCAAGCGGGCGGAATGCGCCCTGGCTGAAGATGGCATCGATCTGCCGGAGCACAAGGTAATTCTAACGCCCATGGGCATGCGATGTACAGTTGCGGGATGGGAGGGGAAATGGACGTGGTCAACTCGGCGTCGGTGCGACCCTACTTTTGCCGCCGGCGATTACTCGGCACAATGGCGCGGATGTTTTTCAAAGCGCGACAAGAGGGCGACCAAACGCAGCGAAGATTCGCCGCATCGCGGATCGTTCGCTCCGCGCTTTGGTTCGCGCCGCTGTGGCTGGTTGTGATCGTCTGCTGCGCGCTGCCGCTGGGATGGATGGGAGTGCAGATTGCGATGCATCCGCGGGCCGTCGCGGAGCTGCGACTGGATGGGTTCCGATGGATGCTCTTGAGAAGGACACTGCTGTTCAACGGGTCGGCGGGCGTGTTGGCGACGGTGCTGGGGCTGCCGGCGGCCATCGTCATCGGCCGCGGCGACCGAAGGCTCGCGGCGTTAGTGTGGTTTGTACTGCCGATGTCCCTGCTCGTGCCGTCGCTGACGTATGCGTACGGGTGGGCGGAGTTTTTTCAGTTCCCGCACGTGCGCCAAGTGCTCGGTTGGATGCACATCCAGATGACGCTTGCCGGGCCGGCGGACGTGTTTCGCTGTATCTGGTCGCTGGCGACCTGGCTTTGGGCGATCCCCGCGGCCCTCATCGGGCTGGCCCTGCTGCGCGTCGACGGCAATGTTCAGCAGCAGGCCTTGCTGGATGGGGCGTTGTGGCGGATCACGGCCCGCCAACTGGCCGGGCCGGCTTTGGCATCGGTTGCGATCGCGACCATTCTGGCTTCGCAGGAGTTCGCCGTGTACGAGCCGACCGGAATCAGCGTCGTGGCGACGGAAGTCCGGATGGTGTTCGATACCGGCGGGTTGAGCTCGGCGCTGAACCCGATGACGGCGCCGATCATCCCGGCGAAGAACGCCGGGCCGGCCGGCCCGGACCAGGCGGCCCGCGCCGCCGCGGCGCTGGTGACTTCGCTCCCGCTGCTCGTGATTATCGCACTGCTGGGGGCGGCGGCGGCGTGGGCCGTGCGGAATCTGGCGTCGGCGGAGGAGATCGAATCGGGGCCTCTACCAAAAGCACTTCAGGCGGGCGCCGTTCCCGTGGTGCTGGCCGCTCTAAGCTTCTTTCTGGCGGTGGTTGTACCGATCGGGTCGATGATCCGCTCGCTGCGATCGGACTTCAGCTTCGAGCGGTTCTGGCAGGTGTACGAGCCGCAGATGACCGGCTCGATCGTTCTGGCGGGGACCGCCGCGGCGGGCGCGCTCCTGATGGCCATTTGCGGCGCGGTCCGGCGCACGCGCGTGCTATTGCCGATCATGTTGCTGAGCTTCCTGGCCGGAGGGCAGATGCTCGCGATCGCGCTGATCCGGCTGTTCAATCGCCCGTGGCCGGGGGACTTGCGCGGGCCGGCCCGGATGCTGGGCGTCGGTCCCGAGGCGGTGGACCCGTTCGCCTGGATCTACAACGGCATCCCGATCGTGGCAATGGCATACCTGGCAAGGTTCGGCTGGCTGGCGCTGTGCGCGGCGGCGGTGACGTGGTCGAGGCCGTGGCGTTTCCTGCGCGACGTCGCCGCCCTTGACGGCGCCGGCCCGGCGCGGACCGCCGCCTCGATCATCTGGCCGCTCGCCTGGCCGGTGTTGCTCGCGTCGGCGGTGCTGGTCATGGCGCTCTCCCTGACCGAAGTCCCCGCCACCGTCCTGCTCTATCCCATGCGGCCCCAGGCGTTCACGCCGATGCTCATGAGTTGGGTGCACGCCCTCAACTTCGACCCGATGATCGAAGGGTCGCTGCTCCTGATGGGCTGTGTCCTGCTGCTGGGAGCGGCGGCGGCAACGCTCGTGTGGGTCGGATTGCGCCTGACCCGCGGCTCACTGTGGCGGGCCGCGCCCGCCCTTCTCGGGGCGCTGCTGCTGGCAGGCCTGAGCGGCTGCGGGGATGGCGGCAAGCCGCAGGCCGTCTGGTGCGAAACCGGCACCGGGCCCGGCGAAGTCGTCTACCCGCGGGCCATCACCTACAGCCGGGCCGACGACACCTTCTTCATCATCGACCGCGTCGCCCACGTGCAGCACCTCGACCATGACGGCCGCTGCCTGTGCGAGTGGCAGATGCCGCAATGGAAACAGGGAAAACCGGTCGGGGCATCAGTCGGACCCGATGGTGACTTGTGGGTCCCCGACACGCATTACCACCGCGTGGTCGTGTACTCGCCCGACGGAAAGCTGCTGCGGATGCTCGGACACGAAGGGACCGGCGATGGCCAATTCCTCCTGCCGACCGATATCGCATTCGAGGGAGGCCATATTTTCGTCAGCGAGTACGGCGGGAACGATCGCGTGCAGGTGTTCGACCGCGACTGGCACAAGCTCTACCAGTTCGGCCGCTTCGGCAACCGTGACGGGGAGTTCTCTCGGCCGCAGTCGATGGTCATCGATCGAGGCCTGGTCTACATCACCGACGCGTGCAACCATCGCCTCGCGGTCTTCACGACGGGGGGCAAGTGGGTGCGGAATATCGGCTCGGCCGGCTCGGCGCTCGGGCAGTTCCGCTTTCCCTACGGATTGGACGAGGACCGCGAAGGACACTTGATCGTCTGCGAATTCGGCAACAATCGCGTCCAGAAGATCGACAAGGAAACGGGCCGCGGACTCAATATCTGGGGGTCGCCCGGACGCATGCCGGGGCAGCTCGCCTATCCGTGGGGCGTGGCGGTGGACAATCGCAACAGGATCGTCGCGGTGGACGCGGGGAATAATAGGTTGCAGGTGTTCTCGTTTTGAGAGGAGCGGCAGATTGCAAATTGCAAAATGCAAATTTCAAATTGCAAATTGTCAGGAGAGCGAGGACCGGCTACCCGACTCTGGGCGCTTATTTTGCAATTCCCTTCCCCGGCCACAACTCGGGCAGCACCAGCCACTGATCGCCACTCCCTGTTCGTGCTTTCGTCCGGGTTTTTGCACCCGTCCGTCAGACGTGCTTTTTTGCAACGTCGATAAGAACAGGGGAAAGGCTGGATGCCAGCTCTTCGAAAAAGGCAAGTGCCCATTCAAGCCCTCGGAGACGGCGGTTCCATTTCCCAGCGCCAAGGTGTCTTGGCAAGGCTGATCGTGGATCATCTTCCGTCTGCCGGTCGGGCAAGCTTCGGCCGGTCCGCAAGACCGCATACCGATCTCGCCGCGATGCCGCCGTGTTATAATGATCCGACGAACCGGTCGCCGGCGAGGTGCAGGCGGCCACGTCACAGACATTGACGGGGTGCCGACGATGAATGATCGTATCGTAATCGACCCGAACATCCGCCATGGGCAGCCGGTCATCCGGGGGACACGTGTGCCAGTGGCGGTGATTCTGGGGAACCTGGCCGGCGGGATGAGCTTCGAGCAAATTCAGGACGACTACGGCGTCACCGCCGACGACATCCGGGCCGCCGCGGCGTACGGGACCGAGTTGGTCGAGGAACAGCAGCATCACGCCCTGCCGGGGCGGACGAGTTGAACGCCAGCGACGGCAGCCCAAGCGCTTCCTGATCGACGCCGATCTACCGCGTCCGACGGCTGATTTGCTGCGGCGCTTGGGCCACGATGCGGTCGATGTTCGCGACATCGGCATGGGCTCAGCGGACGATGGCGAAATCGCGGCGTACGCCGCCGCCGGCGGCCTGTGCGTTCTCAGTGGAGATTTCGGCTTTGCGGATATCAGGCGCTATTCACCGCAGCAGTGTCATGGGATCGTGGTCTTTGAACTGCCTCGCGTTTCAAACAGGCAGATGATTCTTGACCTGATCCACGATTTCATTCGGCAGGGCCACGTCATCGCACAGTTGCCGGGGCGCCTCGCGATCGTACGGCAGGGCCGCGTACGACTGCGACCGGCATGAGCTGGTGGCGCCTGCCGCGCGGGTGAAGTTCTTTTGCAGGGTATGCACTTCGGGACGCGCCCCGCAAGCGGGAGCGGCTAACCGGACACGGGAGTGCTTCGCACCCAGTTGAGTTGTAACACCACGACCGCGCGATCCCTCACTGCATGCGCGGCGCTCGATTATTCTGTTTAGTCGCTCCCGCTTGCGGGGCGCGTTTTATACGCTCAGCGTGCGTTACGCGTATCCCACGCCACTTGGCCCGGTCCCCTCGCCGCGATTGCGGCGGGAAGTTAGGATGGCGCACGGCGCGGCCGGTGGCCGTTTTCTGGCGGAGAAACGAATTGCAAATTGCAAAATGCAAACTGGAAAATGCAAATTGGCGGGAGGAGCCCACCGCGGCTCCTTACATTTTGCAATTTGGATTTTGCAATTTGCAATCTGCAATCGCCCCCTCCTTTTCAGCGTCAGGGGATTGACCCGTGCCGAGCGCCTCACCGATCCCAATGCTCGCCTTCACCTCGCCGATTCACCTGGAGTACCTTCCCGGCTGGGCCGCGGCGTTGTTGTTCATCGGCCTGGGCGCGATCATCGTCCTGCTGGGAATGCGGTCGCTCACCGGCCTGGGGCCGGTCCGCAAGTGGGTGGCGATCGGCCTCCGGCTGGCCGTGCTTCTCCTGTTCATTCTGATCATCGGCGGCGTCCGCTGGCAGCGCCGGCACAAGGACCTGGAGGTGATTCTGTTGGTCGACGTCAGCGGGTCGATGCGCTACTACACCGACTATCCCGCGTATCCCCGCGTACCACTGCGGGCCGCGGAAGACGAGTGGATCACGCGGCTGGGCAGGGAGTCGGACAAGCAGAAGGACGACAAGATCGGCGTCATCAGCTTCAAGCAGAACGCGCTGATCGACCTGATGCCGACCCGCGAGCCGAAGCTCGATACTCACGCGATTCCCGACCCCGGCACCGGGACCGACGCCGCCTCGGCCATCCAACTCGCCCTTGCCACGTTGTCGAAGGACGCGATGCACCGCCTGGTGCTGTTCTGGGACGGGAACGACACGACCGGGAACCTGGAGGCGGCCCTCGAGGCCGCTGCCGCCCAGCACGTGCAGATCGACGTCGTCCCGTTGCACTACGATGTGAAAAATGCCGCGATGATCGACCGGTTCGTCGCTCCGACGTGGAAGCGCGAGGACGAGCCTTTCACGCTGTCGATCATTTTGACCTCGACTGCCGATCACCCGGTGACAGGCAAACTCGCGGTGACCCACGACACGGCGGACGGAAAGGCGCCGCTCGACATGGACCCGCCAAGCGGCAAGCCGTACCGGCAGATCACGCTGCCGCCAATCATGCAGAACAATGGAAAGTCGGTCCAGTACATCAAGGTCCCGGCGTTGAAGCAGGCGGGCGTGCACCAATTCCATGCCGCCTTCGTTCCGGACCAGACGGGCGACGCCGGGGCTGTCGAGATCAATAACACCGCCGACGCCTTCACGTTCGTCCAGGGCAAGGGCAAGGCCCTGTACATCGACAACGCCAAAGACCAGAACGGCAACCGCGGCCCGGGCGACGAGCTGGCCCGGGCACTGGCCGGCGAACAGATCAACGTCGACCACCAGAGTCTCGACGGCTTGCAGATGAACCCCGTGATGCTCCAGGGCTACGACGCCGTCATCCTGGCCAATGTCCCCCGCGGCGCCATCAGCGCCGAACAGGACAAGATGCTCGCTTCCTACGTGCACGACATGGGGGGCGGGCTGGTGATGATCGGTGGGAACGAGGCGTTCGGGGCCGGTGGGTGGCACGGATCGGAGCTCGAGAAGGTCCTCCCCGTCGACATGGAGATCCCCGCCCAGCGGCAGGTCGGGAAAGGGGCGCTGGTGCTCATCATGCACTCCTGCGAGTTCCCCAACGGAAACTACTGGGGAATGCAGTGTGCGCTCCAGGCGGTCTCCGCCCTCTCGGCCCAGGACGACGTCGGCATCATCACTTACAACTGGGGAGGAGGCGGCAGCAGTTGGGACCTGCCGCTGGGGCCTAAGGGGGACGGGTCGGCGGCCATCGCCGCCGCCAAGAAGATGCAGCCCGGCGATATGCCCAGCTTCGACGACACGCTTAACGTCGCGCTCAACGGCAAGGGCGGCAGCCCCGGCCTGGCCCAAAGCGATGCCCAGTTCAAGCACGTCATCATCATCAGCGATGGCGACCCCACCGCCCCGATGCAGAGCCTGATTCAGGCGTATGCCGATCGCAAGATAAGCGTCTCCACCGTCAGCGTCTTCCCGCACAGCGGCGAGGTGAACGGTTTGCCAGCCACGATGGCCGACATGGCCCAACAGCTTAAAGGGCGTGCGTACGGCCCCATTACCGACAGCCAGAACCTGAGTCAGCTCCCCCGCATCTTCATCAAGGAAGCGACTGTCATCCGCCGCACGCTGCTGCACACCAACGCCAGCGGCATTCCGCTCCAGGTGACCGATGATTCCGATGAGTTCATCAAAGGGTTGAGCGGCTTTCCGCCGGTTTACGGACTGGTGCTCACCAGCCGCAAGAACGACCCGAAGGTGGTGGGATCGATCGTCACCGGCGAGAAGACGCACGACCCCGTGCTGGCCCACTGGCAGGCGGGGCTGGGCAAGTCGGTCGTATTCACCAGCGACAGCACCGCGATTTGGGCCTCCGACTGGGTTGGCTCGCCCCTATACGCCAAGTTTTGGGCGCAGGTCGTCCGTGGCGTGTCCCGCCCGCCGATGCCCGCCAACTTCGATGTCAACACCGCCATCGTGGGCGACAAGGGGAAAGTTACCGTCGAAGCCGTCGGGAAGAACGGCGAGTATCTCAACTTCGAAACCATCGAGGGGACGGTCCTCGGGCCTGACATGCAGCCGATGGCGATCAAGCTCAACGCGACCGGCCCGGGTACTTACGAGGGTACCTTCGACGCGAAGCAGCCGGGGAACTATGTCGTCGGGCTCGATGCCGCCGGGAAGGATGGCAATTTCTTCCTGCCCTCGGGCGCGGCCATGAATAGCGAGCCGGAGTATCGCAGCCTCAGGAGCAACGACCGATTGCTGCACGAGATCGCGGCCCGGACGAACGGAAAGGTGCTCACGCCCTTCGACCCGGGCGGCGGCGACATCTTCCGCCGCGAGGGGTTGACGATTACGAGTTCGCCAATGCCCATCTGGGACCTGTTGCTGCCGGTGCTCCTGGCGCTGATCATTCTCGACGTCGCAACGCGACGGATCGCCTGGGACTGGCCGGCCACCAAGAGGTTAGCGCTGGTGATGGCCAACCGCGTCCGCGAGTTCACGACGCTGAGGCGGGTGGAAAGCGCGCCGATGCTCGACGCGCTGAAGCGCGTTCGCGAGGAGGTGGCCGAGACAAAGTTCAAGCCGGGTGAAAAGCCGACCGCGTCGCAGGCGCCGTCCGCCGCGCGGCCCGACCCGAGGGCCAAATTCACCGCCGGCAAGGGCGTGGAGGGGGACATCAGCCGGGTGGTCGGCGGCGCCACCGACAAGCCCGTCCCGCCGCCCCCCAAAAAGATCGAGCCCAAAGGCGCCCCAGCCCCCGGCCTCGGAGGACACACCGGCAGTTTGCTTGAAGCCAAACGACGGGCGCAGCAGGCCATTAAGAAGAAAGAGGAGGGCGAATAGGACCCCATGGCTGATACGCCGCAGCCGCAGCCAATCACGTTTGCCAACGAAGCGAAGCTGCGTGCGCAGATGCAGAGGCGCGGTTGGACAGAGCATATGATTCGCGAGGCGCTCCAGACCCCGGGCCTTGCGACACAGGGAAAGAGGGGGGCTGCCACTCGCTATGTTCACCCGGCGACCGGCAAGTCGGTCATCGTGGACGATGCCACAGGCGAGGTTTTTCACGTGGGCGGCGAGGGATACAAATATGACTGAGCGGATATACATCCCGTTGCTGAATGAAGGCGTCGATGTCTGGCGTCCGGTCGATGCCCAGAAGATTGGCCCGGACATATATTTCATTCCGACCGACAACGATCCTGCCGCCCAGGCGGAAACTTGGGCGTTTCCCCCCGGATCGACGGTCGTGTGTCAACCACGCAAGACGGCTGACGGAACGATTCTCGCGGCGGTTCGCCTTGCGGGCAGCGGACGGAAGGCAGTGTAGGAAACAGAGGGATGCACGGGCGACCCCCGACCAGGAGCGATTATGACAACTACGGCCGCACCAGGAGCTGATCCCCAAATTCATGCCCAGTGCGAAGCGTTCCGCCGCGATTACCGCGCCGTGCACGCCGAGATCGCCAAGGCGATCGTCGGGCACGAAGAGATCGTGGATGGCGTGCTCACTTGCTTGTTCGTCGGCGGTCATGCCCTTCTCGAAGGCGTGCCGGGGTTGGGCAAGACGGCGCTCATTCGCGCGCTGGCGGCGGCGCTGAACCTGAAGTTCAGCCGCATCCAGTTCACCCCCGACCTGATGCCGGCCGACGTGATCGGCACCAATGTCATTATGGAAACCGAGCACGGCCAGAGGCAGTTCACCTTCATGGCCGGCCCGATTTTCGCGCAAATTGTCCTGGCCGACGAGATCAACCGCGCCACGCCCAAGACGCAAAGCGCCCTGCTGGAGGCGATGCAGGAACACCAGGTGACGGCCGGCGGGCAAATCCGCCGGCTCGAGGAGCCGTTCTTCGTCATGGCGACGCAGAACCCGCTTGAGCAGGAAGGCACGTACCCGCTACCAGAGGCCCAGCTCGATCGGTTCTTCTTCAAGCTGCTGGTCAACTACTCCAATCGCGAGGAGCTGCGCGCGATCCTCGACCGCACGACGACCGGCCACAAGGTGCAGATCAACCCCGTGATCGACGCCCAGCGCATCATGGGCCACCAGGAGCTGGTTAAACGCGTCATCATCGCGCCACACGTGCAGGACTACGCCATTCGCACCGTGCTGGCCACCCACCCACAGGGCCAGTTCGCGGTGCCGATGGTGAACCAGTTCCTGCGCGTCGGCGTCAGCCCCCGCGCCGCCCAGGCGATCACGCTGGCG
>Ga0073928_10007504_pt1 | contig 14085 bp, 10 predicted proteins | sample PaiPotPPA55metaG_FD_76969 | JGI IMG/M metagenome (GOLD analysis project Ga0073928, IMG submission 76969) | Iron sulfur acid spring bacterial and archeal communities from Banff, Canada, to study Microbial Dark Matter (Phase II) - Paint Pots PPA... ... | reverse complement strand
TTGTTTCCGCGGTCGGCGACCCACACATTCCCTTGTCCATCTACTTGTAAGCCGTGCGGGAGATTGAATTCTCCCAGAGCTTTGCCTGCCTTTTCGCTACCAACCTGCGCCAGGAAGCGGCCGTCCTTGTCATATTTCACGACCCGGTTGTTGCAGTAGCCATCGGAAACGAAGATGTTGCCCTGTGGGTCCCAGCCCACGTCCGTCGGCCGGCAGAGAATATACTTCTTCGCCGGGACATTCGGGCCCACCGGATACGACAGCGGATCCTCGACTGCCGGAGGTCTGCGGCCTAGCGCCATCAGCACCTTTCCATCCGGGCTAAACTTCGTGATCATGTTGGTGCCCTCGTCGACGGTCCAAATATTGTCGTCCTTATCGACGCGCACCGAGTGGGCGAATTCGAAACCGTAATAGCCAGCGCCGATTTCCTTGAGGAACTTGCCGGTTTGGTCGAATTCAAACAGGCGCGTATTGGCGCTGCGATGATAGACAAAGACATGACCCTTGGAGTTGGTCGCCACTGCGACTGATTCGCCGAGATACTCCCCGGACGGAAGTTTCAAAAAGTTCGGCACCGACGAGTATTCAATTTCGCGCACATTTTCGACGGTTGCCTTGCGCTGGGCAAACGCAGGTGCGGCGGCCAGCATCGCCAGAGCCAATGAGGACGTCAGAACCAGTTTCATAGAAGCCTCCTAAGACTTTCCAACCGGAATATCTATTCTAGTGTGAATCGAGGGAGGCCAGGGGGCCGTCCGCGCAGACGCCGGATGGCGTCGAGAATCACGGAACAGTAACCACAACTTTCCCCAGCTGCGCGTTCGACTCAAGATACTTGTAGGCCTGTACGGTCTGCGCAAACGGAAATATCTTTGCAATCTTCGGATGGAACCGGCCATCTGCCAACCGGTCGAAGACATACTTCTTCGCCACTACGAGTTTCTCGGGATTACGTGTGATCTCCATCAAAGAATAGCCGCGAATGCTTAGTCCCTTACCAAGCGCCGTTAACAGTGGAAAAGGTGTGGGTTGCATCGAAAGCCGACCGTACTCGAAGACAATCCCGCCGGGTGCGGCGGCCCCGGCAAGCTTTTCCAAAAAAGGCCCGGCAACCGGATCAAAGATCACTCTCGCGCCCTTGCCACCGGTGATCTCCTTCACGCGCGCCACGACGTCTTCTTCCTCGGTAGCGATCACGTGGTCCGCACCCAGAGATAGCAGCTCAGCTTTCTTATTGCTCTTGCGCGTTGTTGCAATTGAAATTGCACCCTCGGCTTTCGCCATCTCCGTCGCGGCAATACCCACGCTGCTCGACGCAGCCGTGATCACCACAAAATCGCCTTTTGCCAGATGGGCAATTGCGACCAACGCCCCATACGCCGTCAGATACTGCATCCAGATGGCTGCGCCTTCTACTGTTGACAGTTTCGCCGGATACTCACCCAGAGCCGCGGCCGGAGCAATTACTTCTTCGCCCAGCATATCGTAGGAGTTCATGGAGAAGGATGGAATTATCGCGACCTGTTTGCCCACCCAGTTTTTGTCCACATCCGGGCCAACCGCTTCCACCACGCCCGCCGCCTCATAGCCAATGCCACCAGGCAGCTTCGGCTGTTCGACGTACTGACCGCGGAAGAACATCGCTTCCGCCCGGTTCAAGCCTACCGCCTGCACCTGTAAGCGCACCTCGCCTTTGCCCGGCTGCTTTGAAGCCTCCTCTTCAATCTTCAAAACCTCCGGTCCACCCAACTCATGAAAGCGAACGATCTTTGGCATGTTTATCTATTTCCGTTGCGCCCGAAGGGCGCCTACGAAGCGATTAAATCTTTGTTGATCGACACTCCCAAGCCAGGACCCTGTGGCAAGTTCAGATACCCTTCTTTATCCACCAGTGGTGGGTTCTCCATTGTCGCGAACCCATTGGTATACGCGGCGACGGGCGGGTCATGCAAAATCTCGATCCACGGAGCGTGCGGCCAGGAGGCGATGGCGTGGAGCTGGGCGATGGTGCCGAGATTACCTCCCCCGTGATGCGGAATCACCCTCTTGTTATGCGCTTTCGCCAGGGCCCCGATCTCGCGGAAGCCCGTAACACCGTCGGCTACCATAATGTCGGGCTGCAGGATGTCGAAGACATTCTGTTCGAGCATCCAGCGGTATTCGTGCACGCCGCGATTGTTCTCTCCCCCGGCGATCGGGATGCCCACCAGGCGGTTCAGCTCAGCCAATTCATCGAACGAGTAGCGCAGCCGTGGTTCTTCTAACCAGAAGCAGTTTAATCGCTCGAGTTCGCGGGCGGTTTCAAGCGCGCGCCGGAAGTCCCACATCACGCCCGGCTGCCAGGTGCCGAAGGATTGCGCCTGGTTGGCGTCCACCATGATCTCCATGTCGCCGCCCACCGCTTTGCGCACGGCTTCCACCAGCCGCACGTCCTCCTTCAGGGTCTGGTAATGCGCGCGAAGCTTGATCGCCTTCCAGCCCTCGGATTTCAGCTGGACGGCCATGGCTACCCTTTCTTCGGAAGTAGAAAGCTGGATCATACTGGCGTAGGCCGGCACCCGGTCCTTGGCCGCACCCCAGATTTTGTAGAGTGGCTGGCCCGCAGCTTTGCCAATGAGGTCCCAGAGGGCAATTTCCAAACTCGAAACGGTACGTGGGCTTTGCCCCACGTAATAGCGCAGCGGACCGGCCAGTTGTTCAATACTGAATGGGTCCATACCCATTAGCTGCGCTTTGGCCGACGCGAGCGCAGCGTTGTCGATCGCCGGCCCGATGCCCGAAAGCCCCTGATCGGTATGAATCTCAATGACCGAGCCACCGCCGATCCGGTGTATGCTGACGGTCCCTGGATTCCACGCCGCTTCCATCTTTCCAGTTTCGCGAACGCTCTTGAGGTTCACGATCCGGATGTCGGTGACCTTGAGCCGGGGCGCAGATCTTAACTGGGGCATCAGGACAACTGGCGGTATAAACTTCAGCAAATCTCGGCGCAGCATAAAGGAATCTCCAGCCACGGCGTTCGAAGTCCATCTCTGGATCTCCATTTCGCCATCCTAGCTAGCAAGCGATTGTACACTCAAGTGGAGTTGGACACAACTTCAGTCTCGGCGACATGATCGTGGTTGAAATTGGACGAGCCCTACTGGCTATTGGCAGCGCTGTGGGCATTGCGTGATATGAGTAATAAGCCTTGCGCGGCAGCTTCTTTTTCAACCGTAGTCAGGCGGGCACGGCCGGCAGCGGCTTTACCGGATTGCATTTCGATTTGACCCAACGCCAGGCGGGCCTCCAATTGGGGCTCAACCAGTCGGAATTTTGTGGCCTCGGCGAGGACCCCGTCGAGCATCTTTGTGGCTGAGGCAGTTTCCCCTAACGCAACATGGACGCGCGCGGCAGTCGTGCGTAGCGCAAGCCGTGCCTCACGAAGCTCACTCTTCGCCACGAGATTCGTCCCAAGGTCGATTGTCTTCCGCGCCTCTTCCAGCTTCATTTGCGCAAGGAGTGACTTGGCGAGCACATTGAGGGCGAACGCTTCTCGCGTGGCTGCCTTTTCGGCGCGGAACTCATCCACGGCTGCTCGTGCCAGAGTCTCGGCGCGAGCGGCTTGACCCGCGTAGACTAGCACGTCTGCCAGCGGAATACGGACCGATGCGGCCTGGGTCCTCTCGCCGGTTTCAGTACGTATCGTCAGCGCCTCCTCAAGTTTCTTCTCTGCTTCGGAGAGGTCTCCCTGCTTCTGGAGTATTTCGCCCAGATTCCTAACCGTGGACGCAACACCGCTTTTTTCCCCCAGTTCCCGGCGAATGACCAGTGCCTCTTCGTACGTTCGTTTGGCGCCCGCAAGATCGGCCTGCGCGCCGAGGACTTGAGCTATATTGTTGAGCGCGATTGCGATGCCGGACCTGTCACCGGCGTCCCGCTGGATTGCTAGTGAGTCCTCGAACATCTTCTTGGCCGCAGCGAGGTTTCCCTGCAGGAAGAGCGCGGCGCCCAGATTGCTGAGCGCAGTCGCAACACCCCTGCGATCGCCGATTTCGCGCCGGATCGACAGCGACTGCTCAAAAAACTTCTTCGCTGCCGCAACGTCTCTCTGGTTGTATCGGATCATGGCAAGACTATTCAGACTCTGCGCCACGCCTTGTTTGTCTCCAATCTTGCGCCGGATCGCGAGGGCTTGTTGGTTCATCTCTTCGGCTTTGGAGGGCTCTCCGCGTTGTGACGAGACAAAGGCGATATCGCTTAACGCGCTCGCTACTCCCCACCGATCTCCAGCCGCCGCGAACACTCCCTTGGCACTTTCGCACCTCGCCGTCGCTTGCACCAAGTCCCCAAGAGCACGCAACGCCGCTCCCTCTGAGAGCTGTGCGCGTGCAACGAGCAGCCGTGCGCCCTGCGCTGAACCTATCGCCTCCGCTCTTTGGGCTGCCGCTTGTTCTCGTTTGTAATCCGAAAGCGAAGAGGCGGCGCCGGCTTCTGCCAAGTCAATCCGCGGGTCTGTGCCCGCCGGTGAAAGTTTTCGGATCGCTTCCACCGTGGTGAGTGCATCCCGGCCCTTCCCGGCGGCGGTCTGCGCCGAAGCCAACTGGAGGCCATAATCGAGATTGTCCGGGAAGAAACCCCAGAGCGTCCGATAAATATCAACCGCTCTATCGCGCTCGCCCGTCGTGACGCGATAACGCGCTTCTACCAAAAGACGCTCCTCGCGCGAGAGTTCCCCGGAAAGCTCAAACGCTCGTTGGGCCTCGGTCTTTGCTTTTTCGTCATACCCGAGAGTTGACCAGGCGGTCGACAGCGCTAGGTGCGCGACCGAATATTTGGGATCGGCGGCAACAGCCTTCTCGAGAAGATCACGAGCCGCTAAAGCGTCAAAGGCGCGCAGCTTTACTAGCCCCTCGGAATAGAGCCGCGAGGCTTCTGCGTTCGATGCGTGCGTTGCTCTCACGGCGGAGGCTTGGCTCTCGGAGACCGCACCTGCTCCTAACTTCTGGCGAAGGGTGGAGCCCGCGCGAGTAATCAGATCGTCGATCTGTGTTTCGCCTCCTCTCTCGGAAACCGCGGCCAGTGTCTCGCCGGTTACGGTATCTTGCAGCCTTAAATCCAGCCGGATTTCGCCCTTGTTCAGAGGAATAAAGGAGCCCAGCACAACGCTGTCAGTTTGGAGATTCGCTCGAATCTTGTAGAGTGTTTCTTTGCCGTAGCTATCGGCGTCAGACAAGGACAAGTTGATCTTCATCTGCGCGATACTCTCACCGGGAATGGTGCGCAGATGCTCTCCAGCGGCCAGTTCGGTCGTCAACATTTCCGAAAGAGCGGTGGAAAGCCAAGCCTCATCCGAACGGCCCGAAAGATTCTTGAAGCCCAGTATCGCGACGGAGCGCCGCACCCGAATCGGTGCGGTCGGTGTACTTATCTCTTCCTTCCTCGCGGCGGCTCCAAAAACGGCGTCGCGGAGGCGGCCAAGGTTAAGGCCAATCGCCAGCCCCGCCGTCAAGACCAGCGCAGTCGCTGCGATCGCCGTCGCGATCCGCCAATACCTGGGCCGGAGCGCCGCAATACCCGTGGACTTCCCCTCGAGTGCGTCCAGGAGTTCACGGGCGGATTGGTACCGCGACGACGGCTCCTTTTCGAGGCATTTCATCACGACGGTCTCCAGTTCGGACGTGATGCCGGAATTCAGGGTGGAAGCTGGTCGAGGGGATTGATGCAGGATCGCGCCGATCAGCTCTGCGCTCTGTGACTGTGGAAAGGGCATTTCGCCCGTCGCCATTTCGTAAAGCACCGCACCCGCGGCGTAGATATCACTGCGTGCGTCACCACGCTGGCCGCGCAGTTGTTCTGGTGGCATGTAAGGAATTGTGCCGGTGACCACCTCCGATTCCACCATCGAACGGGTCAGGTCCGGGTCGCTTTCCGGCCGCGTCAAAATCGCCAGCCCGAAGTCGAGAATCTTCAGTCGCCCGTCGGGCATGATCATCAGATTCCCGGGCTTCAGGTCGCGATGGATCACGCCTTGAGCATGCGCCGCGGACAGCCCCTCGGCGAGTTGCGTTCCCAAGCGTAGAGTTTCCTGCTCTGGCAGAGGCCCGGTCTTCACACGCTCACTCAGCGATACGCCATGTATCAACTCCATGGCTAGGAAATCCCTACCATCCCAGCTATCAAAATCGAAGACTGTAGCGATATTGGGGTGATTGAGTTTCGAAAGGACCAGGGCCTCTTGCCGGAACTGCTTTCGAGCCGCCTCGTCTCCCAAAAGGCCGGCCGGCAAGATCTTCAGCGCCACGTCGCGTTCCAGGTGCAGATCGCGGGCCCGGTAGACCTCGCCCATTCCTCCGGCGCCGATCTTCTCCAACACTTGATAATGGCCAAACGTGTGCCCGGTCACAAGAAACAATGTTCCGTGTGTGCATTCTAGTGCACCGCCAGTTGCTAGTCAAAAGCTTGGCTGGAGACGACGTTCAAAGGAAACAGTCCTGTTCCGATGTTTGGTAACGCCGATGTTTCTTCTACCCTCGCCCAGGTTTTTCCCAAAGGCGGCACCTGTATGCAGGCTGCGTTATTCCATGCGGCGGGTCGGTCGCGGCCGATGCTTGCGGTGACTGGAGAGGGCCTAGAGATTTACGGAACGGGCCGCAAGTAGACCATTTTGCCGTCCGAAAATGATACGATGCATATCCCGGAAGCAAATGAGCCCCCAAACCATCGCGCATTACCGCATCACGGGTAAGCTCGGACAGGGGGGAATGGGGCAGGTATATCGCGCGGTCGACACGAAGCTCAACCGCGAGGTGGCTATCAAAGTAATTCCGGAGAATTTAGTCGAGGATGCGGACCGCATGGCCCGCTTCGCGCGCGAGGCGCAGGTGCTCGCCTCACTCAACCACCCCAACATCGCGGCCATTTACGGCCTAGAGGATTGCGCACTTGTGATGGAACTGGTCCCCGGCCAGACGCTGGCGGAGCGGGTTGTTGGCGGCGCTATCCCGGTCGAGGAGGCTTTGCGAATTTGCAGCCAAATTGCGGAAGCGCTGGGAGCGGCACATCAAAAGGGAATCATTCACCGGGATATCAAGCCCGAAAATATTAAGGTCACGCCCGAGGGAAGGGTCAAGGTTTTGGACTTTGGATTAGCGAAAATAGCACCTGAATCGCAAACTGAAGCCCGCGCCGCCGAAGCGACGACTTTAACGGCGATGACGCAAGCCGGAGTAATACTTGGGACGCCTGCCTACATGAGCCCGGAGCAGGTACGAAGCGAACCGGTGGACCAGCGTACCGACATCTGGGCCTTCGGCTGTGTGTTGTATGAACTGCTCCAAGGTCGTTCGCCGTTTCGCGGCGCGAGTGTCGCGGAAATGATTGCCTCCGTGCTCAAGGCTGAGCCGGACTGGCAGGCGTTGCCCGGCAGGACTCCGGCGAAAGTGCGGGATCTGCTTCGACGGTGTCTTCAGAAAGACGCCCGTCACCGTTTGCAAGACATTGAAGAGGCGCGCATGGAAATTGAAGACGCCCTGCGCGCTCCCATAGTCGCAGTGCCCCCACAGCCTGATCGCGCCGTCGATTCGCTGGCGGTCCTGCCGTTTGCGAACACCAGCGGCGATCCACAAATGGAATACCTCAGCGACGGGCTTACCGAGAACATCATATTTAGTCTTTCGCAGTTGCCGCAGCTCCGGGTGATGTCTCGAAGCGCGGTCTTCCGATTAAAGGGTCGCAGCGAGGAGGCTCAGGAGATCGGCCAGGCGCTCGGCGTCGGTGCGGTACTGATCGGCAAGGTCCTGCAACGAGGCGAGACGCTGCTAATCAGCGCGGAGCTGGTAGATGTTGAGAATGGTTGGCAACGCTGGGGTGCGCAGTACAAGCGCAAGGTGGAAGATATATTCGCGACGGAGGAGGAGATCGCCAAGGAGATCTCGGACAACTTGCGGCTGAAGCTGACGCGAGAAAAGGAGAACCTGCTCGCCAAACGCTACACAGACAATGTCGAAGCTTACCATCTCTATTTGAAGGGTCGGTTCTACTGGGCAAAGCGAACTGAAGAAGGTCTTTTCAAGAGCATTCAGTATTTCCGCCAAGCTATCGAATTGGACCCCACCTACGCATTGGCGTATGCGGGCCTTGCTGAGGGGTATGTTCCCCTGGCGTTCTATTGCCACCTTGCTCCAAAGGATGCGTGTCCGAAGGCCAGGGCTGCGGCGCACGCGGCGCTTGAGATCGATCCCCAACTTTCCGAAGCGCGAACAGTGCTGGGAGCGACCACGAGTTACTTCGACTGGGATCTGGAGAACGGGGAGAAAGAACTCCGCCAAGCCATCGCTCTCGATCCGAAATACCCCAGGGCCCGGCAGGCGCTAGCCGAAAATCTCACCATGAGCGGCCGTTTTGAGGAGGCCGTGACTGAGTCCAAGCGCGCGCTGGAATTAGATCCGCTCGCCTTGAGCCTGAATGCATTCATGACGATGACGTACCTCTTCGCGCGTGAGTACGATAAAGCGATCGAGCATGGGTCGAGAACGGTTGAAATGGATGCCAATTTTTTCCCGGGATATTTTTATCTAGGCATGGCTTATCAAGGCAACGGGCAGTTCGCCGAAGCTGCCGCGGCATTGCAAAAAGCCAGAGTGCTTTCCAACAACAGCACGCTTATGGTGGCAGCTCTCGGTGGGACCCTCGCTGCTTGGGGGAAGCACGAGGAAGCGCGAAACATCCTACGTGAACTGGAACAGATGGGCCGCCGGAAGTATGTATCTCAGGTATTCGTCGCCGCGATTCTGACCGGCCTGGGCGAGATCGATCAAGCGCTCACGTGCCTTGAAACTGCATACGAAGACCGGTGCACTTGGCTGCCGCGTTGTCTCACGTCGGATACTAGACTCGACAGGTTGCATAGCGAGCCGCGCCTGCAAAGACTCATTCGCCGGGTAGGTAATTCGCACCGAGAGGGGGAATGAAAATGAAGTTCGAGACCTTTCGCTTTCAAGTGGGAAGCTTTTCGTGCATCGCCATCCAAGATGATGCTCCGCTTTACCCGATTGGAATGTTTCTGACCAACTTGGCTAAGGAGCGGTATGAGCCAGAACTGCTCCAGCGAGGCGAGGACCCACAAAACATCGAACTTCCCTATACCTGCCTCTTCATTAATACGGGACGAGAGCGGCTGTTGGTAGATACAGGTATAGGAGTGGATCGCTTGAAGCCAACACAAGGGAGACTGCTATCGCTGCTTAGGGCCAAAGGGATTGAGCCTCACCAGATCGACACGGTCGTTCTTTCACACGGACATCCGGACCATATTGGCGGAACCCTGAACCAAGCCGGCCAACCTGCTTTTCCCAACGCTCGTTACGTAATGTTTCGGAAGGAATGGGATTTTTGGATGTCGAACCCGAGCCTTGCGGAATTGCCGGTCGACGAAAGCTTTAAGAAGGGTATGCTGGCTTCGGCTCAAAAGAACCTGCCGGGTATTCAAGGGCAGCTCGATCTCGTGGATCCGGACACACAGATCGTCCCCGGCATAGTGGCCATCGCGGCGTTCGGGCACTCGCCGGGCCAGATGGGGCTGGAGATTTCGTCGGCCGAAGACCGGTTCCTTTTCGTTGCCGACGCAATTGTTCATCCTTTGCATCTTGAATATCCGGAGTCGATAGGCGCCACAGACCATCGTCCGAGCGAGATGGTACATACCAGGATCAAGCTGCTGGAGAAGGCTGCGCGGGAAAAGTGTTTGGTATCGACCTCTCATTTCGCCTTTCCGGGCGTGGGATACGTGGCGCCGAAAGGAAACCGATGGGAGTGGAGAGCGGAAGGTATGGCTGAAGCCCGGGGGGTGGGGCATCCGACCCAATGATCCACTGCTACCTGACGTTCCGAGACCGGTCCCATCTCTTGTGACCACCGCGGTATAGCAGCGGATTTTACATGCATATTACAAACTCGCAAGATTCCTGAAGTCTGCTGGCTTTACAATAAACTTGTTGCCGTGAGGCGCAGGGCGTCGGGACAAGAATGATCGACCAGTTACAAGCACGCGCTGCCTACTGGGATGATGCCGCCACCAAGTACGATCGGAATTTTACCGGCACCCTGATCGGCCAGACCCGTCGGCATTCCGTCTGGCGCGATCTGGAGCGCGCCTTCCGCCCGGGCCAGCGCGTTCTCGAGTTGAACTGCGGCACCGGCATAGACGCAATCCACCTCGCCGCTCGAGGAATACAAGTTCTCGCCTGCGATATCTCTCCCCGTATGATCCAGATCGCCCGTCAAGAGGCAGTTGAGTCGGGCTGTGCAGCCCTGCTCGATTTCCGTGTTCTTCCTACTGAGGCTCTCCACAGGCTGGAATTAGAATCGCCCTTTGATGGCGCGTTCTCCAACTTTTCTGGCTTGAATTGTGTCGAGGATCTGTCCGCCGTTGCGCGAAACTTGGCCCGCCTGTTGAAGCCTGGCGCCCCACTGTTGACATGCGTGATCGGCCATTTCGTCCCCTGGGAGATCGTCTGGTTTCTCGCTCATGGAAAACCGGCGAAAGCTTTTGCGCGAGCGTTGGACAACGGTGGGCTCTCCGACGCAGGCGACCTGAAGATTCAGCGTCCTTCGGTGCGGGAAATGGCTCGGATCTTTGCGCCGTACTTCGACTTGCGAGGCTCGCGCGGAGTCGGCATCGCGGTGCCACCTTCTTACATGGAGCCCTGGGCACGCCGCTTTCCCAAAGTTACTAAGCTGCTGGCGCGAATCGATGACTGGATCGATCGCCGCCCTCTGTTTCGAAACCTGGGCGATTGCATGCTCCTTGAGTTTTCGCGCACGGAAACAAACTCGCCCTGCTCCAAGGTGCCTTAATGTTGAGGCTGGCGCGCAAGACCGTGAGGCGAATTCTCCTGGGCAATACTGACCTGCCGCAGCAGTGCAGCGTTGCAATGACCGATCCCCAATCCGAAGTGGAAGTATGGTTGCACGGATTGGGCACTGGCCTTAACGTAACGGATAGCCATGTGATTGCTTGTGCCGCGCCTTCCACGGTCGCCGTGGGATTGGACGGCGGGCAGCGAATCGAGCCGCGTACGCGTATGCGGCTGAAGTTCCACGAACGAGGCGGAAACCGCACCTTGCTCGGCCAGCTAGTACTTCAGAGCTCAGCCGTCGTCCGAACCGGCGGCGGGGACCTTCATCTCTTCGAAGTCAGAAGTAGCGAAAACTACTGTCAACCCAGGCTGCGGCTCTTCGGTTACCATCTGTTTCAAGCCTGGCTGCGGGCTCGAAACAATAAGCTGCGGGCTCGAAACAAGAAAGAGACCGATGTTGAGATGACGCCGCGCGCTGCCAATGCCATGACCGTATTGTTCAGTTGTCCGCGTCCCGTTGTCCTGGTAAGCGTGGCGTGGGGTGACGGCGGAAACATCTTCCCCATGAACCTTATGGGGCCCCTCGGCAACGGCTATTTCGGATTTGCCCTGAACAGCCGGCGGCGGGCGGCGCCGCAGGTGGAGCGTGCGGGCCGCGTGGCGCTCAGCAGCATACCCTTCGACCAGGCTGCCTTGGCCCGCCAGTTAGGAAAAAACCACCGCCAGGAAGCTGTCAACTGGGGTGAACTTTCGTTTCCAGTCACACGGTCCGCCGCTCTCGGCATCCCCGTGCCTGCCTTCGCCTTGCATGTTCGCGAAATGGAGGTTGAAGCCGTTCGTAAACTGGGAAGTCACACGCTGTTTGTTGCCCGCGTCATTCGTGATGAGCGTTGGTCGGACAGCCCTCAATTCTTCATGATTCACGGACTCTACCAGTCTTGGCGTCGCAGCACGGGTCGCGTGTCGGATGCTCATGCCGCGCCGGCGCTATAACTAACCGCTTCGAATCACCTCGAGGTCGGCCTGGTCCCTTTCAAATCGAGCCGGCCACTTTGGAGACGAAATGCGGCGGCATCGAATTTGGATGGGTGGAAGAGCCCTCTCGCATGGGGCGCCTTGCACTTTCCTGCTGGCCGGCGCGGCGTCCGAGCATGTGATATCAATCTTTATAATGAGAAGAATCAGGAATTTATGAATCGACGATCTTTTCTCACGGGCTCGGCAGCGCTTGCCGGTGGCGCGTTGACCGGCGGCGGGCAGATCTCCGGCGCGCCGTCGCCGGCTCCACAGTTTCAGCTCGGCTGCGTCACCTACAATCTGCTCAAGGACATGCCGCTCGAGACTCTGATCCACACGCTGGAAACAGTGGGCATCGCCGCCGTGGAGCTGCGCACTGGACACAAGCACGGCGTGGAGCCTTCGATTGGACCAGCCGAGCGCGTGCGGGTTCGCGAGCGATTCCAGCACTCGAAGGTGCGCCTTTTGAGTTACGGTACGACTTGCGAATTCCAGTCACCCGACGCCGCCGAACGCAAGCGGCAGATCGAAACCGCTAAATCGTTTGTCGACCTGGCCCACGATACCGGCGCGATGGGAGTCAAGGTGCGGCCGAACGGGCTACCCGAAGGAGTGCCCTACGCGGTCACAATCAAGAACATCGCTACCGGGCTCGGTGAGATTGGCGAATACGGACAATCGAAGGGCATCGAGATTTGGATGGAAGTACACGGCAAAGGAACCCAGCAACCGAAGACGGCAGCCGAAATCCTGTCAGCCACCGATCACAAGAACGTTGGCGCTTGCTGGAACTCCAACCCAACCGATGTCCAGGATGGCTCAGTGAAGCAGAGTTTCGATTTGCTCCAGCCATTTCTGCGCAGCGCCCACATTAATGACCTCTACAGCTCCTACCCGTGGCGGGAGTTCTTCCACCTGCTGCGCGATGCAGGATACAGGCGCTACACTCTCGCAGAGGTTACAGAGAGCAAAGAACCCGAGCGGTTCTTGCAATACTACGCAGCCCTCTGGCGGCAATTGGCCGCGTGAAGCGCGGTACTGGCCATGTCTAAACCCGCGATCCTTACCACCACGGTTGGTTCGTATCCGATCCCCGATTGGCTGGCAGCCCTGCCCAGCGAACAGGCGCGCCTGGATGCGACCAGCGTCGTATTCGCCCTTCAGCGGAAAGCTGGAATCGATCTACCCACCGATGGAGAGTTGTATCGTTTCGACGTCAATCATCCTGAAACGAACGGCATGATCGATTACTTCCTGCGGCCGATGGCCGGCATCCGGAGCGCGACCGGGCGGAGCGATCACGAAATCTTCGGACAACAGAACTGGATGCAGTTCCGACGCAAACCGGCGGGCGTCGTCGAGGGGCCGATAGGAGAGGGCTCGCTAAACCTGTTGGCCGACTGCGAGCTGGCGGCTGGCGTGGCCGCCGGACCGTTCAAGTTCACCGTCACTAGCCCCTATATGCTCGCCCGCACGCTACTGGATCGTCATTATGGCGGCTTCGAGGAATTGCTAATGGCAATAGCGGGCCAGTTGGCCGACCAGGTCGCGGGACTTCCGTGCGATTGTTTGCAAATCGACGAGGCGAATATCCCCGGGAATCCGGCTGATGGGCCGATGGCCGCGAGAGCTATCAATCTCGTGCTGGACTCCTTCGCCGGCCGGCGCGCGGTTCATTTATGCTTCGGGAACTATGGTGGGCAGACCGTCCAAAAAGGCGAGTGGCGCGCCCTCATCAACTTTCTCAATGCGCTCCACGTGGATCATCTCGTACTTGAAATGGCGCACCGGCCGTCTCAGGAACTCGAAGCGCTAAAGGACGTGGACACGCGCATTCGCTTGGGCATCGGCGTGGTGGACGTGAAAGTGAATCACGTGGAAACGGCCGAAGAGATCGCGCGCAGGCTGGACTGCGCCGAACGAATGCTGGGTCCTGGGCGTGTCGCCTGGATTCATCCGGATTGCGGTTTATGGATGCTCAAGCGCTCGGTTGCAGACCGCAAGATCGAAGCTCTGGTCAAAGGCCGCGATCTGTACCTGGGGCGGGTGTGACCGGTTATCGCGATAGCGCCACAGGCGCGCAGATATGGCAGGTTACCGAAGGACCCGCGGTCAACCATCCTACCTACTTCCTGCAAAGCTCATTCCTTCCAGGTGGACGCGCGATGTTCTTCACTTCCTACCGGACCGGCTCGCCGCAGTTGTTTGAGGTTTCGCTTGAATCCGG